>Ga0134128_10000262_pt1 | contig 74937 bp, 73 predicted proteins | sample KB31754_FD_96462 | JGI IMG/M metagenome (GOLD analysis project Ga0134128, IMG submission 96462) | Terrestrial soil microbial communities with excess Nitrogen fertilizer from Kellogg Biological Station, Michigan, USA - KB3-175-4 | ecosystem: Environmental > Terrestrial > Soil > Unclassified ... | reverse complement strand
CCCCCTGCACCCCCTCCACGGCTCCAGCCGTGATCGGGTTAAACGGCGACGACGTCCTTGCGACCTCGTTGCCTCTTATCAACGAGCCCTTCGGGCTCCAAACCGGAGGGAGCCTATAGTTTCGACTGGCTCAGTTTTGGGGGGCATGTCACAATCGCCTCGCGGCGTTCTCCTTTGCCGGACAGCCAGCCTTTATTGAGCATTATCCGGATTGGCAAACGCGCAGTGAGCGCCTCCGAAGCGGCTTAGATCGGCAACTCGCTACCGGCGTGATTGCTGGCAGCATTCCACCGGCTGCATCGTGTGCAATCAGCGATGTCAGACGATGGTTCCCGAGCGAGGCGGTTCGGATGGTTAGCTTTGCTGCGAGTTGTTTCGCAAGCGTGGGGCCAATCGAACTTCTTGATGAGTTGGGCAATGTCGTTTCACGAATTCACATTGCGTGGCGCCGTCGTGATTTTAAAGCGGGTGAACCGATCCTTGAAGAGAACCTGCGGCCGCAACTTGGCTATCTGCTCGAAAAATATCTCGCAGCCAACCCGGAAGTTCGGAAAGTGATGGCCACTATGATAGAACACTGCACAAATGCTGCGGTTAGAGAAGGTGACCTCGATGACACGTTGCTCTATATGGCACGTTGTCTTGAAGGATTTGCTCGCAGTAAGGGGATTGCGACCCAGCATCTGCTTAGTGAGCTAGCACCAGATTTGGCCGAAAGCGTAGAGAGGATCCTCAGTGACGCCCAAGACCGACTCCTCTCGCTGCAATCGCCTGACGAAAAAATCATTCAGCGCATTGCAGGCCGGGTGCGTTCGGCCGCCGAGAAGGACTACAGCTTCGGGACGATTGTATGTAAGATCCTCGACGCCTATGGACTGCCGGATGCAGCGGTCATGAAGCGTTGGCCTGGCGATCTCGGTGAATGGAGTTGGTTAATTAATAGAGTGCGGAGCGAGGTAGCACACGAAGGTTTTATTGATCTTGATTCGACCATCACGCCGATCAATGCCTTTCTCCTGAGCCGCCATCTGCGGGATATCGCGATACGGATCATCCTGCTGGAACTCGGCTTCGAGGGCGATTATCAGCCGCCCGTTGCGCGGGAGAGATGTTTAAAACCTCTACGATGGGTGGTGCCGGAGACCTTACCCGATGCGTTCGGGTTTTAGCGCTCAGGATTTTTTAGAGCGGGAGCCGCAGACGGTGGGAGAACGCCGGCGAGTGTTTTAAGGGTGGTGCGCCCTGAGAGATTCGAACTCCCGGCCTTCTGGTTCGTAGCCAGACGCTCTGATCCAGCTGAGCTAAGGGCGCGCCTTGGTGGGCGAGCGTAGGGGTACGCTCGATTCAGCAATGGTAGCATGGCGGATGACCTCACAGCAGCGCGATGGGGCGACCCTGGTGGCGCTGGGGGTCCTAGCGGCGGCGGCGGCCACAGTGCTGCACGAAGCCCTGGGGCACGGGGGCGCCTGCTGGCTGAGCGGGGGACATAACCTGGTCATTTCCAGCGTCAACGAGGATTGCACGGTGGCCAATCCCTGGATCAGCGCCGCCGGCACGCTGGTCAACCTGGCGGCGGGCTGCGTTTTCTTTTTATGGGCGCGGCGGGTGCGGCGCTCCTTTCACCTGCGGTACCTGCTCTGGGTGGCGATGATGTTCAACTGGCTCGATGCCGCCGGGTACTGGCTCTTCAGCGGCGCCGGTAACGTCGGCGATTGGGCGGATATTCTTGCCTCGCACCATCCGGCCTGGCTGTGGCGGACCGCCATGAGCATTGGCGGGGCGGCCGCCTACGTGTTCTTCGTCTGGCTGGGGGTGCGGGAATTGCGTCCGCTGCTGCCTTCGGCACTCGCCGAACGGGTGCGGAGGGCGCGGTACCTCATGCTGGTGCCCTACTTTACGTTTGGCGCGATGGCGTGCATCGCGGGCGTCTTCAACCCGGTGGGCGCGGTGTTGATCGCCGAATCGGCGGCGGCCGCGTCCTTCGGAGGCGCGTCGGGGCTGGCATGGGGATGGCAGTTCACAAAGGGTCCGTACTTTGCCGGGGCCGAGGGCGAGGGCGAGGGCGCCGGTCTGCGCATTACTGACGGGCGCGCGACGCGCTTAGGCCACAGCCGCGCCTGGATCGCCGCCGGAGTGATTGTCGCGGCGCTCTATATCGGCATCCTGGGGCCGGGCGTTCGCTAAGATTATCCACGGCTTGGGCGCGGTATACTGAAGACGGCATGCGGCCGGCAACGCTCAAATTCGGCGCGGTCATTGTGGTGATCCTGGCGACGCTGGGGTGGCTGGCGTTCACCGGCATCCGGGACAGCAAGGCGTACTTTGTCACCGTGACCGAACTCGAGACCATGCCGCCGGCGGAGGCGCGGGCGCGCAGCATACGGGTTTCGGGCGACGTGGTGCCGGGCAGCATTCGCAAGTCGGCGGCGGAGACGGATTTCGAAATCAGCGAGGGCGGACGGAAGCTGGCGGTGGCCTATGTGGGACACGATCCGCTGCCGGACACGTTCGTGGACAACGCCCAGGCGGTGGCGGCGGGTCATTTACTGGCGAGCGGCAGCTTCCGCGCCGACGGGGTGCAGGCCAAGTGCGCCTCGAAGTACGAGCCGGCGGCGATCAAGGCGGCGCGGGCGAGCGGGACGGCCGCGGCCACCATGCCGACGAGCGCGGCGGGCACGCTCCGCTAAATGGCGCCGTTGTGCGCGTGCCAAAACGTCAGCCGTTTCTTTGGCGAGAGGGCGGTGCTGCGGCAAGTCAGCTTTGCGTGCGCGCCGGGCGAGCTGCTGTATCTGGGGGGCGCGAACGGCGCGGGCAAGACGACGCTGCTGCGCATTCTGGCCGGCGCGCTGCGGGCGACAGCGGGCGCGGTGACGGTCGGCGAGGCGGCGATCGGCAGCGCCGCGGCGCGGCGCGCGACCGGGTATCTGTCGCACCAGAGCCTGCTCCATCCGGCGCTCACGGTGGAAGAGAACCTGGAGTTTTACGCGGCGCTGTTTGATCTCGCCGATGCGCGGGCGGCGGTGCGCTCGGCGCTGGCCCGGGTCGGCGCCCAGGGGTTTGCGCAGCGCCGCGCCGGCGAGTTATCGCAGGGCATGAAGCAGAAGGCGGCACTGGCGCGGTGCCTGCTGCATCGTCCGCGCCTGCTGCTGCTCGATGAGCCGTTCGCCAGCCTGGACCGGGCCACGGTGAGCGAACTGCGGGAGATTTTGCGGGAACTGCGCGATGCGGGGTTGAGCGTGATCGTGACCAGCCACCAGACGGAACCTTTGGAGGGACTGGTGGACCGGCGGCTGGAACTGGAACAGGGGCGGCTGAGGTGAGCGCGAGAGCAACCGCCTGGGCGGTGTTGCGGCGCGACGTGCGGATCGAGGCGCGCAGCCGCGAGGCGTTGCTGGCGATGGGTTTCTACGCCCTGCTGGTGCTGGTGGTGTTCAGTTTCGCCTTCAGCGCCGACGCCGACCTGACGCTGCGCGCGGGGGGCGGCGTGCTGTGGGTGGCGATTTTGTTCGCGGCGCTGGTGGCGCTCGACCGCGGCTTCGCGCGGGAGGCGGCGGAGGGCACGCTGAGCGGGCTGCAAACCAGCCCCGCCAGCGCGGCGGCGATCATGGCGGGGAAGTTCGGCTCGAACCTGATCCTGATTTTGGGGATGGAAGTCATCCTGCTGCCGCTGTTCGCGGTGTTTTTCAACGCGCCGTCGGGCACGAACTGGGGCGGGATGGCGCTGGTGGCATTTCTCGGCACCTGGGCGCTGGCGGCGAACGGAACTTATTTCTCGGCCATGAGCCTGCACACACGGCAGCGGGGATTACTGTTGCCGCTGGTTCTGCTGCCGGTGTCGATACCGGCCATTCTGGCCATGGTGCAGGGCACTCAGGTTTATTTAACCGGCGAGGGCATGGCAAACTATTGGTTACGGCTGCTGATCGGCTACGACGTTATTTTTTCGGTGTTGGGATTGGCGCTGGCGGAGGCGGTACTCGCGGTTGAATAACAGAACCCATTGGGCGGGAGTGGGAACGCTGGCCTTGTTGCTGGCGGCCTTGTGGTGGGCGCTGATCGGCGCGCCGACGGAAGCGACGATGGGCACAATCCAGCGGATTTTCTACTATCACGTACCGGCGGCGGCGGCATCGTGGACGGCCTTCCTGATCAACGCGGCGGCGAGCCTTGCTTATTTAAAGACGCGCTCGCTGAAGGCCGACGCGCTGGCGGTGGCGGGAGCGGAAGTCGGACTGGCGTTTCTGACCATTAACTTAATTACGGGCCCGATCTGGGCGCGGCCGGTGTGGGGGGTGTGGTGGGAGTGGGATCCGCGGCTGACGCTGACGCTGGCCATGTGGGTGATGTACGCCAGCTACCTGATGCTGCGGCAGTTGACGCCGGAGAGCGACCACCAGCCGCGGCTGGCGGCGGCGCTGGCCATTTTTTTCGCGGCCGATATTCCGATTGATTACATGGCGATTCGGTGGTGGCGGACGCAGCATCCGCAGCCGGTGCTGTTTGGCGGGCCGGACAGCGGGCTGGCGCCACGGATGCTGGCGGCGCTGCTGCTATCGATGGCGGCGTTTTTGGCGCTGATGGGGATGCTGCTGTGGCTGCGCTACCGGCAGGAGCGGCTGAGCCAGCGCTTGCGGCTGGCGCGGCAGGAGCAAATATTGAGCGCGGTTTTATAAGGACAGGGACACGACTATGTACAGTTTGATGGCGGCTTATGGCGTGGGATGGGCGGTGATCATGCTTTACCTGCTCACCCTGGCGGCGCGGCAGCGCAAGCTCAGCGAAACATTGCAACGCATGCAATTGGGGGGCGAGGAGCGGCGTGTTCAGTGACTTTGTCGGCGGCGCCACGGAGATCGCACGGGAAGCCGGGCAGGTGCTGCTCGACCACCGGGGACGGGTGGCGATCGAGTACAAGGGGGAAGCCGACCTGGTCACGCGGGCGGACCGCGACGCGGAGGCATTGATCCTGGAACGGCTGCGGGCGCGCTTTCCCGACCACGCGATTGTGGCCGAGGAGGGGGCGCGGCGGGAGAGCGCCAGCGGCTACCGCTGGCTGGTGGACCCGCTCGACGGCACGACCAACTATGCCCACGGCTTGCCGATCTTCGCGGTCTCGATGGGCCTGGAGTTTCATGGCGAGGTCATTGCGGGGGTGGTCCACAACCCGGCGCTGCAGGAGACGTTCACCGCGACCCGGGGGGCGGGGGCGTTTCTCAACGGCAAGCCGATTCGGGTTTCGCCGCAAAGCGATCTGGCGGCGGCGCTGCTGGCCACCGGCTTTCCGTCGCAGAAGCGGCATCGCAATCCCAATATCCATTTCTACCAGTACTTCAGTTTGCGCACGCACGGCATGCGCCGGCTGGGCTCGGCGGCGCTCGATCTTTGCTATACCGCCTGCGGGCGTTTCGAGGGGTTTTGGGAACTGAATCTCAAGCCCTGGGACACGGCCGCGGGTCAGTTAATAGTCACCGAAGCGGGAGGCAGGGTGAGCGACATGATGGGGGGGCGGTACCGGCTGGACAGTCCGGAGATCGTGGCGAGCAACGGCAAGCTGCACGCGGAGCTGATCGCCGCCTTTGCGGGATTGATGGCGGGCGAGGGCGAGGAGCTGCCCTCGCCGGCGGCCTACCTCAAGGCGCGGGGCGTATGAATCTGGAACGCACACGGCTGCGCTCGTGGCGCCGGGTACAAACGCTGGCGCACGCGCAGCGGCGCAGTCCGCGGCGGGACCCGCAGATCAGCCACCGGCGGCTGCGGCTGGCGCGGCTGCCGGAGGGACTGGAGGGGATGCGGATCGCGCACCTGAGCGACATTCATTACGGCCTCTATCTGTCGCGGCCGGCGCTGGCGCGGGTGCTGGATTTAACCCAGGAGCAGCATCCGGACTTAATAGTAATTACCGGTGACTTTGTGACGCAATCGCCGGTATTTATCGAGCCGGTGAGCGAGATGCTGGGGCGATTGCGGGCGCCGCTGGGGGTGTTTGGGGTGCTGGGCAACCACGATTTCCGGGCCGGGGCGGAGCGGGTGAGCGCGGCGCTGCGGCGGCACGGGATACAACTGCTGCGCAACCAGCACCGGGAGCTGCGTTACCGCGGGGTGAGCTTCCGGCTGGCGGGGGTGGACGATTCGCGCCAGCATCCGGACGTGGCGCGGGCGGTGGGAGCGCGGCGGGGCTTCACGGTGCTGTTGGCGCACAACCCGCGGGAGCTGGGGGCGGCGGCGGCGTGCGGGGTGGACCTGGTGCTGAGCGGGCACACGCACGGGGGCCAGGTGAAGTTCGGCTTCGCGGCGCCCTTATACGAGCGCTTTCTGCCGGCCGGACATTTTCGGGAGGCGGGCACGCAGATGTATGTGAGCCGGGGACTGGGGCAGGTGATACTGCCGCTGCGCCTGGGATCGCCGCCGGAGCTGGCGGTGCTGACACTGAGCGCCCGTAAATCGGATTCTGAGTCGAGTGACCAAGAGACTCAACACCCGTTTAGGAGTATTGTCAGTGGATCATGACTGGGCTAGGCTTAATTCGACAACCCCCCCGGGAAGAAAGCGAGATCTTATGACCGGGACAATGTTGGAAAAGCCGCCGGCGGCGGCCGAGAGTGAAGGATCGACGGGGGGATGCGCGATTCTGCTGATCGAGGACGACATCTACATCCAGCGCAGCGTTGGTTTTCAATTGGGGCGGCAGGGTTACAAGGTGACCTGCATCGCCGACGGCGAGGACGGGCTGGAGGAGGCGCTGCTGCACGAGTACGCGGTGGTGGTGGTGGACGTGATGCTGCCGCGTCTGGACGGACTCAATCTCTGCCGGCGGCTGCGGCGGGCGCGGCCGGAGCAGCCGATTATCATCGTATCGGCGCGGGACAGCGAGCTGGATAAGATCGCGGGGCTGGAGTTCGGCGCCGACGACTATCTGGGCAAGCCCTTCAGCGTGCTGGAACTGGAGGCGCGCATACGCGCGCTGATGCGGCGGGCGGGGGTGAACCAGGATCGCGGGCCGGCGGTGATCGAGGTGGGCGGGGTGGCGCTGGACCGCGCCCAGCACGAGCTGCGGGTGGGCGGGATCGCGGTGCGGCTGACGCCGAAGGAGATGGCGCTGCTGCACATATTAATGAGCGCTCCGGGGCGGGCCTTCACGCGCGATTACCTGCTGGCGCAGGTGTGGGGCACGACCAACGTCGGCTACCACCGGGCGGTGGACGCGAACGTGCTGCGCCTGCGCAACAAGATCGGGGAATCGATCGGCGCCGCGCCCACCTGGCTGGAGGCGATCTACGGCGTGGGGTACCGCTTCCGCGATCCCAGCATTGAATGACGAACGCGCCGCTTGAGGACGGGTTCGAGGAAAGCGATGGCGCGGCCGGCAACGCCATCGGCGCGGACGCGCGGCTGCGGCTGGCGTACATCAACCAGCACCGGGAGCTGGGATTGGGGCTGCTGCTGGCGCTGGGCCTGGGGGCGCGGCTGCTGGGAGCGCCCATCTCGGGGGCGGTGCTGGGGTTGGGCGGGGTTTGGCTGGTGCTGGCCAGCGCCTTCGTGCGGCTGAGCACGCGGGCGGTCAACGAGCGGCGTCTGGGGCGGCTGGCGTGCGCGTATTTCGTGGGCGAGTTGACGTTGATCACGCTGCTGGCCCACTATTCCGGCGCGGCGGAGTGGCTGGCGCTGCTGTTTTACGTGGTAACGATCCTCTACGCCCACATGGTGCTGCCGCGACGGGAGGCGATGGCCATCTCGGCGCTGGCGGCGATCGGGTTTTCGGCCCTGGTCGGGCTGGACAGCCTGGGGGTGATCGAGACGCGGCAACTGTTCGCGGGCACCCGTTTTCACGAACCCATCTACCTGGCGCTGATGCTGGCGGCGGGGGCGCTCGCGGCTTATCTGCTGATTGGCTTCAGCCTGTCGCAATTCGCGCGCACGCTGAGCGCGCAGTCGCTGGCGCTGCGGCGCGCCAACCAGGAGCTGCGGCTGCACCGCCATCACCTGGAGGAGCTGGTCGAGCAGCGCACCCACGACCTGCGCCGGGCCAGCGAGGAACTGCAATCGGCCAACCGCGACCTGCGGCGACTCAACGAATTGAAGAGCAGTTTTCTGGCCAACGTCAGCCACGAGCTGCGCACGCCGCTGACGTCGATCCGCTCGTTCTCGGAGATTCTGCTCAACTATCCCGACGAGGATGTGTTTACGCGCAGCGAATTTCTGGAGATCATCATCACCGAAACCGACCGGCTGACGCGGCTGATCAACGACGTGCTGGACCTGGCGAAGATCGAAGCCGGGCGGATCGAGTGGCGGCTGGGACCGGTGCAGGTGGCGGAGGCGGTGCGGGAGACGCTCGACGTGATTCAGGTGGTGGCGGGGCACAAGCGGGTGCGGCTGATCAACCTGGTGGGCAACGACGCGCCGCTGATCGCCGCCGACGGGGACCGGGTGCGCCAGGTGCTCACCAACCTGTTGAGCAACGCGCTTAAGTTCACCAGCTCGGGCAGCATTCAAGTGGGCACGCTGGAGCGGGGGAGCGACTTGGTATTGTATGTCGCCGACACGGGCACGGGGATGCCGCAAAGCGAACTGGAACGGATCTTCGACAAGTTCTACCAACGCGGCGACGTGATGACGGCGAAGCCGGCCGGCACCGGGCTTGGGCTCTCGATCTGCCAGGAAATCATGCACCACCACGGGGGGCGCATCTGGGCGGAGAGCGTGGAGGGGCAGGGCTCGACTTTCTACTGCGCGTTCCCCAAGCTGGAGCAGGCCGCGCTAAGCGCGGGCGCGGCGGCGGGCGAAGTAAAAGTAGGCGGGGGTGCCGGCAAGTATGATGGCGAGACCAAGGCTGGAGTAGCCCAGGTTTTGCCAGAAGGTAATGGCCAGCAGCACGGTGGCCAGGACAATGAAGATGGCGGGGAGCACAGGGTATCCCCAGCCACTGTAGGGCGAGCGCTCACCACGGCGCCGGAATACGAATAGCGCCGCGATGGCGAGAATGTAAAACAGCCACTCGGCAAAGATGGTCAGCGTGTAGAGGGCCTGGTAGGTGCCGCTCAAGGACAGCGCCATGGCGAACAGCGCCTGGATCAGGAGCGAGACATCGGGGGTGCGATGGCGCGGGTGCACGTGGGCGAGGCGCTTGAAAAATAGTCCATCGTGGGCCATGGCGAAGGGCACGCGGGCGCCGCTGAGGATGGAGCTGTTGAGGGTGGCGAAGGCGGAGACCATCACGGCCACGGCCACGAAAGCTCCGCCGGCGTGGCCGAAGACGCGCGCCGCCGTGGCCGCCGCGACATTGTCGGAGGCGGCGATTTCGATCGGCTTCAGGATGTAGAAATAGGCCAGGTTGATGCCGGCATAGAAGACGAACACCACGGCGATGCCGCCCACCATGGCGCGCGGGATGGTGCGCCCGGGGTCGCGAATCTCGCTTCCCGCCAGGGTGAGATCGTTCCAGCCGTCGTAGGCCCAGAGCGCGGCGACGAGGGCGGTGGCGAAACCACCGACGCCGACCGAGCCCGGCAGGCTTTGACTGAGGTGGGCCCAGGTGCCGTTGCCCCAGGCGAAGGCGGCCACGGTGAGCGCCGCGACGAGAAGCAGCTTGAGGACGGTGAAGACGGCCTGCACCTGGCCGCCATGACGCACGCCAAAGTAGTTGATGGCGGTAACGAGGCCAATCACGGCCGCGCCCATGAGATGTTCGCCGGTGATCGCGCCGAGCCCAGCGGCATGGAAGATGGGCTGGTCGAGTTGCGGCCAGAGGAAACCGGCGGCGCGGGCGAAGCCGGCGCCGATGGTCGCGACCGAGGCGGGGCGGATGATCCAGAACATGCCCCAGCCGAACAGAAACCCGAAGAGCGGACCGAGGCCGTCGCGAATATAGACGTACTCGCCGCCCGCCGCCGGCCGCATCGCGCCGAGCTCGGCGTAGGCCAGAGCGCCGGCCAGCGAGAGGAAGCCGCCGAGCACCCAGGCCAGGAGAATCCAGCCGATGCTGTGCACGGCGATGATCATTTCCCGCGAGACGAGAAAGATGCCGGTGCCGATGAGGGTGCCCACCACCATGGCCGAGCTCTCGAGCAGCCCGAGCGCGCGCACCAGGCCATCGGGCGCGAGTTGGAGTTTCGCCGAGGTGTCGCTCATGTCGTTAGCACACTGACAAGATACCCTACCGCGAAGGTGGTCAGGGTTCCGGCTACGACAAACCAGGTGTAGGCAACGCCGATGTGACCGAGCCAAAGCGTGGCGGCGATGCCGACTATGAGTCCAGCCATGGCGCCGGTCTGGTTCGCGCGCCGGGTCAGGGTGCCCAGCAGAAACACGCCCAGCAGCGCGCTGAAGGGATAGGAGATGATGGCGAGCCCCGACTCCAGCACCGAGTGCGAGTGGCGGCTGAGATAGGCGACCGCCACCAAGACGCCGAGAAAGAACACGGTGGCCAGACGCGACGCCCATAGGTAATGGCGCTGGGTTTGGCGGGGGGCGAACCAGGGCTGGTAGAAATCAACCACGGCGCTCGAACTGAGGGCGTTGAGCGCGGCGCTCAGGTTGGACATTGACGCGGCGAGAATGGCGGCCAGGGTTAATCCGGCGATGCCGGCCGGTAGCTGGCGCGCGACGAACTCGGGGTAAAGGCGATCGTAGCGCCCGATGGCGGCGGCCGGTAGCGTCAGCGCATGCACGCGGTAAAAGGCGAACAGCGCCACGCCGATCACCAGGAATAGAGAGAATTGCAGCAGGATGACCAGCCAACTGGCGAGCAGGGCGCGGGTGCTCTCGCGCTGATTGCGGGCGGCGAGCAGGCGCTGCACCATGAGCTGGTCGGTGCCGTGGGTGGCCATGGTGAGGAAGGTTCCTCCGAACAAGCCCGACCAGAAGGTATAGGTATCGGTGAAGGAAAAATGGAAATCGAAAATGGCGAGCTTGTGGCCGTTGCCGGCGGCGATGGCGGTGACGGTGGACCATCCGCCGGGAAGAGCGCGGAGCAGCAGCACCAGACTGAGGCCGGCGGCGGTGAGGTAGATGCAGATCTGAATGAAGTCGGTCCATACCACCGCGCGCAGACCGCCCTCGAATGTATACACCAGCGTCAGCGCGATGATGAGCGCGAGCACGCCGGCGGTGCCGCCGATGTGGGCGACCAAGGGCTTCCAACCGGGGGGCAGCGCCTCGACAATGACCCCGACCACGATCGCAACCGCAAACAGGCGGACGCCTTCGGCGAGCGAACGCCCAATCAGGAAGATCAATCCGGCGGCGTTCTTCAAGCGCACGCCAAAGCGGGTTTCAATTAATTGATAGGCGGTGAGCAGGCGGCGCCGAAAGTAGGCCGGGATCAGGATCAGGCTGATCATCACGCGCGCGACCAGGTAGCCGAGCACCAGTTGCAGGAAGCCGAGGTTGCCGCCGAAGCCGAGCCCGGGAGTTGAAATGATGGTGAGGACGCTGGTCTCGGCGGCGACGATGGAAAACGAGATTGCCCACCAGGGGAGTTGTCCGCTGGCCAGGAAGTAGTCGTTCAAGCTGGCGCTGGGGCGGCGGAGCGCCAGACCGAAAAGCGTGATGGCGGCGAGATAGACGACGATCACCCAAAGATCAAGCGGGTGCAGGGTCGAAAACATATATGCCGGTCAGCTTAGCAGAGCGCGGGCACGGCGCAGAGCGGCGTCGAGGGCGGTTCCCTGGGGAGAGAGCAGGGGGCGGCCCCAGTTACGCTCCAAGGCGACGCGTAAGGCGGTGACGTGTTCGACGACGCTGCCCAGGGCGTAGGCGGGCGCGTCCGGCCAGGCAAGCTGGTCGGCGCACGACCGCAGCATCGCGGCGAGGGCTGCGCCGGCGCGCTCGAAAATCGGCGCGGCGCGCTGGGTAAGGTCAGGACCCAACTCCCGGACCAGCGCAGCGTAGGAGCGGGCGGCGGGCGGCGGCAGCAAGCCGGCGGCCACGGCTTGGCGGCCGATCCAATCGCCGCTGCCGAGGTCGTCGGGCGGACCGTCGCCGCCAGCGCGCGCGGTGAGGGCGCCGCGGCGACCGAGGACGATCGAGCCGGTTCCGGCGATTACCAGTAGGCCGTCGCCGCCGTTGGTCGCGCCCTCCAGGGCGAGCGCGGCATCGGTTGTGACCTCGATGGCCGCCGCGGGCATTAGTTCGCCCAGGATTCGCCGGTACCAGGCCGCGTTGGCGGCAAGGCCGGCAGAGGCGAAGCCGGCGCATGCGGCGCGGCATTGATTGGCGCGGGGCCCCGCGCGGCGTTGATTGGCGCGGGGCCCCGCGCGGCTGTCGCCGCGCGACCCGCTTAGGCGCCGCGCCGCGGCTCCCGCGTAATGCTCGAGCGATCCGGGGAATTGCTGGCAGGCCGCGGCAAGGGTGTCGGCGACCACCGCCTGGGAGTGATGGCTCAAGCTGGTGCCGCCCACGCGGACGCGGGCGACGCCCCCTCCGTCGAGGGCGGCGAGGGCAATGTCGGTTTTGGTGCCGCCACCGTCGATGGCTATCAGGTAGTCCATTTAGTTACGGTTTGAGGGTCGGTCGAATCAGAACTTCGCTGATGAAGCTGCGCGGCGACTGGGTCACCAGCATTGCCACCGCGTGGGCGATGTCGTCGGGCGTGAGCATGCGGGTGCGGTCCTTGCCCCCGACCAATTGGGGTGAGAGATCGGTATCCACGGAACCGGGGCAGACCAGGCTGACGCGAATGCCGAAAGAGCGCAGCTCCTCGGCGGCCGAGATGGAGAGGCCGTGGAGGCCCCACTTCGAAGCGGCGTAGGCGGCGGCGCCGGGGACGGGGTTGTGCCCGGCGAGGGAGGCGATATTAATGATGTGGCCGGCGCGGCGCTCGATCATGGCGGGCGCGGCGGCGCGCATGGCATGGTAGACGGCGGTCAGGTTGGTGGCGAGGGTGGAGTTCCAGATTTCCTCGCTGGTCTGGTGGAGCGGCTGGCCAAACCATCCCACGCCGGCATTATTGACCAAAATATCGAGGCGTCCGCTCGCCTCGAGTGTCGCTTTGATCACCGCCGGCATGGCCTCGGGAGCGCGCAGATCACAAGGCATTACGCGGGCGGGGGGGGCGCCGGCGGCTGCGATGGCGGCCGCCGCCTCCGTTAGTGCAGCCTTATTTCTGGCCACGAGAACCAGCCGGGCACCGAGCGTGGCCAGGCGGAGTGCGATGGCGCGGCCGATACCCTGGCTGGCGCCGGTAACGATGGCGACTTGCTCTTGGAGTGGTGATTCTGCCATAGTTCGTCCTTGGAGTCTGACTGCAACGGACGGCCGAATTCCGCATCTAAAAACTGACGGTCGTAATGTAACGGAAAAAATTGCCCCTTTAGCCGTGTCTATATTTTATAATCCAGCTTTCGCGCACACCAACCCTAAGGAGAAATGATGAAGCATTTGACGACACTTGCCACGATTTCCGTTCTTGCGGCATCGAGTTGGGCCGCCGGACTGCCCGGCCGCCGCGCCGTTCCTGTGGCAACGCCGGACGCGTTCTTCCTACAGGGTGGCTCCTGCCCGACGCCGGCCACCGTGGATGCGACAAAATTCACGTGGAAGCACAGCACCCCCGAGTACAACGACTTCACAGCGTTGACCAAGGCCACCGACAAGGCGCAACAGGCGCAATTGGCGGCGGCGTTCATTCAGAAGTATCCCGACTCGGATTACAAGAACGAGGCGCTGAACATTCAGGTGCAGGCGGAGTCGAACGTCCCCAGCATGCAAGCAAAGGCGGTGCAGGACGCGGAAACTTTGGCCAAGGCGCCTAACGCCACGGCGGCGGAGATGCTGGTGGCCGACACGATTATTTCGTTTTATGAGCCCAACCTGGTCCAGCCCAACGATCCGGACATGGCGGCCAAGATGGCGACGCTGACGCAGGCGGCGACCTGCGGACAACAGCTTTTGTCGAGCGCCCCGGCGGCGCAGCAGGCGCAACTGGGCCCGATCATGGTCAAAGCGCTCGGGTTTGCCCAGCTCAACACCAAGGACTACGACGGTGCCATTGCCACGCTGTCCAAGGCGGCGGCGCAGAATCCGAAGGATGCGCTGCCTTACTACTGGATGGGTATTGCCGAGGTCACCAAGGGAACGCCTGATTTCAACACCGGCCTGTTCGACCTGGCCAAGGCCTCGGTGCTGGCGCCGCAGACGGCGGCGTTCAAGAGCTACCTGGATACGGTGTACAAGAGCTACCACGGCACCATGGACGGCGAGCAGGATGTGATTACGGCCGCCACCAACAACAACACGCCGCCGGCCGGCTTCAAGGTGCTGTCGTCAGCCGACGTGCAGAACGCGGCCAATATGGCCCAGTACCAACAGGCACTCGAGGCACAACGCAACACTCTGCCGCCGGAGGACAGCTTCCCCGGCATTGAAGCGCGGCTCAAGCGTCCCGACCTGGCCACAGACATGTGGAAGAAGACCAAGGGCACCGGCCTGGAGCTCGACGGCCTGGTGACCGACGTGACCGCGAAGTCGGTGGACCTGGCGGTGGGCGCGACCGATGCCACCAAGAACACACCCGCCGACTTGCACGTGATTCTGGCAGCGCCGCTGACGCGCCGCCCGAAAATTGGCGAGAAGGTCACCGTGGATGGCGTGGCGGAATCGTACAAGCCCAATCCACCGGACGCCAACGGCCAGTTCGTACTGACGCTCAACCAGGGCAGCGTTAAGGGCTTCAGCCCGGTTGCCAAGCCGGGACCTGGCGGCGAATAGTCCGAGATTCAATCCACGCGAATGTGGCGGACCACGGCCGGTGGCAAGTTGAGCGGCACCGGCGTGGCGATAGCGTGATGGCGGCTGAGGAAGCGGTCGACGACGTTTTTTACCTCGTCGAGGCGGCGGCGCTCGGCGGCATCCTGCACTAGATGCCGCTTGAGGTCACGTAGGTATAGGTACTCGAAATAGGAGAGGGTTCCGCCGGGGCGGAGGTGGCTCATGAAGAGATGCAAGAACGCTTCCACTTCAGCCGGGGCGAAGTTGTTGAGCGGCAACCCGGAAACGATGAAATCGTAGCGATCGGCGGGCGGCAAGGCGCGTACATCACTGACGTGAACGCAGACTGAGATGCCACGCTGAAGGGCGTTGGCTTCGGCCGGGCGTTTCTCCAGGCAATTCTTGAAAGCCGGATTGAGTTCGAAGAGATCCAAATGATCGCCGGATCCGAGATGACGCAGAATAGCGCGCGTAAACGCCCCGGTTCCAGCGCCGACTTCGAGCACGCGCAAATTGCCGGTGTGGGCCACCGCGAGCGGAGCCGTGATGGCGCGGGCCAGGGCCAGACTGCTGGGGGCGATGGCTCCGGTGGTGTGAAAGTGCTGGCGGAATTGCGAGTAAAACAGCCGGTATTCGTTGCTGCCTCGCATAGCTTGAACCTGGGCGCTTAGACCGACCGCTTGGCCTCGCGAACCGGCCCTTTGGGCCGGGCCTGGACCCGGTCGGTGGATTGAACCGAAAGCTGCCAATCGGGGTGGTGCTGAAGAATGGCATGGCGAATGGACTCGGCCGCCGCGCGCTTGCCGAAGCTGCGCGAGGCCGCCACGGTGCCCGCCTCAGTCGTACGAAAAACCGCATACGCCATGGGCTCAGTATAACCGCCCGGGTTGCGAGCGCATCTCAACGGGATATGGGCTCCACCATTGATGGACGCTCCGATGCCCCGCGGTCGGACTTGATTCGGCTGGAGACGCGGCCGCATCAGCTCATCGCCTCGCATTCGCGCACGGTGCTGGTGTGCGACAGCGACGGCATGATCAGCTCCGAGGAGCACGGCGTTTTCATTCACGAAACCAGGCTGTTGTCGCGCTGCAACTGGACGATCAATGGCCAGACGCCGTATACCTGCGAGGCGACCCAAATCGAACAGAACTCGTTGTTGGCGTACTCGATTGTCCATCCGCACACGCGACACTCGAACTATTCAGGCAAGAAGAGCTTGCCCGAGGATCCGCGGGGCGCGACCGAGGAGACGATTGAGCTACGGTTGGCGACGGCGCTCTCGGATGGATTGCACCAGGATGCCGACGTCAGCAACTTCACCATCAGCCCGCAGAAGGTTGAGGTCGAACTGGAGTTGAATGCGGACTTCGCCGGACTTGATGAAGTTCTCTCCGGCAAGCGCCAGCAGCACGGCCGGTTGGATAGGCGCGCCGCACAGGGAGAGGTGATTTGGCGCTACCGGGCGCATCACCGCGGCCAGTCGATCGATCGCAGCGTCATCGTCCGTTTCCGCGGCCTGCCGCCGCAGACGCGATGGTCGAAGCGGGGATTGAGTTTTGTCGCGACCCTGGCGCCGGGCGAGGGGATTCACATCTGCATGGAGGTGGCCGCCGAGATTGACGGCCATCGGCTGGAACCGAACCTGGGATGTTATGCGCTGGAAGCCACCGATCCGCGGCAGGCGCAATACCTGCGCGAAACGACCCGCTTCGCGCGACCGGCGCAGCCGCCGGCGCTGGCATTGGGGCGTTCGCTGGAGCGGGCGCGGCAAGACTTGTCGGCGCTGCGCATGATGGATCTTGACCGCGGGCAGGACCACGATCACCCGGCGTGGGTACCGGCGGCGGGCATTCCGAATTACGTCGCGACATTTGGGCGGGACATCCTGACCGCCGCCTGGCAGTCGGCGCTGCTGGGGCCGGAGATCATGCGCGGCGCGCTACAGGTGCTGCAGGAAATGCAGGGCAAGCACAACGACGCCTGGCGCGACGAAGAGCCGGGAAAGATGCTGCACGAGGCGCATACGGGCCCGAGTTCGGTGCTGGCATACCGGCCGCAGGGGCGGTACTACGGTTCGTTTAACACGTCTCCCTTCTACGCCATTGTTTTGTCGGAGTTTTTCCATTGGACGGGGGATAAAGCGGCGACCCTGCATTATCTTCCGGCGGCGCGGGCAGCCATGGACTGGATGGACCGATATGGCCACCCCGGACACAAACACTTTTTCGCCTTCCGCACGCGCTCCTCGCAAGGAGTGAAAAACCAGGGCTGGAAGGATTCCGGCGATGCGCTGATTTACCCGGACGGAAAAATCGTCCCCGACCCAATCGCGGGCTGCCCGATTCAGGGGTTCGCCTATGAGGCCAAACTGCGGATGGCCGAGTTGCACTGGATTGCGGGCGAGCGCGGCGCCGCGGCGCGGATGCTGCGCCAGGCACATGAACTCAAACAGCGGTTCAACGATGAGTTCTGGATGCCGGAGGAAAATTATTACGCCATGGCTCTCGATCCAAAAGGCCGGCAAGTGCGGTCGATCGGCAGCGATCCGGGAGATGCGCTGGCAACCGGCATTATCGCAGGCGAGCGGGCCAAATTCGTGGTTGACCGGCTGTTTAGCGAGGACTTGTTTTCGGGTTGGGGCATCCGCACGCTCTCCAGCCAGCACCTTGCCTATAACCCTTACAGCTATCACCGTGGATCGGTCTGGCCGGCGGAGAACTCCGCCATTGGCGTCGGATTGCGGCGGTATGGTTTCAGCGATGAACTCTGCCGGCTTTTGTATGCGCAAATGGAGATCGCCGAACGGTTTCAGTTCGCGCGGCTGCCGGAGGTGATTTGCGGCCACGCGAAGAACGAGGCGCAGCCGTTTCCGCCGATTTATCCAAAATCGTGTTCGCCGCAGGCGTGGTCGGCGGGCGCGCCGTTGATCCTGACGCAGATGGTACTCGGGATGTATCCGTACGCGCCGTTCCATACGCTGTTTCTCGATCCCAGGCTGCCGGATTGGCTGCCCGAGTTCGATCTGCATGGCCTGCGGGTGGGGGACGCGGTGGTAGATCTGAGTTTTCGCGGACCGGACCAGTACGAGATTAAGAACCTTCAGGGTCACCTGCGGGTGGTGAAACAGCCATCCCCGTGGTCGGTGTTCGCGACCAAGATGGAGCGGGCCGAAGATCTGGTCGAGAGCGCTTTCCATTGGTGGGGGGAATGGCTGGGCGGGAAATCGGCGGCTTAGAGTTATTTGGCATCCAAGCAGGTTATGCGGCGGAAAAGTGGATTTCAATTCGGCGGAGGATTGGTCATCGGCTTGGCGCTCGGCGCGGCCTCAGGCGTTATCGCCGGATGGTTGACCGCGCGCACACGGGGCCAGGTGCTGCGCCAGAAGATACGACAACAAGCCGCCCGTTGGCGGCGCATGGGGGAGCGGCAGTATTACCGGCGGACACGCGAGGTGGAGAATCGCGTGCGCGGCAGCGTAGCGGAAATACGGGATGCGGTGAGCGGGCGCGAACACTACGTTGACGCCAATACCCTGGTGGACCAAGTGCGGAGCCAGCTCGGGCGCGAGTTCGCCGAGGTGCTCGAACACGTCAACCTGAACGGGGTCGGGCATACGGTGTATTTGCACGGGTATGTCCGCGACTCCGCCGCACGCGACGAATTGGTCAACGCCATTCTCAGCGTGGAGGGCGTGAACCATGTGTTAGCCGATCGGCTCCGCGTTGAAGCCGCTTGAGAGGCTCGGCTTGGCCGACGAGTTGCAAATGGGGCCGTGGTGGGAGATGATTCCCGCATGCTGAAGGAATTCAAGCAGTTTATCTTTAAGGGCAACGTGGTCGACTTGGCGGTCGCGGTCGTCATCGGTGCCGCCTTCGGCGCCGTGGTTACCTCATTCACCACCAACCTGCTGAATCCGCTGATCGCGGCGATCGTGGGCAAGCCCGATTTTTCGGCTTACAGCGCCGTCGTGCACGGCAGCAAGATTCAGTACGGGCTGTTTTTGAACGCTCTCATCGCCTTTATATTGATTGCCGCGGCCGTCTATTTCTTCGTCGTGGCGCCGATGAACGCGCTCATGAAACGCATGCACGGCCCGGCAGCCGACAAGCCGCCGGTCACAAAAAAATGCCCGGAGTGCGCGCTCGATATTCCGATTGAAGCGCGGCGCTGCGGCCATTGCTGCGTCAGCCTGGCAGGATAAAACGGCGCAGCAGAGCCAGCGCCACGGCGGAGTAAACGCCGGCCACGACATCATCGGTCATGATGCCCCAGCCGCCGGGCAGCCGTTCGGCCGCACCGGCGGGAAACGGCTTGCCGATGTCGAAGGCGCGGAAAAGCAAAAATCCGGCGAGGGCCAGCCGCCAACTCGCGGGCGCGACCAGCAGGAACGTCAGTAGCTGGCCCACGATTTCATCAATCACCACGTTGCGCGGGTCAGCGGCCGCGAGCAGGCGCTCGGAGGTGGTGGCGGTCCGGACGCCGATAAAATAAATGGCGATGGCGAGAAGGACCACCGTGGCCGGGCGCGGCGGCGCCCACCAGCACACCGCCGCCGTCACGGCCGAGGCGCAGGTCGCGGGTACCCAGGGAATCCAACCGATGGGACCGCCGATCGAGACAATGTGCTGCCATCGTTCCCAGGGCGAGGCCTGGCGCGGGAAGGCGGTGGCAACGTTGATGGAGTAGGATTTTGCCATCACTCAGGAAGGCTTCCAGGCGTTGAGGAAGCGGATGATGTCGTCGGGACCGAGGGCGCGGGCGGATTCGAAACTTCCGTCCTGGGAGCTGACCAGCAGCTTGCCGTGGTCATCCAGCACGGCCAGCATGGGCACTCCCTTGTCAATGGTCAAGCCGTACTGTTTTACGATGTCGAGGTTAAAGTCGAACTCTTCAATATCCACGTTGACCAATTCGTAATTAGCGCTCAGCAGCGGCGCCAGATCGCTGCGATGAAAGGCCATATCGAGCACGTGGCAGTCGTAGCACCAGTTGCCGCCGAAATCGAGCAGCACGCGCTTATGCGTGGCGGCGGCGCGGGTTAGAGCGGCGGCGATGTCGGCGTGGGCGTTGGCCGTCTTGCTGAAAATCGAGTCGGTGAGGGCCAAGGGCTGTTTCAGGCGGGACAGATCGCTGCGTCCGCCGCTGACGATGCGCCAGTGGCCGAGCTCGAGCGCCCAGGTCTGCTGGACGAACAGGTAGAGCGACTGTGGGCCGCGCGGCGTCTGAAGATGCAGGCCAGCCTCGAAGCCGATCTGGTGCAGGGTGGGAGAGACGGTGCGGTCGGCGATGCGGTCAATCTCGAGACTGGTCAGGCCTTGTTTCTTGAGCGATCCCCAAAAGGTGGCTTCACGGGCGACGTCGCCGATCACGCCGGTCGAGACCAGGAGGGTGGGCGGCGGATCGGAGGAGTAGGCGGCGGCAATGGCGGCCGCATCGCCGGCGCGCACGCCGGCCTGCCACTGCGCAAAAGGCGGGAAACCGGACGAGGCCGTCTGGCCGGACGCCAGGGCCACGAGAACAATCGCAAGCCAGACCTGTCGCATGAACCATTATCGTTGATTGGCGCGGGGCCTCGCGCGGCTGTCGCCGCGCGACCCGCCGCGTTACGGAGGTTCGCCTATCATCGGGGCGCGGCGCAGGCGGCGGCGCAGAGCGACGGCGAGGCCGGCGAGGCGGCCGCGCGGGGTCGAGTTGAAGACGCGCAAGCAGGTGAGCGGGCGCGCGAACGGAGTCCAGTCGCGTTTGAACTGATCATCGCCGCCGAGAAAATCGTATTCGTTGAGGCCGGATTGATGCGCCTGGCGCAGCATCAGGTGGAGCATCACCATGCCGGGCGAATGCTTGCGCCATGCCTCGGCGTAGGCCGCCTTCACGCCGGCAAGCGCACCGTGCTGCTGGGTACAGAGCCGGAAGGCGATGATGCTGTGGTCGCAACAGAGCAGCATAAGGCGCAGGCGCCGCTCTTCGGCCAGGGTGCGCACCAAGGCACGGTAGAAGCGGGCATGGAGGGGGTTGGAGAGCATCGCCGTGCCGGCGCGGCCTTTCCAGCCGCTGGCCTCGATGGCCAGACACTCCTCGAAGCGGGGCACCGCGGCTTCAGGATCGGTAACGGTGACGAGCTCGAGCGCGCCCAATTTACGTAGTCCGCGCTCGCGGCGCACAACGTTGCAATACAGCGACGCGCCCCAGTGCGCCGTTACTTCCGGCCAGGGTCGGTCGAGTGGGATGTAGCGCTGGGCCACGGTTGCGCCGACCATGGCGGGCAGACGCTGTTCACGGCAAGCGGCCTGGAGGAGCCTCGCTTCGGCGACCGGCATTGAATCCAGCTGGAGCACATCCCAATCGCGCTGCCGCCGCAGCGCCGAGGCGAGCGTGGCAGCCCATTCCGACGGGCCGCCCTGGCTCAGCGAAGCGGGGTGGCATTGGATCGAGCGTCGCTGACCGGCGCCTCCCAGGCCGCGGAGTTGACGCAGACCGTGCCGATATTCGCGCATGAGCGGCAGGCAGGCAATCCATTGCTTGCCCTGGCGCCAGTGCCACAGCCGCAATTGGTTGGAGCCGCCATAACATTCCCACCAGGTGCGCAGCCATGACCACGACATCCAGGGTTCGGTTGCGGAGGCGTATTGCAATTCGTCCCAGGGCGCCAGCGCGGACGGCCACGCGCGAACGCAGTCCCACGCCGGTTGAAGTATTGGCAGCGCCGTGGTCAAGGCCATGCGCATGAGAAGCGAGGGGAGCGCTGCGCGTTGTGGGCGCCCATGGCGGGGGGCAGGGTTCGGCTACAATTTTGGGAACGGAACCCATGGGTAGGGATGCACTCGCTTCTGGCACGGTACATACGGTGCCAGCGGATTTACGCAAGGCACTCGCCGCCGATTATGCGGCGCGGGCGCAATGGCAAGACTTAACGCCACTGGCCCGCAACGAATGGATCTGCTGGACGACCTCGGTCAAAAAACCGGAGACCCGGCGCCAGCACGTTGAGCGGGTGATCGTCCATCTCAACGAAGGTCAACGCCGGCCGTGTTGCTGGCCGGGTTGTCCGCACCGCAAGGCCCGGAATTAAATGTGGGAGCGGAACCAAGCCATGGTTTGTCCCAGGCCGTCTTCCAGGGAGACGCGCGGCTCCCATCCGAGCAGCTTGCGGGCGCGGGTGATGTCGGGGCAGCGGCGCTTGGGGTCGTCGGGCGGCAAGGGGCGATAGTCGATTTTCTCGGGCGTTCCGGCCAGCGCCGCGACAATGCGCGCGAACTCGCCGATCGCGGTTTCGCGGGGATTGCCGATGTTCACCGGGTAGGGATCGTCGCAATCGAGCAGCCGGCGCAGACCGTCGATCTCATCGTCGACGTAACAGAAGCTGCGCGTCTGGCTGCCGTCACCGAAGACGGTGAGCGGCTCGTTTCGCAGAGCCTGGGCCACCAGGGCGGGGACCACGCGGCCGTCGTCAAGGCGCATGCGCGGTCCATAGGTATTGAAAATGCGCGCGATGCGGGTTCGCAGACCATGGCTGCGGTGGTAGGCCATCGTCAACGCTTCGGCGAAGCGCTTGCTCTCGTCGTAACAGGAGCGGGGGCCGACCGGGTTCACATTGCCCCAATAGTCTTCACGCTGGGGATGGACGAGGGGATCGCCGTAGGCCTCCGAGGTGCAGGTGATCATGAAGCGCGCGCCTTTGGCGTGCGCCAACTCCAGGCAGTTCCTTGTTCCCTCGCTCCCGACACGTAGAATCTCCAGCCGGAGCCGGGCGAAATCCACCGGACTGGCGGGCGAAGCGAAGTTGCAGACGACATCCACCGGGCCAGCCAAGTCAAAAGGCTGACAGATATCGCGCGCCTCGAAGGTAAAGCGCGGCTCGCGCGCCAACTGCTCGAGGTTGCGCTCGCTGCCGGTGATGAGGTTGTCGAAACAGACCACCTCGTGGCCCTCCGCAATCAGGCGGTCGCAGAAGTGCGAGCCGAGGAAGCCGGCGCCGCCGGTGACGAGAATCCGCATGCAGTCGAGACTAGCACGCTAAAATGGAAGATTCCATGGCGGCCAATATTCCAGCCGGTGGGCTCCGCGATATCGTCATCCGCGGGGCGCGCCAACATAACTTGAAAAACGTCTCCGCCTCGATTCCCCGTCAGGCGCTGACCGTGATCACAGGGCTGAGCGGCTCGGGGAAGAGCAGCCTCGCCTTCGACACTCTATATGCCGAGGGACAACGCCGCTACGTGGAAACACTTTCGGCCTACGCGCGCCAGTTCCTGGACCAGCTCGAGCGCCCTGATGTGGACTCGATCGACGGGCTCAGCCCCGCCATCGCCATCGAACAGAAGACCACCAGCCGCAGCCCGCGCTCGACCGTGGGGACCATCACTGAAATTTACGATTACCTGCGTTTGCTATGGTCATCCATCGGCTCGGCTCATTGCCCGAACTGCGGCAAGCCGATCGTGCGCCAGTCGGCGGAACAGATGGTCGAGCAGGTGATGGAGACCGCGGCGACCAACCCAGCGAGCGAGGCGCCGCGGGTGATGATCCTGGCGCCGATCGTGCGCGGCCGCAAGGGCGAATTCAAGGACGAACTGGCCGAACTGCCCAAGCAGGGATTCTCGCGCGTGCGCATTGACGGCGTGATGCGCTATCTCGAGGAGCAGCCGCTGGGCGCTGAACGGCTCGACAAACGAAAGGCCCACACCATCGAGGTCGTCGTAGACCGGCTCTTTGTGCGCCCCGGCATTGCAACCCGTCTGCAAAACTCCATCACGACCGCGCTCAAGCTGGCCGGCGGATTGGTCATCGTAGCCCGCCTGCTCGACCGCGAGCGCACGGAGGAGCGATTGCTCTCGGAATCGCTGGCCTGCCCGGATTGCGGCGTCGCCATGGCCCAGCTCGAACCCCGGTCGTTTTCGTTCAACAGCAAGTACGGAGCGTGCGAGACCTGCGAGGGCCTGGGCTACCGTTTCGAGTTCGACCCGGCGAAGTTCATCGTGGACCCCGGAAAGCCACTGCTCGAGGGCGGACTGGGCCCGGGCTCGAGCAACGGCGATTTTAGAAAAGACCTGGAAGCCTTTGCGCGCAGCCGGAAGATTCCCATCGCGCGCCCGGTGGGTGAGCTGAGCCAGCGCCAACGGGAGGAGCTGTTCCGCGGTGGGGGAGATTTCGAGGGCGTCGTTGGTCACCTGAACCAAATGCTGGAAGACGCCAACTTTGAGGAAGCGCGCGACTGGCTGCTGGGCTACACCTCACCGATACCTTGCACGTCGTGTCAGGGCCAGCGCTTGCGCCCTGAAAGTCTCGCTGTGCAGGTGGGCGGCCGCTCGATCGCCGCGTTCACCGCGCTTTCGCTCGAAGCCGCCGCCGCCGCCATGGATGCGCTGACGCGCGAGCTCGCGCTCAACCCCCGCCAGCGGCAGATTGCGGGACGCCTGGTCGCCGAGGTGCGCGAACGGCTCGGTTTTCTGCTCGAAGTCGGGCTCGCCTACTTAAGCCTGGATCGGGGGGCCGCCACGCTCTCCGGGGGCGAAGCCCAGCGCATCCGCCTCGCCAGCCAAATCGGCTCGCGCCTGCGGGGTGTTCTGTATGTGCTGGACGAACCTTCGATCGGGCTGCATCCGCGCGACAACGACAGGCTGCTGGCATCGTTGTTCCGGTTGCGTGACCTGGGCAATACAGTGCTAGTGGTCGAGCACGACCGGGAGACGATCGAACGCGCCGACCATGTGCTCGACCTCGGCCCTGGCGCCGGGCGCTTCGGGGGTGAAATTGTGGCCGAGGGAACGCCGGCCGAGGTGGCCGCCACGCCCGGCTCGCTCACCGGCGCCTACCTTAGCGGTCGCGCTTCGATTGCGGTTCCCGCACAACGGCGCGCGGCGCGAATGGGACACGGGCTCACGATCCACGGAGCGCGCGCGCACAACCTCAAGAATATTGATGTGTTCATCCCCGCTGGACTGCTCACCGTGCTCACCGGAATTTCGGGGGCGGGCAAGAGCACGCTGGTCAACGACATTCTCTACCCGGCGCTTGCCGCGCGCTATTACCGCTCGCTGACCAAACCGGCAGAGCACGACCGCATCACCGGCACGGAATTTTTCGATAAGGTCATCCGCATTGACCAGGACCCGATCGGGCGCACGCCGCGTTCCAACCCCGCCACCTATACCGGATTGTTCACGCCGATTCGCGACCTCTTTGCCATGCTGCCCGAGTCGCGGGCGCGCGGGTATAAAGCAGGGCGCTTCAGCTTCAACGTGCGCGGGGGGCGTTGTGAGGCGTGCCAGGGCGACGGCCAGCGCCGCATTGAAATGAATTTTCTGCCCGACGTCTACGTTCGCTGCGAGGTGTGCCGTGGACGGCGCTATAACCAGGAGACGCTGGCCGTACGCTATCGCGAGCACTCGATCGCCGACGTGCTGGAGGCGACCGTCGAGGAAGCGCTGGCACTTTTTGAGAATGTCCCAAAAATTCGCCAGAAGCTGGCGACGCTGAACCAGGTGGGACTGGGCTACGTTCACCTGGGGCAATCGGCGACCACGCTCTCGGGCGGCGAAGCGCAGCGGATTAAATTGGCCAAGGAGCTGAGCAAGCGCCAAACCGGCAAGACGATTTACCTGCTTGACGAACCCACCACCGGCCTGCATTTTGAGGACGTCAAACACCTTCTGGCCGTGCTGCAGGTATTGGTCGAGTTGGGCAATACCATCCTGATTATCGAGCACAACCTTGACGTCATTAAGACCGCGGATTGGCTGATTGATCTGGGCCCCGAAGGCGGTGAACGGGGCGGCTATCTGGTGGCCGAAGGCGTGCCGGAGTTAGTGGCGGAGGTGCCGGCGAGTCTCACCGGAGAAGCGCTGAAACGGGTACTTTTTGCGGGAGCCGCACCGTGTGCGTCTCGATCCCACATCAATGGGAGCTAGCGGCGCTAAAATAAGGCATGGCCACCGTTTCGCACGACGACCCTGCGCCGCGTCCGGTAGGGCACGAGCAGTTGGCCGGAACGCTCGACATTCCGGTTCTGAGCTTTAACCTTCCCGCTGAGATTGACCATTTGCATAAGCAGTCTGCTTGGACCGAATCCACTGGCCCGAGTTCAACTACGCTGGTCAAGCACGCCGATTTGCGGGTCGTACTGGTAGCCATGCGCGCGGGCACGCGGATGCCCGAACACCGCACCGCGGCTCGCGTTACGCTTGAGGGCCTGAGCGGGCGCGTGCGCGTCCTGCTCGCTCGAGGAGGCGTTTGCGAGCTGCCGGAAGGCCACCTTTTGGTGCTTGATCGCGAGATCGTACACGATGTCGAGGCGCTCGAGGACAGCGCATTCCTGCTCACCCTGGCTTGGCCAAAAGCGGAGAGCGCCCACGATCCGGAACTGCGGCCGTAGCCGCATGTGCATTGACTTAGGCCTCAGCGCCGGACCCGCACTATTGAGTTAGTGATTTATCCCGCGCCTTTGTGTGCAAAGGTCACCGTGACCCGTTAGAATGATCGGCATTAGGCAGGAAAGCGAAAGGTCGGTCATTCATGTCCACGAACTCAGGTACGCGCCGTAGCTTGCTGGTCTCCTCGGGTTGGATTCAAGCCGGCGCGGTGGTGGTGTTGTTCGGTTTCTTTGTCATGGGTCTGCTTGCGTACAAGACCTACACTTCCGAACCGCCCATTCCAAGACGCGTAATCGCAGCTAACGGCGCGCTTCTGTTCACGGGCGCCGATATTACCCACGGCCAGGAAGTCTTCCTTAAGAACGGCCTGATGGAATATGGCTCGATTTTCGGACACGGCGCCTATCTTGGCCCCGACTACACCGCTGATTATTTGAATCGCGCCGCTCAAATAGTCGAGCAAGTCTATGGTGGCGAGGCGGAGGAGGGGCGTGCCCATCGCCTCACAGTGGACGACTTCAAGACCAATCGTTTCGATGCGAGCGCGCAAACGCTTACCTTTTCGGCCGCGCAGGCCTCGGCCTTTCAACAGCTCGAGGCCTATTACAGCCAAAGCTTTTCCGACCCCAGTTCTGCCAACGGCCTGCGCCCTCGCGCCATTACCGCGCCCGCGGACCTGCACGATCTGACCGCCTTCTTCGCCTGGACGGCCTGGGCCGCTGCCGCCAACCGTCCGCACGAGGTTTATTCCTACACGAACAACTGGCCACCCGAGCCGCTGGTGGACAACGCTCCAACGGCCAACACCCTGGTTTGGAGCGTGCTTTCTCTCATTGCCCTGCTGGGCGGCATCGGCCTGTTATTCGGCGCCTTCGGGCGCTGGAGCTTCCTCGGCTGGCACGGTCGGGAGGAACGCACGATCGCCTTCCGTCCGCCGGATGAAGTCCATCTCACTCCGGCGCAGCGCGCCACGGCGTGGTTCTTCTTCGTCATGGCGGCCCTGTTCCTGCTGCAGGCGTTGCTCGGCGGCGCCACACAACACTACCGGGCCGACCTCACAAGCTTTTTCGGCATTGACCTTGGGCGCTGGCTTCCGTACAACATTGTGCGCACGTGGCACGTGCAATTGGCTATCTTCTGGGTGGCGGTCTCGTTTCTCGCCGCGGGCATCTTCCTGGCGCCCATGATTGCCGGGCGCGAGCCTCGACGCCAGCACTGGCTTGCCTATGGCCTGCTCGGCGCTCTGGTCGTGGTCGTGGTCGGCAGCCTTGCCGGCGAGTACGCCGGCATCATGGGCTGGATGGGAAATTGGTGGAAATGGTTCGGCGATCAAGGTTTCGAGTATCTCGATCTCGGCCGCTTCTGGCAGGTCCTGCTCAGCCTCGGCCTACTCGCCTGGGTGCTTATCTTGTGGCGCGGCATGAAAGACCGCCTGGCCAACGACCACATGGGCAACATGCCTTGGCTGTTCTTCTTCTCCGCGCTCTCGCTGCCAGCCTTCTACGCCGTGGGTCTGATTGCCCAGCCAAGTTCGAATTTTACCACCGCCGATTTCTGGCGGTTTTGGGTCGTCCATCTGTGGGTCGAGGATTTTCTCGAACTCTTCACCACGATCATGGTGGCCTACGTTTTCGTGTTGCTCGGCGTAGTGCGGGAGAAAGTCGCGCTGCAGGTGATTTATCTCGATCTGGTGCTTTATTCCGTGGGCGGCGTCATTGGCACGATGCACCACCTGTACTTCTCCGGCGAACCCGCCGAGCACATGGCCTTGGGCGCGTTCTTTTCCGCCGCCGAAGTAATTCCGCTCACTTTCCTCACGCTCGAGGCCTGGAGTTTCCTGCAGCTCGGCGCCCGTCAGGAGGGCCCGTCACGCAAACCATTCCCGCATCTCTGGGCAGTAATGTTTCTGGTGTCGGTTGGGTTCTGGAACTTCCTGGGCGCGGGCGTCTTCGGATTCCTGGTCAATCTGCCCATCGTGTCCTATTACGAGATCGGGACCGGCCTGACGGCCAATCACGCGCATGCCGCCATGATGGGGGTGTACGGCATGCTGGCGGTTGGCTTGGCGCTATTCTGCATTCGCTATATGATCCCGGAGCGGCGATGGTCCGACAAGGCCGCCAAAATCAGCTTTTGGTCGCTCAACCTTGGCCTGGCCTGGATGGTGTTTGCCACGCTGTTCCCGCTCGGAATCTCGCAGCTCTACGAATCGGTCGAGGTCGGCTACGTGGCGGCGCGTTCTCTAAAATTCCTGGGCTCCCCTATTAATAAAACGCTGGAATGGATGCGGCTTCCCGGCGATGTCGTCTTTATCGTCGGAGGCGTGTTGCCGCTGCTTTATCTCTGCATCCTGGCGGTGCGCCGCCTGCGTCCTGCTGGTGACGGGGATGCAACAGGCGAAGTGCTGTTCACCGAGGAGCGGGTCGCAATTGAAAAGCCCGCTAGTGAGTTGCGCGGATGAGCCCGCGGCTCGTCGCCTGGCTTGCAGTGTCCTACGCCTTGCTGCTCCTCGGGGCCGCCGCCGCCTTCGAATGGACCGCGCGACGCGTCCATCGCCGCTCCGAGGCGTATAAGACGGCGGGCTTCACATACGAACACGAACTCGACCGTTGGCGCTGCCCCACTGGGAATGTCCTACGCCGACACACCGCCGATCACCATCGCGCGCATGCAATCTATCGCGCGGAGGCCCACGTCTGCAACAGTTGTGCGCTCAAGAAAGATTGCACCGACACGCACGAGGGGCGCGCCCTGGAGGTCACGCCGGACGCCTGGGTTGGGTCCACAATGGAGCGCTTCCACCGCGGCATGTCCCTAATTCTGGTGCTTCTTGCTGAGGTGATCCTTGTCATAACCTACGTCACCCACCCGGGCCCGATGCTGTTGATTGCGTTTGGAGTGCTTGCTGCAATTGGGATGCGCCTGGGCCTGCGTTTTTTTCAGGCCATCAACTAATTGGGGTGCCGGATCTAGTCGCGGAGGTGCCGGCCAGTCTCACCGGAGAAGCACTGCGCCGCGTACTTTTTACGCACTAAGTGCCATTGCTAGCCACTGCACAAAAGTCAACCGTCCCAAAATCAATCACTTAGACGGATGGCCACTGGCATGCATCCTATCTTGGCGTAGGTCCAAAGGAGCTAGTCCATGCTTAAGTATCTTGCCATCGGTTCGATGAGTGTTGCCCTAAGCGTAGTTGCGTTGGGAGCGCAAATTGTTCGGCCGGATGTCACCGCGCCCAATCAGCAAGGCACTGTGCCGCTCTACAAGGTCACGGTTGTGGGGCGTACGATCAATGCCGTCAATTATCACGTCCTGGGCGGCAAGACACCGGTTGAACTGCGTGGCACAACGCTGCTGCCGCTGGCGCATGGCAAGGCTGAGGTGCAGATTTTGCGAGGTGCGACCGCCATTCATGTCGAAGTTGAAAAAGTGAACCCGGCCGAGCGCTTCGGACCCGAGTTCCTGACTTACGTCCTGTGGGCGGTCACGCCCGATGGGCGCGCCAACAATTTGGGCGAAGTGCAACTCCGCGGCCAGAGCGCGGAGATGAACGTGACCACCACCCTGCAGGAGTTTGGCCTCATTGTCACCGCTGAACCGTACTTTGCGGTCACCCGACCGAGCGATGTGGTTGTGATGGAAAATTTCGTGACGCCGGAAACGGTCGGCGCCACGGCCGAGGTGCAGGCCAAGTACGAACTGCTTGATCGCGGCACCTACCGACTGCATGTTGACCCAGCGCAAATCACCGAACTGCCGCAAGACCCCAAAGTGCCGCTGGACTTTTATGAAGCCCAGAACGCGGTGCGCATCGCGGGCTGGGTGGGCGCCTCGAATTATGCCAAAACGACGTATGAAAAGGCGCAATCGCAGTTGCAGCAATCGGAGGATTACCTGGCTCGGAACGCCGGCAAAACCCCTATTGCCACCGTCGCGCGCGAAGCCGTGCAGACTGCGGAGGACGCCCGACTATTGACCCTGAAGCGGCGCGAGGAAGAGCGGGTGGCGAATGAGAAGGCCGCCAGCGAGGCCGCCGCAGCGGCGGCACAAGCCGCGGCTCAGGCGGCGCAACAGCAAACCGCCGACGCCGAAGCGGCGCAACGCCAGGCGGAGGCCGCGCGCGCAGCGGCGGCGGAGAACGCGGCAGCGGCCCAGCGCGCGCAGGCCCAGGCCGAAGCCGCCACGCAACAGGCACAGCAGCAAACTATGGCGGCACAACAGCAAGCCGCCGAAGCGCGCGCCAAGCTGCTGGCGCAACTGAACTCGGTGCTGCAAACACGGGATAGCGCCCAGGGACTGATCATGAGCATGTCGGACGTGCTGTTTGACCTGAACAAGGCCACGCTGGCGCCGGGCGCGCAGGTGAAGCTGGCCAAGATCGCCGGCATTCTGCTCAGCTACCCGGACCTGAAGATCCAGGTCAATGGTTACACCGACAGCACGGGTACGGACGCCTACAACCAGCAGTTGTCAGAACAGCGCGCCGCCGCGGTACGCGACTTCCTGACCGCGCAGGGGGTCAACGCCAATGCCATCGGTTCCCAGGGATTCGGTAAGAACGACCCGGTGGCCAGCAATGAGACTGCGGCGGGGCGCCAGCAGAACCGGCGGGTCGAGTTGGTCGTCAACGGCGCCGCCATCGGCGGCGGCCAGAAATAAGTAGAATATTGGCGTGACTCTACTCGGCCTGTTAATTCTGCTTTTAATAGCCGGCGTGTGCGGCTCCCTTGGTGCGGGCATCGGGGGATACTCACACGCCGGCTGTTTTGGCTCCGTGGTGCTGGGCTTCATCGGCGCGGTTTTCGGGATGTGGATCGCGCGGCAGTTGACTCTGCCCCAGGTATTCGTGGTGCAGATTGGGGGAGTGGCGTTCCCTGTGGTTTGGTCGGTGGTGGGATCGGCGGTGTTTGTCGCCATTCTGGGACTGTTCCGCGGACGGCGCAACGACTAGCAACACGGGAAGGACGCGAGCGCATCCATTCTGCTGTTGAAAGTCGCGTTGATCACCGGTTCCGGCGGGCTCATCGGCTCCTATTGTGTCAGGGCACTCTGCCAGCAGGGCTGGCGTGTGGTCGGGGTAGACAATGATCTACGCGCCTGGTTTTTTGGCCCGCAAGGTTCGACCGCGCCGGTGGTGAAGGAGTTGGTCTCGTCCTTCCGCCGCTACCAGCATCATGCGCTTGATCTGCGCGACCGGGCCGCGGTGGCCGACCTGGTGCGTGGCACGCGCCCCGGCTTCATCATTCATGCGGCGGCGCAGCCGTCGCACGACCGGGCCGCCGGCATTCCGTATGAGGATTTCGACGTGAATGCGGGCGCCACCCTCAACCTGCTGGCGGCCGCACATGATTTCGCGCCGGAGTCGCCTTTCTGCTACACCAGCACCAACAAAGTCTATGGCGACCAACCCAACCGCCTGGCGCTGGTGGAGACGCCGACGCGTTACGAATACGCCGACGGTCGCGATGGTATTGGCGAAGACATGTCCATTGACCAGTGCCTGCACTCGCTTTTCGGCGCCTCGAAGCTCGCCGCCGATGTGCTGTGCCAGGAGTATGGCCGCTACTTCGGCATGCCCATCGGCATTTTCCGCGGCGGTTGCCTGACCGGCCCGCAGCACGCGGCGGTCGAACTCCATGGCTATTTGAACTACATTGTCCGGTGCGCGGTGCGGGGCGAGGCGTACGTGATCCACGGTTACAAGGGCAAGCAGGTGCGCGATCAGATTCACGCCGCCGACGTGGCCGCGCTGTTTCTGCATTTCCACGGAGCGCCTCGAGCCGGCGAGGTGTATAACCTCGGCGGAGGGCGCGGCAATAGTCTTTCGATTCTCGAGACGATTGCCGCCCTCGAGGCGCGCGGTTATCCGCTGCGCGCCAGCTATGCGGACACCCCCAGGCGGGGCGACCACATCTGCTACATTTCCGATCTCGGGAAGCTGCATGCCCATTTCCCGGGCTGGAAATTGACCTATGGGCGGGACGCCATTCTCGACGAAATGGTCGATTATTTCGAGGCCCGCGCCGATGTTGCCCGAGCCGCCTGAATGGGGCCGCGACACCAAGATCGCCCGCAAATTTGTTACGCGCCCCCGCGACGTGCTAAATTGATTGTTCCCCGGTATGAAGAAGCCCCTGCAGGAAATCAAGGTCGCGCATTCCCCTGACTCCGACGACGCGTTCATGTTTTACGCGCTGGCGACCAACAAAGTCGGCATTCCGGGAGTCAAGTTCACTCACGTTCTCTCCGATATAGAGGATTTGAACCGGCGCGCACTGGCGGGGGAGTTTGAGGTTTCGGCGGTGAGCTTCCATGCGTATCCCTATTTGCAGGATCGCTACCGCCTGCTGAACCATGGCGGCAGCGTGGGTTACGGTTACGGTCCGATGATCGTCGCCGCGCGCCCGATGAGCACGGAGGAGGCGTTGAGCAAGACGATCGCCATCGCCGGCGAGCGCACCACGTCGGCGCTGGCGCTGCGACTTTGTTCGCCGGAAGTTAAAACCGTGATCATGCCCTTCGACCGCATTATTAACGCGATTGTGGAGGGCCGGGTCGAGGCCGGGCTGCTCATCCACGAAGGCCAGCTCACTTACTCGTCGAGCGGATTGCACAAAGTGCTCGACCTCGGCCGTTGGTGGCTCGACGAAACCTCGCTGCCGCTGCCACTTGGCGGCAATGTGGTACGGCGCGATATTCCCGAGGCCTTTGCGGTCAAGCTTTCGAAGGTGTTGAAGGCGTCGATTCAGTACGGCCTCGATCACCGGGACGAAGCCCTGGCCTACGCGCACCAGTTCGCGCGCGATATGGACACCCACCTGGCCGATCAATTTGTCGGCATGTACGTCAACGAGCGCACCCTGGCCTACGGCGCCGACGATAAGCGCGCCATCACGGAGTTGCTTAACCGCGCCCACCAAGCCGGTATTATTCCCGTCGCGCCCAAGCTCGACTTTCTCGATTAACACTATGAACGCGGGCGAACGCCTTATCGTCGCGCTCGACCTCCCGGCGCTGGCGCCCGCGCTGCGCCTGGTGGACCGGCTTGACGGACTGGTATCGTTCTACAAAGTGGGGCTCGAGCTGTTCACCGCCGCCGGTCCCGAGGCGGTCGTCGCGCTCGTCGCGCGCGGACACCGGGTGTTCCTGGATCTGAAGCTCTACGACGTGCCGGAGACGGTGAAGCGGGCGGCGCGCGCCGCCGGCACTCTGGGCGCGACGTTTCTTACCGTCCACGAAGCGGGCGCGACGGTGGGGGCGGCAGTTGAGGGAGCGGCTACGACCAGCGTCGGCATTCTGGCCGTGACGGTGCTGACCAGCATGGATGCCGGCGATCTCAGCGCCATGGGCATCGCGGGAACTGTGAACGACGTGGTACTCAAGCGCGCCGCGCGCGCGCAGGCGGCCGGCGCCGCCGGAGTCATTGCGTCGCCGCTCGAAGCCAGCGCGATTCGAAAACAGGCAGGCGGCGAGTTCCTCATCATCACGCCCGGCATTCGCCCGGAAGGCGGCGATCCGGGCGATCAGAAGCGTTTGGCAACGCCCGCAGCCGCAATCGCCGCCGGCGCCGATTATCTGGTCGTGGGCCGGCCGCTGAAGGACGCGCCCGACCCGCGCGCCGCCGCGCAAGCGATCATCGAACAAATGCAATCCGCGTTCGCGCATTGATTGGCGCGGGGCCCCGCGCGGCTGTCGCCGCGCGACCCGCTTAGGCGCGCCGCCGGAATGGGGACCCCTGAGCCCCAATCCGGCGTCGCGCCGCATTGATTGGCGCGGGGCCCCGCGCGGCTGTCGCCGCGCTACTCGCTTAGGGAGCGCCTAGCCGGTTGAATTAGCGCCGCGCGGGCTAGTGGGCGGCGACCATCTTGGTGCTCTTGGGGCGGCGCATCAGTAGCACCAATGGCGTCATGAAGAAGAAAATGGCGGCCAGGAGGAAGAAGACCTCGACGAAGCTAAGCAGGGTGGACTGCTGCTGCAACATTCCATACACAGCGCCAAGCGCCTGATGGCCGGCGGTGGCGGCATCGGAGCCGCTGCGCATGAAGGCGCCGGTGAGCGCATTCAGCATATTGCGATAAGCCGGATTGGCCGGGGTGAGGTGCGCCACCAAGCGGTTCTGGTGGAATTGGCCGCGCCGCGCGATCAGCGTCGTCACCGAGGAAATCCCGGCGCTGGCGCCGAGGTTGCGCATGAGGTTGAACAAACTGGTGGCGTTGCCCATCTCGGCGTTGGAAACCGGATCCATCGTCACCGTGGTCAGCGGCACAAAGATGAAGGCCATGGCCGCGCCTTGAATCACCTGCGGCCAGAAGATATCCCAAGTTCCCGAGCTCAAATTAAAGTGCGAGAACGCCAGCAGGCTCCAGGAGCCGGTCAACAGGCCCAAGGCGAGCAGGATGCGCGGATCCCACTTGCGGCTGAGAAGCAGCCCGGTGATGGGCATGAAAATAATCGCGCCGATGCCGCGCGGGCTGGTCCACAATCCGGCTGAAACGGCGGAGTAGCCGAGCAGAGTTTGCAGGAAAATCGGCAGCAGGACCAGGCTGCCATAGAGCACGAAGCCCAGCAGGGTCATCAGAAACACGCCGGTGGCGTAGGTGCGGCTCTTGAATACCCGCAAGTGCACGATCGGATCCTTGACCCGCAGTTCGCGCACCACAAACGCCGTCAGCGCGATGAGCGTGATGACGCAGAGCACGACGATGTAGTTCGAGCCAAACCAATCCGCCTCCTGCCCCTTGTCGAGCACGATCTGGAGCGCGCTGATGCCGACGGCCAACATGCCGAAGCCCCAGAAATCGATCTTGCCGCCCTGCGGCTTGATGTAGGAGGGGTCCTTGATGAAGGTCCGGGTCATCAGGATGCTGAGAATGCCGATGGGGAGGTTGATGTAGAACACCCAGCGCCAGGAGTAGGCATCGGTGAGATAGCCGCCCAGCGTGGGACCCAGGATGGGCGCGACCACAATGCCGAGGCCCCAGAACGCCATCGCCTTGCCGCGCTGCTCGGGGGGAAACGTCTCCAGCAAGATGGCCTGCGAAATCGGCTGCAAGGCGCCACCGGCCGCTCCCTGCATGATGCGGAATAACACCAGCAGCGGCAGGGTCGGGGCGATGCCGCAGAGCAGGCTGGCGGCGGTGAAACCGGTGACGGCGGTGATCAACAGGCGTTTGCGTCCGAACTGGTTGGCGAGCCAACCAGTGATCGGCAGCACGATGGCGTTGGCCACCAGGTACGAGGTGAGCACCCAGGTCGCCTCGTCGATCGTCGCCGACAGGCTGCCGGCAATGTGCGGCAAGCTGACGTTGACCACCGACGTATCGAGCACCTCGAGAAAGGTGCTCAACATCACCGTGATCGCGATGATCCACGGGTTTATTAATGGTTCTTCGTTTTCCACGCTACTTGGTAAATACGGTTGCTTCGACCGACATGCCAGGACGCAGCCGGGTCAGGTCCTGCCCGGGCTCGAAAACCAGCTTGACCGGGACGCGCTGCACCACCTTGACGTAGTTGCCGGTGGCGTTCTCGGGCGGCAACAGGCTGAACACGGAGCCGGTGCCCGCGCCCACCGAGTTCACGGTGGCGTGCAGCGACTGGCCGAAGGCGTCGACCGATATATCGGCACGCTGCCCAGCGCGCATTAACTTCAATTGCGTTTCCTTGAAATTGGCGATTACCCAGACGTCGTTGATGGGCACCACCACCAGCGCGGTTTCGCCGGGGGCGAAACGCTGGCCCAGCTCGACGTGCTTGTCCCCGACCTGTCCGTCGGAGGGGGCGGTGATGACGGTGAAATCGAGATTGAGCTGGGCTTCGGCCACGGCGGCCTGCGCCTGGGCGACCTTGGCTTGCGCCAACTGCTCCTGCGAACGGCTGACCGCCAATTGCTGGGGGGCGCTGGCAGCCGAGCGCACAGCGGCGGCGGCCTGGGCGATCTTGCTCTGCGCGACCTGCGCGCCTGCGGTGGCGCTGGCGATGCGCTGCTGGGCGGCGGTGGCGTTGGCCTGGGCGGCCTGCACCTGCGCCGCCGCGGATTTCGCCGCGGTGGCGATCTGGTCGTACTGCATTTGGCTGACTTCCTGTTTCGCCACCAACTGGCGGTAGCGCTGCTCGTTGTCGGAAGCATTCTGGGCGTTGGCCTGCGCCTGCGCCACGGCGGCTTGCGCGGCGGCATAGTCGGCGCGGGCGACATCGAGCTGGCGGTTGGCGAGGCTTTCCGACGCTTGCGCCTCCTGAAGTCCAGCTTGCGCGCCGCTCAGGTTGCCACCGCTCGACGCGGCGGTAATGGGCACGTCGCTGGCCGAAGCCTTGGCCTGCGCCTGGGCGGCGAGCAAGTTGGCCTGGGCCTGCTGCAACGCCGCGCGGTAGTCGCGGTCGTCCAGCCGGAACAGCACCTGGCCAGCCTTGACGCTTTGGTTGTCGGTCACATCAACCTCGACCACGGTGCCGGCCACGCGCGGCGCAACCGCCTCGACGTGGCCCTGGATCTGGGCATCGTCGGTGGATTCGCGGTTGTGGTAGTACAGGTAAAATGCGACGGCGCCGATCAGCAATACGGCGGCCACCCCGAGAATCAGCTTTCCGCGCTTAGGGCGCGGGGCCGCGGTCCGGTTTTTCTTCTCCGTCTGTTCCATGGTTTCCATTGCTGCTGCTCCGTCCTTTTTATTGCATGGGCAAATACTGCTGATAACCGCTTACCGCAACCCCCAGCGCCTGGGCCAGCATGGCTTTGGCGAGATTGTAGGCGTAAACGCTGGCGATATACGACTCATCGGCGTCGGCGACCGATTGCTGCGCCTGCACCACCTCGAGGTTGTCGGCGACTCCGGCGCGGAAACGATCCTGAGCCAGAGTCAGCTCCTGGTCGGCGAGGCTCTTGGCATCCTGCGCCACTTGCACCTGGGAACGGTTGCTGTCGAGATCGAGGAGCGCAGAGCGGACCTGCAAGTCAATTTGGGCGCGCAGATCAGCTACCCGGTTGTTGGCGTCGCGCAAATGCGCTTCGGCGCGGATGCGATCCGCCTTATACAATCCACCGGCGAAAACCGGCAGTTGCGCGGTAATGCCAACCGAATAAATGGGGCGATTGGAATCGATCTCGTGGCCGATATTGCCGTAGTTGCCGTTAAGCGCGAGCGTGGGCAATTGCTGGTCGCGCGCGGCAGCGACCAGAAATTGCGCCGCGCGGGCCTGAGCCTGGGCGCTCCTGTAGTCGGCGCGGGCCGCCAACGCCTGGCTCACCGCGCTCGACAGTTCCGGCGGCGTGAGCGGGGCGTAAGGCAAAGGCGACGCCAGAGTGAACTCCTGCTCGGGCGACAATCCAATCGCGCGCGCCAGTTGCAGGCGCTGCTTGGCCAGCGCATTCTGCTGCGCGGTCAGGAGCTGGCGCTGGCGGTCGCGCTGCACTTGCGCGCGCACCGCGGCCAGGGCGCCGACGGTTCCCGCCTTGAGCATGTCCTGCGCCTGTTGCAAAGCAGTTTCGGCGGCGGTCAGCTCAGCTTGCGCCGCCGTGACCCGGCTTTGGTCGGCGACGCTGAGCAAATACTGGTTGGCCACCGCGAGCACGACCATTTCACGGGTGGATTGCAAGTCATCGTGCGCGGCGGCTTCGAAGCCGCGGGCCGCCCGCGCGCTCTGGAGCGCGGACAAATCGAGCACCGGGACATTGGCCGCGGCGCTGGCCTGGAAAACATCAAATGGCCCAACGATAGGAGAGAGACCAGGAAAGCTGAAGCCGAAGGCCGCAAGATTGATCTTTTGCCGCACCTCCCCCGCTGAGGCATCCACTCGCGGCAGGAGCGCCGCCAGGGCGGTCATACGCTGCGCCCGCGCCTGCTCGGTTGAGCTGGCGGAGAGCAGCGCCGCCAAGTTGTTGCGCAACCCTCGCTCGATGGCGTCATTCAGAGTCAACGTGATGTTGGTTCCGGTGGCCGGCGCCGGTGCCACACCACCCTGAAGCGTCGCGGCATTCGCCGGATTCGTGAGCGGCGCCACCGGCCCGGGGCGCGTCGCCTGGGCCGGCGGCAGGCCCTGCGCAGCCCCCACAGCACCCATTGCCACAATCAAAATCAAACTCTTCATGAACGGGTTTCCTCCGAACTCTTCACCCCACTCCAGAAAAGGTCAAACACAAACCGTTCGGCGTCAAAATCGGCGCTCTGACCCGCGATACCGGCGAATCGCATAGCGAACACCGCCTTGGTGAGCTCCATCAGCGCCATTGCGGTTTCCAAGCTTGGCACCTGGCGCAGTTCGCCGTTGCGCATGCCCTCCTCGAGTACGTCGGCGAAATACCGAGCCGCTTGCTGATATAGCTCCCGCATCGGCACTTGATGGGGCGCGGGCTGGCCACACATCTGGCCGAATTCGGTCAGGTACATGCGCAAGAACTGTTCGTCGGAGCGCAAAAAATCAAAGCGCACCTTTAGGGCCACCCGCAACTTGGCCCGAGCGCCGTGAGTCGCCTCCACTTCGCGGCATGTGCGCTCGAACATCTCCTTGAATCGGGCGCTAAGAGCTTTCCAGAAAATGTCGTCTTTGCTCGAGTAATACAGGTAGAGAGTGCCTTTGGCCACACCCGCTTCGGTCGCGATCAGATCCACCGTTGCCGCAGCAAAGCCGTGCTCGGCAAATACCTTACGGGCCGCCTGAAGAATTTCGGCCTCACGGAATTCGGTTAACGCCTGTCGCCGAGTTTTGCCTTCCACGCCGCTCATAAGCGATAAAAACTGACCGGTCAGTCAATTGACTACACGTTCAGTCTAGCGCACAAGGCTGGACTTTAGCAAACTTTATTTTTCCAGCGCGAGCAAACGTGTCTTGATTTCGATGCCGCCGCACGCGCCGCCGCTGTAGCCGCCGATGGATCCGTCAGCCGCGATGACGCGATGGCAGGGCACGAGAATCGGGATGGGATTGCGTTTATTCGCGCCGCCGATGGGGCGCGATCCGTTGCAGCCGATGGTGCGGGCCACATCACCGTAGCTGGCCGTCTTGCCGTAGGGGATCTCCCGCACCGCATTCCACACCCGCATCTGAAATGGCGTGCCGGCACGATCGAGCGGGAGGTCGAAATCGCGGCGACGGCGTTTGAAGTATTCCTCGAGTTGGCGGACGAGAGGGCGTGTTTGAGCCGGCGAATCGATCATGCCTTCCTCAGCCGGCAAACGCCCATAGTGGATTTTGCGCACGCCGCGCTCGGAGACGATCAGGGTCAGCGGACCGATGGGTGAGTCCAAGACGGAACGGAAGAGCGTTTCGCGAGGCATGGATAATTTTAGGGCATTCTACCGCCGCGGCGCGCGCATGGCATAAAGAGCGGCGTAGCCACGCCAGGGCGCGAGCGGGCGCCAACGGCGGCGCAAGGCCAGCGCCGTCACCGGAGCGCGCAGCGCATACAAGTGTTCGACGCTGCGCCGCAGGCGGATGTCGTCGGCGGGCAGCGCATCGGTGTAGCCAAGGCCGTGCAACAGTACGGCTTCGGCGGCCTGACGGCCGACGCCGGGCAAACTCATCAGCCTCAGGCATGCTTTTTCCGCGCCGAGTGTATGCAACGCATCGGAGGTGAGTTCGCCTGCCGCCTCGGCGCGGGCAATGGAGGAAAGATTCGGGTGGCGCTCGAAAAGCGCGTCCGCCACCGAGGGCGCGCGTAACAGGCGCAAGCCGTAGAGCTGCCTGCCGAGAGCGGCCAATACCGGGTCACGTTCAAAGGCCGCGTAACAGGCGGCGAGATCGTCAGCGCCGCCCAGCAGAGCGTGGACACGCGCGCTCACGTCGGCGTTCGCGGCGATTCCAGGGGCCATTCCTTCCAGCCGCCACTCGATCAGAGGACGCTCGACAACGCCGGCGCTCTTCAACCGCAATCGGCGCGGCGGACCGCCAAACCAGCGGACCAGCCGATCGTATTCGCGCCCTTTCCAGAAGGCGCCCTCGTCCCGGCAGGAGAGCTCGAAATCATACGGAGGCGGGATGACGACTCGGCCGAACACCTTGGAACAGTACTATAGTCTGGTGCTGATCGGGGTGGGCGTCGTACTGGCATTGAGTTCGTTCGCGTGGCTCGTCATGCTGGCGCGCGGCGGCGATCGTGCCTTCCCGCGATACGGATGGTGGGGACTGGGGGCGTGCCTGGCGCTCGAAGCCATGCTGGCGCTGCGCGTGCCGGTGGTCGCGGCCTACTTCACCGCGCTGATTTGGAGCGCCTATATCGTTGCCGTGGATGCGGCGGTCTTTCGGCGCCGGGGGGATTCGCTGCTGCACCATGGCAGCCGGTTTGTGGCCATGGCCTCGCTCTCAGTGGTGAGCTGGATTATTTTCGAGGCCTACAACCTGCGCCTCGCCAACTGGACCTACGTCGGCATCCCGAATGAATTTTGGCAATTGGGGTTGGGTTCGACCTGGGCCTTTGCCACGATCACGCCCGGCATTTTGGAAACCGCCGAACTGGTGCACGCGGCCTGGGCGTCAAAGCTGCGCTGCCGGCCATGGCGGCCTAGAGGAGGAGGCACAATCATTGCCGCCGGCGCGGCCTGCCTTGCAATTCCGCTGATCGCGCCGCTGAGCTGGGCGCCTTATCTTTTCGCCCTGGTGTGGGCTGGTTTCATATTCACTCTCGATCCGGTGCATCGAATGTTGGGCTGGCCGTCACTCCTGGCCGGGCTCGAGCAGGGCGAGCCCGGCGCGGCGGTGGCGCTGCTGGCGGCCGGCGGCGTATGTGGATTTTTTTGGGAATTCTGGAATTACTGGGCCACAGCGCGCTGGCAGTATGTTTTCCCGATATTGCATAGGTACCGAATTTTCGCGATGCCTATTCCGGGTTTCGTGGGTTTTCCGCCGTTTGCCATTGAGTGTTACTGCCTCTATATATTGTTGTCGCGGCTGTTGCTTCCGAAGCGGCTGCGTTCCTGTATCCTAAGCACATGCCCGGACGCGCCGATTTAAAGTGGTCGCAGCTCAAGGTGGGCACGCTGGTGGCCGTCGCCGCCATCGTCCTGGTGTTCGCCATATTCGCCATGACGGGCGATTATTCGTGGTTTCGCCACAAGCTGCACTTGATCACCTATGTCTCGGACGCGGGCGGCATGCGGCCGGGCGCAAACGTGAATTTGGAAGGCGTGGCGATCGGCAATGTGACCCACATACGGTTGTCCAATCATCCGCCCGATCCGAAACAGCCGGTCGAGGTGGAAATGGAGGTGTCCAAGGACCATGAGCGCTGGCTGCGCACCGACTCAAAAGTCGAATTGGGCACCGCCGGCCCGCTCGGCGAAACGTTGGTCAACATCTCCAGTGGCTCTCCCTCGTTCCCGCCGGCGGTGGACGGAACCGTGCTGCCCGGTGTTGAATCCACCGGCATCAGCACGTTGATGGTTTCGACTCATAACGTGATCGACAATGCCAATTTATTGGAAACCAGGATCGGGGACTTGCTGACCCAGATCCAGGACGGGAAAGGCTCGGTCGGCCAACTGCTCTATTCGAACCAGCTTTACGACCGTTTCAACGGGGTGGCGGAAAACTTGCAGGCGTTGACCGACAACCTCAACAAAGGCAAGGGCACCGCCGGCAAGCTGCTCACGGACGACGCGTTGTACAACAAGCTCAATGCCACGCTCGACAATGTGAACGAGTTGGTCAACCAGGTCCAGCATGGCTCCGGCTCAGCGGCGAAACTGATCAACGACCCGTCGCTCTACAACAACGCCAACCAGCTGATAGCCAGCCTCAAGCAGACCATCGATGGCTTGAATTCAGGCCAGGGCGCGATTGGAGCGCTCTTGACGAACTCGCCCACCAGTTCGAAGCTGAAGGACTCGCTCGAGCGGCTGGATGCGGTGGTGACCGACCTACAGGCGGGCAAGGGAAGCGCGGGCATGCTGTTGCACGATCCGGCGCTGTACAACAACTTGAACGATGTCACCAAGGCCACCCAATCCCTATTGCAGGCGATCAAGGCGAATCCGAAAAAATATCTGACCGTTCATCTGAACATTTTTTAGATATGCGCGTCCTCGTTGTGGAAGACGAACCCAGGCTGGCGGCCAACATAGCGCGCGGCCTGCGCGAGAACGCGGGCTATGCCGTGGACGTTGCCGGGGACGGCGAGCAGGGGCTGTTTCTGGCCGATGAAGGTTCGGGCTACGACCTGATCGTGCTCGACCTCATGCTGCCCCGCCTGGGCGGGCTGGAGGTCTTGCGGCGTCATCGCGCCCAGGGACGGCGCACGCCGGTGCTGGTACTCAGCGCCCGCGACGAGAAAGAATCCGTGGTTGAGCTGCTCAATGCCGGGGCCGACGATTACGTGGCCAAGCCCTTCGATCTGGGCGAGTTTCTGGCTCGAGCCAAAGCCCTGATCCGGCGCGGCAAAGGGCAGTCGTCGCCGGTGCTGCGGGCCGGCGATTTGGAGGTCAACACAGTCGAGCGCCGGGTGCGCCGCGGGGGCCGTGATATCACGCTCGCGCCGATGGAGTACCGTGTGCTGGAATACCTGGCGCACCGGCCCCGGGCGGTGATCTCGAAAACCGAGCTGCTCGAACACCTTTACGACTACAACTGGGAGAAATTCAGCAATGTGATCGAGGTCTATATCTCCGGCCTGCGGCGCAAGCTGGACGATCCGTTCCCGGACAAACTCATCCACACCCTGCGCGGCCAGGGCTACGTTCTGCGGCCACCCGAGAACAGGGCGGGCGCGGCCAAATAAACATGCGCCGCTCGCTGACCCTTCGCCTAGTCGCCATCGTGGTGCTATCGCAGCTCTTGCTGGCGGCAGGACTGGTGTGGGCCGGCATTATATTCACGCGAGGCCAGCTCCGGCGCGCCTTTGACAGCGAGCTTCGCGGGCGCATGATGAGCGTGGCGGCGCTGGTGCGCTATCCGGAATCGAGCGGCGCACCGTTGCTCTTCGACGCCAGCCTGCTACCGCCGGCGCGCAGCCGGCGGCATCCCGCGTTCTACCAGGTGCGGAGCCGCAACGGGGCGATCGTCGCATCCAGCTTTCCGGGCGATGTAACGTTGCCGGCGCCTTCCGGGGAGGGCCAGCGACTTTGGCATTTCACTTACAACGGTGTCGCGTACCGCGGCATTGTGGCCACCGATCTACCGGTACTGGACACGGAAGAACCGCCGCCCATGCCCCAGCAGCGGCTCACGGTCTACTACGCGGCGCCGCCCTTCGACATGGATGAGGAGGTTGCGGCCGCCGGCTTCGCCATCGGGGGCACCAGCCTGGTGCTGCTCGGCCTGGCCGCTCTGTTCACGGGCATGGCGGTGCGCCGTGAACTTGATCCGCTGCGCGAGCTGGCTCGCCAGGCGGCGGGCATATCGCCGCACAACTGGGACTTCAGCCCCGGTCCGCGCACGGCCGCCACAACCGAACTGATACCCCTGATCCAAGCGCTCAACCTGATGCTCGAGCGCCTGCACCACAGCTACCAGCAGCAGCGCGACTTCATGGCCGACGCCGCGCACCATCTGAAGACGCCGGTGGCGATCTTGAAGTCGAGCTTGCAGTCGCTGTTGCAGCGACCACGCGACGCCGCCGAGTATGAGTCGTCGGCGCAGGCGTCGCTCCTCGATGTCGAACGGCTGGAACAGCTCTTGCAACGCATGCTGCGCCTGGCGCGCATCGAGCAGGCCGCCGACGACGATCGGCCGCGGCGCGCGCCCGAGGTCGAACTGGAAGCCAACTGTCAGGCGGCGATCGAACGCGTTGGTCCGCTGGCCCGGTCGCGCCAGGTCGAGGTACGCTCGAGCGGGGAATTTTCGCGGGTCTCCGCCGATGGCGACGACCTGGAACTGGTGTGGCTCAACCTGCTGGAAAACGCGGTGCAACACAGTCCGCCGGGGGCCACGATCGAACTTCATGGCGAAGTGCATGGCGGGGAGCGTGAAATCGCCATCCGCGACGCCGGCTCCGGCATCACCGCCGAAGATCTGCCGCACGTATTTGACCGCTTTCGCCGGGGCCAGGACAGCCGCGTGCCCGGCTTCGGTTTGGGCTTGGCCATCGCGCGCAGCATCGTGCGCGCCTACGGCGGCAATATTGCCATCGAGAGCGCTCCCGGCGCGGGCACCACGGTCAGGGTGCGATTGCCGGCGGCAGGAGCGTGACGCCGCGACTATTCCTGCTGCACGGATTGCTGGGTTCCTCGGCGCAGTGGCGGGCGTGCGCGGGCGAACTCGGTGAACAATTTCCCCTGACCGCGCTCGACCTGCCCGGCATTAGCCGGGAGCCCGCCATTGCCCCGGCAGATTTTGCCGGCCTGGCGCGCTGGCTGGCGGAACGGATTGAAACGACGCCGGCAACCGGTGGCGAGGAAACGTTTGCGATCATTGCCTCCTCATGGGCGGGGGCGGTGGCGCTGCGCTTCGCGGCCGATGCCGCCATCCGCGCCCGATTGCGCCAGCACTTGCGCGCGATGGTGCTGATCGCTCCGGTGCATCCGTTCTGGGTTCCGAACCGCCGCCAGCGCTGGCTGCTGCGTCCGCCGGTGACGCGGCTGATCGCACCGCTCGGCCGCCACCTTCCGCGCGGCGCCTATCGCGCGCTACTGGAGCCTAGCTTTGGGGACCCCGGGCGCGTTACCGATGACGCCATCAATGTCTACCGCAGCGCCCTGCAATTGAAATCCACCGGGCGCGGCATTGCCGCGTACGCCCGACAGTACCAAGCAGACCTGGCCGATCTTGGGATGCGCCTGCCCGGCATCGAGACGCCCACGCTGCTTCTCTGGGGAGAACGCGACCGCGTGGTTCCCGCGGCCTCGGCCATGGCGCTGGCCGGTGCGCTGCCGCGGGCCGAGCTGCGGTTGCTGCGCGGCCTCGGCCACCTTCCTTTTCAAGAGGACCCCGCCGCCTGTAATCGCGCTATGCTTCCCTTTCTGCTTTCCCACTAACATGAGCACGGCGTTCACCCACTTCCAGGCGTTTTTCGCGCATTACGGGCTGGCCGCGGTCTTCGTTCTGATATTGATTGAAAATTTCGGCGTACCGTTGCCGGGTGAGCTGGCGCTGTTGTATGCGGGTTACCAGATGCGGGTGGATGGTTTGTTCGGACTACCGGCGCTGATCGCGACCGGCAGCACCGCTTCCTTCGCGGGCCAAGCCATCGGATACGCGGCCGGCCGTTGGGCGAGCCCATGGCTGCGGCGGGTCTTCACTCTCGCGCCCAGGCGCGTGGCGTCGGCGGAGGCGTTCTTCGAACGACACGGCTCAGTGACGATAGTTTTCTCGCGTTTCATAGCCGGTATCCGGGTCCTGGCGGCTCCTTTGGCCGGGTTGTGCCACATGTCCTGGCGCCGTTTTCTAACGTTTAACGCCATTGGCGCGGTGGCCTGGGTCGCAACCCTCGCCAGTGCCGGATGGTTTCTGGGCGCTCACTGGCGCCGGCTCGTGCGTTTAGCGGGACACGCAGACCTGGCGATCATCGCGGTGGCCGTGGTCGTTATTCTATATGGATGGCACCAACGGCAAAAGGAAAAGAAGGCTCACAGAGCATAGACGGCATAAGCCGGAAACTGGGCGAGGCGCGCCTCACAATTATTACCGACCGCACCTATTTTCTTGATGGGGGCGCGGCGTTCGGAGTGGTTCCAAAAACACTCTGGTCCCGCCAAGCTCCGGCCGACGAGTTGAACCGCGTGCGCTGCAGCTTGAACTCGCTCATCATCGAGCTCCATGGCCGTCTTATCGTGATTGAAACCGGTTGCGGCAATAAGCTTGATGAAAAGCAGATCGCCAACGCCGGCCTCGACCCGAGGCGTGATTATCTCGAGCGTTTCGCCGCGTCCGGGTTTAGGCCCGAAGCCGTGAACCTCGTGGTCAATTCACACTTGCACTATGACCATTGCGGCTGGAACACGGTGCGCGACGCCGACGGCCAGGTGGTGGCAACGTTTCCAGAGGCGACCTACCACGTCCAGCGCGAGGAATGGGAACACGCTCGATTGCAGCATGAGCGTGACCGGGTTAGTTATCTAACCGATAACTATGATCCACTCGTCGCCTCCGGCCAAATGCGGCTTCTCACCGGTGATGGCGAACTGCTCCCCGGCATTTCGGTAATGCGTCTGGCCGGCCATACGCGCGGCATGCAGGCGATTTTAGTGCGCTCCGGCGGCGAAACGGCTTGCTATATTTCCGATCTGATGCCAACTCATTGGCACCTTAAGCCGACTTGGCTCATGGCCTTCGATCTATTTCCGCTGGAGACGATCGCCAACAAGCATAGGATCCTGGAGCAGGCGGCGCGCGAACGGTGGCTGATCGTCTTCACCCACGATCCGGAGCACGCGTGGGGATACGTTGAGTTAAGCGGCGGCCACTACGTCTTCGTTCCCGCCTGAGCGGGAGCCTGCTTCCATGCTGATTCGAAAGTTCACATTTGCATCACATTGAAATAGAAGTTTGTGAACCCAAAAAGGAGGGTGCAATGAGTACAGTTCGCAGTATTGACCGCAGGCTCTATGTTCGACGCCAATTGGACCGGGAAGCGCCCGTCAATCGCGCCGGGCTGGCGGGCGCGGAAGTGCCGCGCCATATGGAGTGGAACGGCGTATGGACGGGGTACATGACCTTCGCCGGACTGGCGATTCTATTGACCTCGTTTGTCTTCGGCGTTGGCTTTTCCTCCCTCAATCCGATGCAGGCGAGTTCCTGGTCGGGCGCGGGCGGCGGCGTCGCGGTGTGGTCGGTGATCGTCGTTTTGATCTCGCTATTCTTCGGCGCCTGGGTGGCGGGGCGCACACCGCGCACCTCGAAGCGGCACGGCATGATGCGCGGCATCACTCTGTGGGGCATGGTGCTGCTCACGACATTGCTCCTGGTCGGATGGGTGGCCGGGACCGCCGTGAGCGCCGCCGGCGGCATTGCGGGATCCGGCTTGGGAACGGCGGTGAACACCACTGCAACCGCGCTGCAAGGCCAGTTGCAAAGCAGTGGCATCAACGTGACGCAAGCCCAGGCGACGACGATCGCCGGCCAGCTCGCCGCGGGCGACCGCAGCGGAGCGGCCAATACGCTAGCCAACGACGCCAACATTTCAACCGCGCGCGCCAACTCGGCGCTGGCGCCGGTTAGCGGCGCGACATCGGGCGTGGCCAGCACGGCCGCCACGGGGGTGAAGAAGGGAGGCGCCTCGTTGAGCTGGGGCATTTTCTGGATAGCGCTCATTGGCCTGGGATGCGCACTGTTGGGCGGCGCGGTGGGCGGCGGCGGCATGGCGTTGCGGCGGCCAGCGGCACCTCGTCCTTCGGCCGCATAATATGTGAATGACCTGTGGGCAATGCGGCAAGGCGATCGCGTTGGCATCGGGGCAGAAAGTGTACTCGCGGGATGTTTGTCCGCACTGCGAGAGCGATCTGCACACCTGCCACAACTGCAGGCACTTCGACCGCAATGCCCACAACCAATGTCTCGAGGTCATGGCCGAGTGGGTGCGAACGAAAGACCGTAATAATTACTGCGACTATTTTTCCGGCGCCGACAGGCAGGGGGAGAGGGGACCCGCCGCCGGCGCCAGTGTTCGTGATCAGTTCGATTCCCTCTTTAAAAAGTAATGGGGCGCCTGACGATTGGCACCGCCGGACATGTTGACCACGGCAAGAGCGCGTTGGTTGAGGCGTTGACCGGTGTGCACCCCGACCGCCTGGCGGAGGAACGCCGGCGCGGCATGACACTCGACTTGGGGTTCGGGCATCTCCGGCTCGAGCAAGAGGGCGCAGTGTTCGAATGCGGCGTGGTTGATGTGCCCGGCCACGAACGTTTTATCCGCACCATGCTGGCGGGCGCGGCGGGCGTGGATGTGGTTCTCTTCGTCCTGGCGGCGGATGCGGGCGTGCAGCCACAGACGGTGGAGCATGCCGCGATACTTCGGCTGCTGGGATTGCAGAGGGGTGTGGTGGCGCTGAGCAAATGCGATCTCGCCGATTCCGAGCGGCGCCAGAGGGCGCGGCGGGGCGCGGAGGAGGTGCTGCCTGGCTGGCCGGTGGTTGAGGTCAGCGTGCGCGACGGCGCCGGACTGGACGCCTTGCGGAAGGCCTTGTGGCTGGCCGCCTCACGGGCTCGGGAGCGCGATGACCGCGGCCCGGCGCGGCTGCCGATTGATCGTTCCTTTTCCATGCCCGGGTTTGGCACGGTCGTGACCGGCACTCTAGCGCAGGGGACGCTGCGAGCCGGCGACGAGTTGGATTTGGCCGGCAGCGACCGGCGCCTGCGCATTCGGGGATTGCAAGCCCATGGCGAGAGCCTGCCGGAGGCGCACGCCGGCGCGCGGGTGGCCGTCAACGTGGCCGGTGCCGAGGCCGGCGATCTATGCCGCGGCGATGTCCTGGCGGAGCCAGGCGTGTACCGCGCGAGCCTGCATCTGGACGTGCTTCTCGATTTGCTGCCCGAGGCGCGGCTCAAGGCACGCGACCGGGCGGCCTTACACTGGCAATCGGCGGAACGAATCGCCACTGTCGTTCGTCTGGAACGGGACGGGCGCGCCGCCCAGCTGCGGTTGCAGCAGCCGGTGGCGGCCGCTCCGGGTGACAGATTCATACTGCGGCAGCTTTCACCGCCGGTAACAATCGGAGGCGGCGTGGTGGTGGACGCGCATGCGCCGGCGCACCGCACGGCGAGCTTTGGCGCGGTCGCCGCCACGTTGCACAAGCTGGGGGCGGCGGATCCTGACGAGGCGCTTTTTATCCGACTTGAGCGGGCCGGCAGCGCGGGCCTGTTGCTCGCCGAACTGGCGGTTGCGCTGGGGCAACGAGCGGACGACCTGCGCGCGTGGCTGGCAGCGCGCGCCGCCGGTGGCGAGGTCGTGCTGTGCCGCCGCCCTGAGGCGGTGATGCTGGGGCGCGCCATGGCGGCGGCGGAGGCTCGGATTCAAGCCGCACTGGCGGAGTTTCATGCCGCGCAACCCAGCGAGGCGGGCGCCGCGATCGAGTCGCTCGATCCCTTGTTGCCGGCACACTGGATCGCAATCGCTGTGGAACGACTTACCGCCGCGGGCATCCTGCGCGCCGGATTGGCCGGATTCGTCGCACTCGCCAGCCACCACGCCGCGCCCGCCGAGGGGACGGCGGCGCTGCGGCAAACAATTGAGGATCATTTCCGCACCGCGGGCTTGGCCGTCGCGGCGCTGCCGGCGGCTCTCGCCAACTTCGCCGACGATTTTTCGCGCGCTCGCGGCATCGTCGCATCGCTCGCGCGAGAGGGGGCGCTGATTGAATGTCAGCCCGGCCTGTTCGTCCATCGTCAAGCGGTTGAGGCGCTGCATCAGCGCCTGGCGCAGCAGCGCGCGACGCATTCGCGATTCACTGTGACTGAATTCAAGGATTGGACCGGCCTCACCCGCAAGCACGCCATTCCGCTACTGGAGTATCTCGATCGCGTGCGCGCCACCCGCCGCCAAGGCGACACCCGCGAAATTCTTCTCGTCGCAGCGCAATGTTAATAATCAGCCGCCCAAGAGATACCCAGCCTGCGGGCGGCTTCAGCCATGGCGTTGTCCGCAGTCCAGAGGGGCGTCCCACTCGCCAGGCTGGACGCTAGCAGATGGGAATCCACCCAGCCCAAACCCATACCCGACAATCGGCGGGCGCGGACCATGGCCACGACGCCATCATGGGACGCCACTGGTAGCCAGGGGATGACGGCATAGCGTTCGAGAAGCCCTTCACTCCGGTTGCCGAGCAGCAATTCTCCGAACACCATGGGATGACCGACGACGTTAAAACGTCTGATTTGATCATCCATCTGATCGGCCCAAGGTTGCCGGCCCCGCAGTTTGCGTACCCAGATCGACGTATCGACGAGGATCATCGTGTCGCGGCGCGCACGCGCCGCACGGGCGGCTCACGGCGGCGCGGAACATCCTGGGCATCGGGTTCCGAGCCGGTGAACTTCAACAAGTCCTCATAGGCACGGCGCGTGATCAAGGCCTTAAGCCCCTCGCGCACCGCAGCCGTGTCGGTCGCCGCTCCGCACGCCGCCCGCGCGTCGGCCAGCAGCTTCGGATCAATATTGAGGGTCTTCTTCATACCTCCAATTCTACCGTGTTGGTACAGCCCAAATGGGAGGCTCAGCTCTCTTCGCTCCGACCCGCCGCGACTTCGCGCTCCAGCGCGGCGGTTAGGCGACCCATGCGGCACTTTCCCGGCTGTCAGAGACCGAGGCTCTGGCGCAGGGGGGCGAGCGCTTCCGGAGCCAGCAGGGGGAAAGGCAGCGCTCGCCAGCCGTTGGCCGTGGCGGCGATGGACGCATCGCAAACCACGGCGGCGGCGGCATCGAGGCCGCGCTGCCATTGCGGCCGCCGGGCGTCGCGCAACAAGAGGCATTCGTCGGCGACGCCAGCGGCCAACAGGAATGAGCGCGCGATCCTCACGAAAGGCGGCCACCGCGAGGCCACGCCGATCAGCATCGCCGGCGGCAGCGGCAGGCGCAAGGCCAAGGCGGCGGGCACCGAGCGCGTGCGCAGGGTCAGCAACTCGGTTTCTTCGGGTAGGGCGCCGCGCGCCGCCGCGGCGTGGCGGGCCAGCGCCACCACCAAGGCGCCATCCAGCATTCCGCGCTCGCGCACGCCGTCGAAGCCACAGCCGTCGATTTGCCGGCCGGCCAGCGCCGCAGCGATCTCAAACATGAGGATGCTCCGCAAATCCTCGCGCGGCTCAACGACCAGCACCCGGCTCGGCGCCTGACGCGCGAGGCAACGCTCGACAATCCGCCGCACATGGGCGGCCGGCACGCCGCGCTCCTTTGCCTCGCGCAAGAGTGCGACCATCTTTCCAGCCAGAGCCAACTCCGGCGGCGCGGCCGTGTCCGGCGCCTGCCGCCGCACAAAAACGCCGCTGCCGCGCCGCGTCTCGAGCCAGCCCTCGCGCACGAGTTGCTGGTAGCCGGCGCTGACGGTGTTGGCGTGCAGCCGGTACCGGCGAGCCATCTCGCGCGTACTCGGGAGGCGTTCGCCGGGCTCGAGGTCACCACTCAGAATGCCGGTGACGATTTGCACGGCGAGCTGCTCGCGCAGTGTGGCCGCGGTGTTGTGGGCGAACCAATAGCGCACCCCAAAATCATACGCTCGCTCAATTCAACCATTGACAAGGGGCGGCGGGTTGCGGTTAAATATTCATGCAACGAATAATTATTCACCGTGAGCAAAGCCTTCCGCCACGAACAGATCCGCAAGCTGCTGCGCGCCCGTCCGCTGCGCTCGCAGGCCGAGCTGGCGCTGGCGCTGCACCGGGCCGGGGTCGAGACCACCCAGGTCACGCTATCGCGCGACCTCAAGGAGTTGGGGTTGGTGAAGACTCCGGCCGGCTACGTCGGCCTGGGCGGGGTTGACGCGGCGGGGCCGGGCGGCGAAACCGGCGCCGGCACGACGGCCACCATCAGCCATAGCGAGCACATCCTGGCCGAGTTCGTGCGCGACCTGCGCCGGGCCGGCAATTTGCTGGTGGTCAAGACCGCCGCCGGCGCGGCCGCGACGGTCGGCGCCGCGCTGGACGCAGCGGGCTGGCCCGAGCTCGCCGGCTCGCTGGCCGGCGACGACACCGTTCTGGTTATTTGTGAAGACGCCCGCCGCCGCGGCCTGGTCGAACGCCGCCTGCGCGAAGCCCTCGCGCGCAAAGGATAAACTGTGAAGACCAATCTGCTCAATCCCACCATCGGCAACCACCAGGCAACGCGCGCCACGCTGCCCTATGGCGGCGTCCCGGCGCCGCGGCTACCGCGGCTGGCCACCGGCGATTTGATCAACCTCGGCGACCTCAGCCGCAAGGAGTTCCTGGCGCTGCTCGATCTCGCCGCCGACATCAAGGTCCACCCCGGCCGCTACCGCGACCTGCTGAGCGGATGCGGGCTAGCCATGATTTTCGAAAAGCCATCGCTGCGCACACGGGTGACATTCGACGTCGCGATGCAGGAGATGGGCGGGCACGCGGTTTTTCTCGACTTCTCGGAGTCGCCCCTGGGCGAACGCGAGGACATCGTGGACGTGGCCCGCAACCTCGAGTTGTGGATGGACGCCATCGTAGCCCGCACCTTCGGCCACGAATCCATCGAGCTATTGGCGAAGGCGAGCAACGTGCCGGTGATCAATGGATTGAGCGATTTCAGCCATCCCTGTCAGGCTCTGGCCGATTTCCTCACGCTGCGCGAAACTTTCGATGAGTATCCGCGCATTAAGCTCGCTTATGTCGGCGACGGCAACAACACGCTGCACTCGTTACTCGAAGCCGCGGCGCTGGCGGGTATTGCCATGTCAGTGGCGACGCCGGTCGGCTACGAGCCGGATGCAGGCGTCGTACACCGGGTACAGCAGATGGCTAAGCGCTCGGGCGCGAAGCTCGAGTTCGGCCATAAGCCGCAGACGGCGCTACGCGGCGCGCACGCGGTTTACACCGACACCTGGGCGAGCATGGGGCAGGAGGCGGAGCAGACGCAGCGCGCGCGCGACTTCGCCAGCTTCCAAGTCAACCAGGCGCTGATGAAGCGCGCCCGTCCCGGGGCCCGCTTCCTTCACTGCCTGCCCGCACACCGCGGCCAGGAGGTGGCGGTGGATGTCATTGACTCCGACATTTCCCTGGTTTATCAACAGGCCGAAAACCGGCTGCACGCCCAGAAAGCCATTCTGGCCGCGCTCATTCTCGGCAACCATAAAACACGACCCACAACATGAGCCTAAAAATCGCCCTTGCCTATTCCGGTGGTCTCGACACGTCCATCATCATTCCCTGGCTGAAGGAACATTACCGCGGCGCAAAAATTGTCGCCGTCATAGGCGATGTCGGCCAGGGCGACGACTACGACCGCATGCGCCAGAAGGCGCTCACCACCGGCGCCGATGAAGTCGTGGTGGCGGACCTGGTGAGCGAATTCATCACCGGCTACATCTGGCCGACGCTGCGCGCCGGCTGCGTGTACGACTACAAGTATTTGCTGGGCACGTCGATGGCGCGCCCCATCATCGCGAAAAAGCAGGTGGAGGTGGCGCTGGCGACCGGATGCCAGGCGCTGGCTCATGGCTGCACCGGCAAGGGCAACGACCAGGTACGCTTCGAGCTCACCTACAAGGCGCTGGCGCCGGAGCTACAAGTCATCGCGCCCTGGCGCGAATGGGACATTCGGTCGCGGGAGGATGCGATCGCCTACGCGCGCGAGCACAATGTGCCGATCGAGCAGACGGTGGCCAAGATCTACAGCCGCGACCAGAACATCTGGCACATCAGCCATGAAGGCGGCGCACTGGAGGATCCATCGCTTGAACCGCCGGAGGACATGTGGCTGCTGACGCGTTCGATCACGGACGCGCCGGACAAGCCCGAGTACGTGACGATCGGCTTCGAGCGGGGAACGCCGGTTTCGGTGAACGGCAAGCGGCTGCCGGCGGTCGAACTGCTCACACTGCTCAACCAGCGCGCGGGCGAGCACGGCATCGGCCGCATTGACCTGGTCGAAAACCGTTTCGTCGGCATGAAATCGCACGGCGCCTATGAAACTCCGGGCGGCACGCTGCTGGTCACCGCGCAGCGTGAAATCGAAGCCCTCACCGTGGACCGCTCAACAGCGGAGATGAAACAGCAACTGGGGCTTGAGTACGCGCGCCTGGTGTACAACGGCCTCTGGTTCACTCCGCTGCGGGAGGCGCTCGACGCCTTCATGGATCGCGCCCTGGCGCAGGCCACCGGCGAGGTGCGGCTGAAGCTGCACAAGGGCCACGCGCTGGTTGCCGGGCGCACGTCGCCGCAGTCGCTCTACTCGGACACGCTGGCTTCGTTCACCATGGGTGAGCTGTACGACCAGAAGGACGCGGAAGGGTTCATCAACATCGTCGGGCTGCCGATCAAGATGCAGGCACGGCTGGCACGGGAGCGCAAATGAAGCTCTGGGGCGGACGCTTCGAGCAGCCGGCCGACCGCGATTTCGAGCTCTTCTCGGCCTCGTTCGATTTCGACCGCCGGCTGGCACAGGCCGACGTGCGGGGCTCGCGTGTGCATGCCGAGGGTCTGCACCGCGCCGGCGTGCTCGACGATGGTGAAGCCGCATCCCTGGCCTGGGCCTTTGATCAGCTCGAGGCCGAATTCGCCGAGCCGCCGGAGGCGCAACCCGACGTGGAGGATGTGCACACCTATGTGTTTGAGCGCCTCGCATCCATGGCCGGGGCGGCGGCGCGCAAGCTGCAAACCGGGCGCAGCCGAAACGAGCAGGTGGCGCTCGACCTCAAGCTTTTCCTGCGCGATGCCCATGCCGCATTGCAGCAAGCCCTAGGCAGCCTGGTGGCCGCGCTGGCCGGATTCGCCGACGAACATGCCGCCGTGCTGATACCGGGCTACACCCATATGCAGCGCGCCCAGCCGATTTCGCTTGGCCACCACGCGCTGGCCTACGCCGAAATGCTGCTCCGGGACGCCTCGCGCCTCTCCGACGCCAGCCGCCGCCTCGACGCCTGCCCGCTGGGCAGCGGCGCGCTGGCCGGCTCTCCCTGGCCCATGGATCGCGAGGCGGCGGCGCGCGCGCTCGGCTTCAGCGCGATCACGGAGAACAGTCTTGACGCCACCAGCGATCGAGATTTCGCGATAGAGACGGTGTTCGCTCTGAGCCTCATGGCGGTGCATTTATCGCGATTCGCCGAAGATTGGATCCTGTACGCGTCCTCCGAATTCGGATGGCTGATTCCGGGGGATGCGTTCTCGACCGGCAGCAGCCTGATGCCGCAGAAAAAAAATCCGGACGCGCTCGAGTTGATCCGGGGCAAGAGCGCGCGGCAGATCGGTCACCTGACGCAGATGCTGGTGCTGCTCAAGGGCTTGCCACTGGCCTACAACCGCGATCTCCAAGAAGACAAGGAGTCGCTCTTTGACGCGCTCGACACCGGGCTCGCCTGTCTGCGCATCGCCCAAGGCGTGGTCGCGACTACGCGCGTGGATGCCGCGCGCGCGGCCGCCGCTGCCGCCGACCCGGCGCTGCTGGCCACCGATCTGGCCGATCTGCTGGTGGCAAACGGGGTGCCGTTCCACGATGCCCACGGCACGGTGGGGGCCATTATCACCGCGGCCCAGCAGGAGGGCCGCGACTTCCGCAGCTTCAGCGCGGAGGAGTTGGTCCGCTTTACTCCCGCGCTCACCACCGCTGCCGTGGCGACGCTGACGCCGGAGGCCTCGGTGGCCCGCCGCGACCTACCTGGGGGCACCGCAGTCAACCAAGTGAGGCGCCAGGCCCAACGGGTAAGCGAGCGCGCGGCAGCAATGCTGCGATAATCGGGCGTGGCACAGCTCAGTACACCCTGGTGGCTGCGCAATGGGCACGCCAACACGGTCTACTCATTTCTACGGGGCCGCGGCATCGCCTTGCCGCCGGCGCACGAGGACTGGGTGGAGGTCGAGCCGAAGGTCGAATTGCTCATCCGCAGCCACTGGCAGCGGCAGGCCGCGCCGGCGCTACTGCTGGTCCACGGACTCGAGGGGTCCAGCGAAGCCGGCTACATGCTCACCACGGCCACGGCGGCGCTCGGGCGCGGCTGGCATGTGGCGCGCATGAATGTGCGGGGATGCGGCGATTCCGAGCCGCGCTGCGCGACCCTTTATAACTCGGGCAAGAGCGGCGACGTGGCCCGTGCCGTAGAGTGGCTGGCATCGCGGCCGCTGGTCAGCGCGGTAGCGGTTGGCGGATTTTCGATGGGCGGCAATCTGGTACTCAAGTACGCGGGCGAGCGCGCCGAGGACGCGTTGCCGCCGCTACTGGCGGTGGCCGCAGTGTCGCCCTGCCTCGATCTCGCGGCCTCGGCCGACGCGTTGCACCGGAAGGTGAACTACTTTTACGAGCGCCGGTTTCTTGAGAACTTAAAAGGCCGACTGCGCCGTCACGACGCGCGCGAGCCGGGACGCTATCCGGTCGGGCGCCTTGGGACCCTGCGCTCGGTCCGCGCCTTCGACGATGTTATTACCGCGCCCTTCACCGGCTATCGCAATGCGGACGACTATTACTTCCGCGCCAGCGCCGCCCGCGTGCTCGATCGCATTCGCGTGCCGACGCTGATCCTACATGCCGAGGACGATCCTTTCATCGTCGTAACCCAGGAGTCGCGCAACACCATGGAAGGCAACCCGAACATTCGCTTCATCGCGACCCGCCACGGCGGCCATTGCGCCTTTATCAATACACGCCGATCGGCCGAGGGGGTGTACTGGGCCGAAACCCGCGTGGCTGAATTCTGTGACGAGGTCTGGCGGAGGGGGCGGAAAAGCTAGCTTAGCTGTTCGCCGAGGCGGGTGAGGGTGCGGGCCAGGGTCTGATTCGACTGCCGCTCCTGTTCGATCTTGCGGATGGAGTGAATCACGGTGGAGTGGTGCTTGCCGCCGAAGAAGCGCGCGATTTCGGGCAGCGACACATCAATCATCTGCCGCGTCAGATACATGGCCACCTGGCGGGGAAAAACGATCTGCTTGGAATTGTTGCGCGCCTTGAGGTCGGCCACGCGCAGGTTGAAGGCCTCGGCCACCGCCTTGGCGATGATTTCTATGTCGAGCTTGCGCTGCTGCTGGTCGAGGAGGTTGCGCAACGCCTCCTGGGCGCTGGGAATGCTGACCGGCAATCCCTTCAGGGCGCAGTAGGCGAGGAGGCGCACCATGGCGCCCTCGAGTTCGCGCACGTTGCTCTTGATTTTCGAGGCTACGAAGCTGGCCACCTCGGCGTTCAGTTCCAGCGTGTCAGGCCGCTTGTCGCGCTCGATCTGCGCCTTTTCCATGAGGATGGCGGTGCGGGTTTCGAGATCCGGCGGCTGCAGGTCGGCGATCATCCCCATGGCGAAACGGGAACGCACGCGCTCCTCGAGCTGCGAAAGTTCCTTGGGCGGACGGTCGCTCGATACCACCACCTGTTTGCCGGCGCCATGCAGCGCGTTGAAGGTGTGGAAGAACTCCTCCTGAATGCGCTCCTTGTTGGCGATGAACTGGATGTCGTCAATGAGCAGCACGTCAACCGACCGGAAACGATCGCGGAAGGCAATCATGCCGTCGTGCCGCAGCGCGCTGATCATTTCATTGGTGAAGACCTCGGCGGTAATGTACTCGATGCGCATGTGCGCGCCGCGTTCCTTGGCCTTGTGGCCGATCGCGTGCATGAGGTGGGTCTTACCCATTCCCACGCCGCCGTAGAGGAATAGCGGGTTGTAGGCCTCGCCCGGCCGTTCGGCGGCGGCGACGGCGGCCGCCTGGGCAAACTTGTTGGAGTCGCCGACGACAAAGTTATCGAACGTGTAGTCGGGCTTGAGCGAGGAGGTGTCGAAATCGAAGCGCTTCTGCACCGGGCGGTCGGTGAGCGCGCGTTCGGGCAGCGAAGTTCCCGGCACATGATCCTGGGCCAGGGCGGCGGCGGGATGGGGGGCGACCGCGGGCACGGAGACAACCACATCCACGGTTTTCACGGAATCATCGAGGCGCAGGCGGCGGATGGCCGATTCGATCTGGGGCTTGAACTTCTCCGCGCAGGGCTGCAGCTCGGTCGAGGGCACGCTGATGGTGAGCTTGCCATTCTCGAGACTCTCCTGACGGGTGGGCCGGAGCCAGAGGTTGAAGCGGTGCGGATTGACCGTCTTGCGAATCTCCCCCAGAATGTCATCCCAGGGAGACTGAGTTTTCTGGGTCGATTGCGACTTGGGAGTGGGTGAAGCCATGCGGAGAGTGACCGAACCGGCTGCTAGCATCTCACACACTCCGGCGTTTCGCACCAAGAGTTGAAAAAAAATTTGCGCTATAATAATTCTTGTCCGTTGCTCCCTGCCAACCCTGCGCAGCCGTCGCGGAAGACAGTACACTATGCCCAAGAGAACTTTTCAGCCGAACCGCCGCAGCCGCAGCAAAACCCATGGATTCCGCACCCGCATGGAAACCAAGAATGGACGCGCCGTGCTCTCCCGCCGTCGCGCCAAGGGTCGGAAACGGGTTGCCGTCACCGCCGGTTACCGCGATTAACCGCAGTTCCGCCAGCACTGTCAGGGCAGCAGCCTGGCCGGCGTCGCGCCGGCTGCTGCGCCGTGTGGATATTCGCGCCGCCTACGATCATGGAATGCGCCGTTCGTCGCCCCATTTCACCCTTTTCGCGCTGCCCAGCCGACTGCCGGCGCCACGCTTCGGCATTACCGTGTCGAACAAGCTGGGGGGCGCGGTCGAGCGCAACCGCATCCGGCGCCGCACCCGCGAATTGCTCCGGCGCTTTTGCGTGAACCAGACGCCGGGCACCGGGTTCGACGTCGTCATCAATCCGCGCCCGTCGGTCGCCCACGCCGATTTCCAACTGCTGGCCGGCGAGCTGGCCGAATTGGTGCGCCGCGCCACGGTCCAAAATTAATCATGAAGCGCCTGCCACAGACCGCGCTCCTCTTCTTGCTCCAAGGCTATAAGGCCGTGGTCTCGCCCTGGCTGCCACCAGCGTGCCGTTTCTCGCCCACCTGTAGCGAGTACGCCATGGGCGCGATCGAGCGCTTCGGCGCGCTCACGGGAAGTTGGATGGCGCTGCGCCGCCTTCTTCGTTGTCATCCCTTTCACGTTGGCGGCTTCGACCCGGTCCCCGCCACCCGGCACCACCATCATCGTCACGCGTAATGGATTGGAACCCTCAAAACGAAGACCCGAATTTCGAACGCCGCCTGTTGATGGCGTTTGCCTTGGCGGTGCTGCTGTTTGTCACCGTGCTGCCCTACATCTCGAAGAAGACGGCGCTGCCGCCGGCCCCGGTGACGCCCGCGGCAACGACAGCAGCGGCGACTCCCGCAGCCGCGCCCACCGCCGCTCCCGCCGCACCTCAGGCGACCGCACCCAAAGCGACCGCGGCCCAGACTCCGAAGCGCCCGGCCAGCGCCAGCGCGCCCGCGGCCAGCATCAGCGCGCCGCAAGAACAGCTGGTGACCATCAATACACCGGTGTTCCACGTTGTACTCAGCAACCGCGGCGCCAGCGCGCGCACCTGGGTGCTGACTCAGTACAAAGACGACGCGGGCAAGCCGCTCGACTTTGTGGATCCCGGTTTTGCCGCCAAGGCCGGCCACCCGCTCGACTTGTGGGTGAATGACGCCACGCTGCGGCAGCAACTCGACCAAGCGCTTTATCAAGTTACGAAAACCACCGCGCCCGACGGCACGCAGACGGTTGACTTCAAGTGGTCCGATGGAACACTGGTGGCGCACAAGATCTTGCGCTTTGACAACAGCTACGTGGCCCACGTCCAGAGCAGCGTGACACGCGACGGGCAACCGGTACCGGCGGCTCTCGCCTGGCAGGGGGCATTCGGCGATCGCGCCGTACCCGGCGATTTCAACACCGAACAACTGCTGCAATCCACCCCGACCAGCGTGGATCTGTTCGCGGTCAAGAAGGTAGAAAACGGAGCCGTTCACCAGGGCCAGTTCCATTTCGTCGGCCTGGAAGACCAGTTTTTCACGGTCGTGTTTTTGCCGAGCGACGACCCCACGCTGTCCATCACGACGCTGAAGACCACCTACCGCCCCAAGCTGGTCGACGCCAACGGCAACTCGACCAGCGACAAGGACGTGGACACAATCGGCGTAGCCGTCTCCGATGGCGCGACCAACGACACCGCGCTTTTTGTGGGTCCCAAGAAAATCGACTTGTTAAAGAGCGTCGATCCGGCATTGCGAGCGCTGGTTGATTTCGGCTGGTTCAGCTTTGTGGCCGACCCGTTGTTTCTGTGGATGAACTGGACTTACATCCACTGGATCCATAACTACGGCTGGGTGATTATTTTCATCACGTTCGTCATCACCATGGCGACGTTCCCCTTGAAGATGAAGGCGCAAAAGAGCCAGGCCATCATGATGGCGCTGCAGCCCAAGGTGAACGCGCTCAACGCCAAGGCGAAAAAGTATCCCATGCGCGATCCGCGCCGGCAGGAGGCGCAGAGCGAGGTGATGAAGCTGTACAGCGAGCACGGCGCCAATCCGCTCGGCGGCTGCCTGCCCATGCTGATCCAGTTGCCGCTGATCTACGCCTTCTGGCGCGTGCTCGATTACGCCATCGAGCTGCGGCACGCGCCGTGGATCGGCTATATCCACGATCTGTCGGCGAAGGACCCGTATTACATCCTGCCGGTGGGCCTGGTGGTGGTTCAGTTCTTCTCGATGCAGTTCATGCCGACGTCGCCGGGGACGGATCCACGGCAGATGAAGATGATGAAATGGCTCATGCCGGTGTTCATGGGCTACATATTTTTCTACCTGCCCAGCGGCGTGAACCTATATTATTTGTTCAGCATGGCGATTGGCATCGGCCAGCAGGTGGTGGCGAACCGCACTTATAACGACGCGGCGGTCGCCAAGGTGGCGGCCATCGAGGCGGGCAAGAAAAAGAAAGCCATCAGCAGCAAGCAGTAAGTCACGCGAAACACGGAGAGACCACATTGGCGGAAAACGCGGAAAAACTTGAAACGAGAATTGGCGGCCGGTTGCGCGAGTTCCTGGATCCCATGCTGCGCGAGGGCGGCTTTCAGCTATCCTACCGCCTCATTTCGCCGCCGCCCGATCCGGCTGGAGAAACGCCGGAACTGATCGTGGACTTCACCGGCGCCGACGCCAGTCTGCTGCTCGAGGACGATGGCGAACTGCTGCGGGGCATTGAACACCTGGCGTTCGAGACGCTGCGTCTCGGACCCGACGAGCATCACAAGCTTGTCTTCGATTGCCAGAGCCGGCGGCAGTTGCGGGTTCAGGAGCTGCGCGCGCTGGCTCAACTGGCGGCGGAGCGGGTACTCAAGACGGGCGTGCCGTACGAGTTCGCGCCGATGCATTCGCGCGACCGCCGCACCGTGCATATGGCGCTGCAGGCCAACGCCGGGCTGACCAGCGAGAGCGAAGGCATCGGCCGCGACCGCCATATCGTTGTACGCAAGCAGGGCGCCGGCGCGCCCGCCAGCCCCGGCGCCCGCAAGGAATACCGCCGGCTGTAGCGGGCCCGCGAGAGGCTCGGCGCGCGGTTAGCGCATGCCGAGCCGGATCATGAGCTGCTGGGTGGAGGTCAAAAATCGAATTTCATTCCGCAGCGCGTGATCACGCTGCGCCAGTGTCAGGGTGCGATTTTCGTAGAGCCGCAGATGGCCCTGAACGCTCTCGGCATCACTGTCGGCATAGCCATACGCGACGAGGCGGGGGTCAATTTTCGCGTTATGCGCGCGCGCCGTTTCGGCAAATTGCGCCTCCACATCCGCAACACTGATTTCAGGCGCGCCCAGGTCCTTGGCGAGCAGCGCCAAGCCCTCTTCCGCGTTATGCAGGCGCTGGCTTCGGTTAGCCATGATAAGACCCACCAACCCGGGGTCGCCCGCCGCGCTGCCATCGGCATAAATCACCGCTGGATTGTCCAATGAGACAAATGCCTTCACAATGGAGCCGAATATCGCCACCGAGCCTTCGGATTCGGCCAGCAGGCGATACGCGCCTGGCTTAGTGCTGCCCGGTTGGCAACAGAAGCCAATCTGCGGTTCCTTGTGATTGCGGAGCCAGCAGCTTTGTCCGCCGGTGGGCATGACGGCCAAGCAGGCATCGTCGAGTTTGCTTGGCCGGTAGTTAATCGCGACAAGAAATTCAGTCGCGGCGGCATGATAACGATTCTTTGCCAGAACGACCCGCTGGCCGCTGCCCTGCGTCTGGATGGCCCTCAAAACGAGCAGTGGCACCGACACGTTCTGGCCAAGAGCGGTAACGCAAAACAGTCCAAGCGCGACGCAGACTCGACGCATTCGCGCGCGCTGCCTACTGCGCCGGGGCTGCACCGGCTTGCAGGAGGGCGATGTGTCCATTGGTGAACCGGATTGCGGCAGAAAGCGCGGCTGCGTTGTCGTTCGCGACTTCACCTGCACGACCCCTTTTTAGATACATCGCAATCGTGGTGCAAACCGGATCGCCGCTCGGACCATAACGATCCAAGTGGGCAATCTCAGGATCGCGCGCGGCATCCATTTGGGCGCGATGTAAATGGGCCCGCGCGGAAAACGAAGCCGCCAAGACCGTCAGATCCGTGGCCGGATCGGCAGCAGCCTTGTTCAAAATAGTCAACGCTTCCTCTGCGTCCACCAAATCGTGTCGCCGCTGTGCAAGCATTTGGCGCAGCACTCCACGATCTCCAGCCACAGCGCCATCGTCGTAGATCACGGCAACATTCGTTGCCGATGCGATGCCGACCGCCTGCGGGCCGATTTCGGTAACAGGCACGGTTTCTTTTGGCTGGATCAGCCAACGTGCCGGCACGACAGATCCAAGTTCGCCGCGCCACCCGGCCGACGGGATCATATGACGATGCACAGTAAAATGGCAGCGCCCATCGGCGCCGCGGTTCGCCGCGCCGCAGGCCACGCTACTGGAGCGCCAATAGGTTACTTGCACAATGAGTTCCGTTGCCGGCGACGAATAGTTATTCGTAGCGGCGACTTTGTAACCTTTTCCGTCACCCTGACTGATTACCGAGACTGACAGGAGCGGCGCCTGCGCATGGGCCAGCATGCCGTGCCCGCAAAGTGATGCAATTGCCAAAGCACAAATCGAACCGATCATGGTATTTTTTATCATGTAAATTCTCTAATTCACAGTAAAGTTGTTATATCGACTGCAATGCGTGTAAGAGCCACACGCGCCATTTTCCTAATGCGGGCGCCGACTTAGCTTGATAAGTCTCCTCATAATATTCCTGATAGCATTGTCCTGGAGAATCCGAAACTTCCTCGCCGCCCGGGCCGGACTCAGTATCATCGCTCAATGAACAGCCGCCGGGACCGCGACAGCCACTATAGTCATTGTAAGCATCGTCGCTCGGCAACGGAGACGGCCCCAGGTAGTTTTGCACGTAGGTGGTGAAATATATGTAGCCGCCGCCGTCGATGTATTCTACGTCGGGCGCAGGCGGAGAATCGGATTCAGCTTGTGCATGCAGGAACCCGGAAGAGGAGCTATTTCTGTCAAAGTGATCTGACTGGCGTCGTAACCCGTTAGCGCTGCGAGACGCGCTTGCAACCGAGAGAGGGAGGTTACGGTGACGGGGCGGCAGCCAGGGAGCAACAGGTAGAGCAGGGCAAGACCCAATGCAGCGGCGACGATAACGAAACTCACCTTCGACCTCGTCACAGACGGAACGACATTGCGGAAGCCGTGCGGCAGGATGCCACTTCTCTCCACGCCGCGAGCGTAACATAATATATGAGTTGAGATCAATAGGCCGCGCTCTTCTTTGTGAAGCGTCTTCTGGCCTGGGTTTTTCCACCGGTTTGCTTGAAGCACCAAGTCTGGTTACGTGCCGGCGATGGCCAAACAGTTCATGACCGTGCTCCTCCGGCATTTCCTTGAAATGGAGGGCAGTGGAGTGGGTTGGCCCGACTGCGAGGGAGGCGCACGCTACTGGTGCGCCTGCGGAGCCGGCCATGCGGCGGAGCCACAAGGTGATCGAAGGCGCACAGCCGCTCGCCCGCGGCCACGAGCTAAATCAGCCATCTTTGCGCGTATCAGCTGTCGTGATTGCCGCGATCATGGCGCTCCCAACGGTGCCCGAAGTGAGGTTCGAGGCCTCCATCTTCTGGCTGTTTGGGTGCGCATTGACCCCAACTTTTCTTTTATACGGCGCCGCACGCGCTAGAGAGCCTGGGCGGCGGCGGCGGCGAAGTAGGTGATGATTAGGTCGGCGCCGGCGCGGCGGATCGCGGTCAGAGTTTCCATCATGGCGCGGTCCTGGTCAAGCCATCCGGCGCGGGCGGCCGCGATGATTTGCGCGTATTCACCGGAGACCTGGTAGGCCGCGAGCGGCAGGTCGAAGCGATCGCGCGCCTGGCGGAGGATATCAAGATAGGGCAGCGCCGGCTTGACCATCAGCATGTCCGCGCCTTCCTCGAAATCGAGTTCCATTTCGCGCAGCGCTTCGCGCGCATTCGCGGGGTCCATCTGATAGCCAGTGCGGTCGCCGAACTGGGGCGCCGATCCAGCCGCCTCGCGGAAGGGTCCGTAAAACGCGGAGGCGTATTTGGCCGCATACGAAAGGATGGGCAGGTGGGTGAAACCGGATTGATCCAGGGCGCGGCGGATGGCGGCAACGCGGCCATCCATCATGTCGCTGGGAGCGATGACGTCGGCGCCGGCCTCGGCCTGCGCAACAGCCGTTCGCGCCAGCAGATCGAGCGTGGTGTCGTTGGCGACTTGCATGCCGGCCGGTGTTTCCTCCACCAGTCCGCAGTGTCCATGGGAGGTGTACTCGCAGAGGCAAAGGTCGGCGATGACCTGCAGGCGAGGCAGGGCGGCTTTCAGGGCGCGCGTTGCCTGCTGCACGATGCCGCGCGGATCCCAGGCGCCGCTTCCCTGCTCGTCCTTACTCTCGGGCAGGCCGAACAGCAGCACCGCCGGAATGCCCATATCGGCCAGGCCGCGGGCGTGCTCGACGAGTTGATCCACGGAGAGGTGAAATTGGCCGGCGAGCGAACCAATTTCGCGCTTAACTTTGGCGCCCGGCACCACGAACAGCGGGGCCACCAGCATGGAGCGGTCGAGGCGCGTCTCGCGCACCATGGCGCGCAAACCGGCGTTCTGCCGCACGCGTCGGGGACGATGTACAGGAAACATGCAGCCTTCAGTGTGGCACTGGATGGCGTTCGCGGACAAATTTTCGAGCCGCATCGGGGTCGGTCAACTGGCCCTCGAGCTGGGCGTCCTCAACCTCGGTGAGAATGGCCTTGAACTCGGGGCCGGGGCGGTAGCCCATTTCCCGCAGGTCGCGCCCTGTAAGCAATCGTGGCGGGCGGAGATGTTCGGGAGGGAGCTGGACCTGATAATCCCGCGCCAATTTGTAAAGCTCGAGGTCGCCGTGGCTGGCGAGGGTGTCCAGGCGCAGCAGCTCGAGCAACTGATCGAAGCCCGGCTGGCGCAGGAAGCGTTTGCGGGTGCTCACGCGCATGCGCGGCAACTCGGGGAATTTCATGTGCTCGGCGACCAGCGCCACCACCGCGTCCTTCTCGTGATTGGCCAGCCGCAGGCGGTCGCAGATGCGCGCCGCCATGCGCGCGCCAATGGCGGCGTGGTTGTTGAAGCGGATGCGGTCAGGCGCGCGCTCGAATGTCGGCGGCTTGCCAACGTCGTGCAACAGCGCGCCCAACGCCAGGGTGGGCGCGCAACCGGGTTTCAGCCCTTCGAGCAACAGCAGGGTATGTATCCAGACGTCGCCTTCGGGATGGAACTGGGGCGGCTGCTCGACGCCGCGCATGGCGGCGACCTCGGGCAGAATCGCGGGCAGCAGCTTGGTCGCATCCAGCAACTCGAAGGCGCGCCGGGCATGGCCCTCGGTCAGCATCTTCAGGAGCTCGTCGCGGATGCGTTCCGGGCTGATCTCGACGATGGCGGCCGCTTGCGCGCGGATGGCGGCCAGGGTGCCGGCCTCGATTTCGAAACCGAGTCGAGCGGCGAAGCGCACGGCTCGCAGCATACGCAAGCGGTCCTCATGAAAACGCCGATCGGGGTCGCCGATAGCGCGGATCAGTCCACGGTCGAGATCGGCACGGCCGCCGACGAAATCCAACACCTCGCCGGTTTCCGGCTCCAGGAGCAGGCCATTGATGGTGAAATCGCGGCGGGCAACATCCTCACGCGGATCGGTGGCGTAGGCGACCTTTTCAGGATGACGGCCGTCGCGGTAACTGGCATCGGTGCGGAACGTGGCGACTTCGATACTGGCCGCATCAAGATGAACCAGCACCACGCCAAACTTCGCCCCCACGGCCGAGTGCCGGGGAAAGAGGCCCATCACGGCCTCGGGCGTGGCGTCGGTGGCGACATCGTAGTCCTTCGCCGCCACGCCGAGGAGCCGATCGCGCACCGCGCCGCCGGCGAAAAGCGCCTGAAAGCCAGCCGCCCGCAGCTCCGAAACGATTCGTTGCGCCGCCGCCTCCGACATGAATCTGTCACCTAATAAACGAGAATCATAGCATTCACCCTCTCGGCTACACTCAGAGGATGAAAGCCATTCAAGTACAAGCCTTTGGCGGTCCCGAGGTGCTGCAATTGCGGGAGATTCCGACGCCGCAGCCGGCGGCGGGGCAGGTGTTGGTGCGTGTACACGCCGCCGGCGTGAACCCCTACGACGCCTACATGCGCAGCGGCACCTACGCGATTAAGCCGGAACTGCCCTACACTCCGGGCTCCGATGCCGCCGGCGTAGTCGAGGAGATCGGCGCGGGCGTCAAAGGGGTTGCGAAGGGCGCGCGTGTTTACACCGCAACCACCGTCAGCGGCGCTTATGCCGAGTACGCGCTGGCGGTCGAGGCGCAGGTGCATCCGCTGCCGGAGCGCATCAGTTTCGCGCAGGGCGCCGGGGTTTGGGTGCCGTACGGCACCGCCTTTCACGCTCTGCACCAACGCGCGCGCGGGCGCCGGGGCGAAACGCTTCTGGTGCATGGCGCCTCGGGCGGGGTGGGGGTCGCGGCGGTGCAGTTGGCGCGCGCGGCGGGACTGCGGGTATTCGGGACCGCGGGCAGCGAGCGCGGCGCCGAGTTAGTGCGGCGTGAGGGCGCGAGCGAGGTCTTCCGGCACGATCAGCCCGATTATCTGGAAAAGATTATGACCGCAACCGCCGGGCGGGGCGTGGACGTGATCCTCGAAATGCTCGCCAACGTAAACCTGGGGCACGATCTGAAACTGCTGGCCCAGAACGGACGCGTGGTGGTGATCGGCAGCCGGGGCGACGTGACAATTACTCCGCGCGACCTCATGGCCCGCCGCGCCAGTATTTCAGCCTTCACGTTGTGGGCCACGACCGAGGCCGAAAAACAGGAGATCTTTGCAGGCCTGGGCGCAGCCATGGAGGCCGGCATCGTGCGCCCCGTGGTCGGACGCGAACTCCCGCTGGCGCAAGCCGCCGAAGCCCATCGCGCCATTCTGGAGCCGGGGGCCTACGGCAAGATCGTACTGATCCCCTGACATGGAAGGGGCGAGGCGATACCGGGGCCATTGCGCCCCGCCCCAATGCCCAAAGCGGCATTGGGGACCCCGGTACGTCATCGGTCGGGCGCGAATGCTCACGTATGTCCCTATACGCTGCGCTTCGCGCCCGACCTCTTCCTAGCACTGACCCCATTCTCCCACCCCAAGCGCATGCGCGCTTGGGGGCCCCGGCAAGCGCCTCTTCCAAGCATTGCTTCCCGGCAGGGCCCGCCGTTCGGAATTACGACCACCCAGCGCTGGGGCCCCCGGTACGCGGCCCTCGAACTCGATCTCCTCCGCGGAAGACTCGGTCGCTGTCTGCGTTGCGTGATAAACTCCGCTGTGACTCGGAGTTACAAGGGGGAATTATGCGAAAAATCATGTTGTTTGTCGCACTGACCACGGCGGTGATGGCGATGGGGATGCGCTGGGCCGGGGTTCAGGTGTCGGAGGCCAAGCTGGGCACGGGCGTGCAGGACCGAGCCCTGACCGGCGAGGGCACGAGTTTCCCGGCCGGATCGCAAGTATATGTCTGGATGAGCCTCACCGGCGCGCAGGCGGGTGACGCGGTGACGGTGACCTGGAAGCGCGGCGGCCAGGCGGTGCTCACCACCAAGCTCGATGTGGGCGGCAGCCCGTGGCGCACCTGGGCCCAAAAGACGGTGACCGCGGGCTCGTGGGACGCTTCCATTAGCGACCCCTCCGGCACTGTCCTGAAGGATCTCCCCTTCACCGTTAAGTAGGCGATGGCGTCGCAACCCATTCTGGATTCGTTTGAGGTTCTGGAGCGACTGGGCGCCGGCGGGATGGGCGAGGTGTTTAAGGCGCGAGACCGGCGCCTCAACCGGTTTGTCGCCATCAAGTTTTTGCCTGAGGGGGCGAGCGCCGACGCGCGCGAGCGGTTTCAGCGTGAGGCGTTGGCGGTGGCGTCGCTCAATCATCCCCACATCTGCACGCTGCACGAAACCGGCGAGGCGGAGGGGCGACCGTTCCTGGTGCTGGAGCTGCTCGAGGGCGAGACGCTGAAGGCGCGGCTGGCGCGCGGCGCGGCGCTCGAACCCGACCAACTGCTGGACTGGTCGGTGCAGATCAGCGACGCGCTCGATGCCGCGCATCGCAAGGGCGTGCTGCACCGCGACCTGAAACCAGAAAACATCTGGATCGGCGCCGGCGGCCACATCAAGGTCCTGGATTTCGGACTGGCGCGGTTGGAGGGCGAATCGCGTTCGAACGAAGCGACCCTACTGACCTCGCCCGGCGTGGCCATGGGCACCGTCCCCTACATGTCGCCCGAGCAGGCGCGCGGTGAGACGCTCGACGCCCGCAGCGATCTCTTTAGTTTCGGCTCGGTCTTTTACGAGATGGCGTCGGGACGGCTCGCCTTCCCGGCCAAGAACGCCGCCGACTCGATCGCGGCGGTGCTGCACGGCCAGCCCATGAGGCTAAGCCAGGTGCGTCCCGAGCTACCGCCCAGGATTGAAGAGGTCGCGAACCGCTGCCTGGAAAAAGACCCCGACTTGCGTTTTCAATCCGCCGCAGATTTGCGCAGCGAGTTGAAGCGGGTCAAGCGCGAGAGCGGCAGCGCCACGGTCGCCGCCGGCTCCGCCAGCACCGGCGCCATTACCGCGGCGGTTCCCAATGCGGGGTCCGGGGCACGGCGCCGAATGCCGCGCAACGTCATCGCCGCCGCCGCGGTGATTGTGGCCGGCACACTGGCCGTTCTCTGGTGGGTTCGACGGCCGCGCCCGTTTGTCGCTCCGAATTTGCAATTTCGCCAATTGACGTTCAGCGGCAATCTGGTGGACGCCGTCATTTCTCCAGACGGAAAATTCCTGGCTCATGTCAACGCCGGTCCGAGCGGCACCTCGCTGCACCTGCTCTCGATTTCCAGCGGCAGCGACGTTCAGATCACCGCGCCGGTGCCGGGGTGCTGTCAGTCGCCGTCGTTTTCGCCCGATGGTGGGCAGGTCTATTATCTGGTGGGGACGTCGCTGCGCGCGGTACCGGTTTTGGGCGGCGCGGTGCGCACCGTGGCCGATGATGCCTGCAGTGGTGCGGGGTTCTCGCCCGACGGCAGCCAGATCGCCTACGTCAGCAACCGCGGCGCGACCACCCTCACTCTCGCCCAGGCCGACGGCACGCGGTCGCGCTCGTTGCACACGCTCGCCGCCGGCGAAGGCTACACGTCACAATGCTGGTTCAATCTCAAGAGCGCGACACATGCGCCCGCCTGGTCGCCCGATGGCCGCTGGATTGCCCTCTCCGAAGCCGGCACCACCGGCGACGCGCATCTTCAACTGGTTTCGGCCGCCAATGGTCAGGCCCGCGATCTCGGGCCGCCGCTCGATTCCAACAACACTGATTTCAACTGGCTTTCCGACGGCAGCGGACTGGTGTTTACCGGTTTTATGCCGGGCGGCGGCCGGCCGCAGGCATGGGAAATCAGCTACCCCGGCGGAGTGCTCACCCAGCTCACGAACGACTTGCAGGGTTATACCTCCGCCAGTCTTTCCTCCCAGGGCGCGTTGGTTCTGGTGCATGGGGCGCCACAGACTTCGGTTTGGGTGCAGGCGCAGTCTGGGGGTGAGTTCCAGCAGTTGCCGGGGGGAGGCGCGGACCGTGAAGGCGCCAACAACGGCGTGGCCTGGACGCCCCAGGGCGGTCTCATCACCCTGCGCCAGTTCGGGGGAAAGTTTCAAATCTGGGTACGCGACAGCCTGGGCGCGGAAGCCCATGCCGTCCCCATCGCCGGTATGCCGCAACCGGCTTATACACTGCAGGTGGGGCCGAACGGCATCATCGTATTCGGCCAAGCCGCCGATGTCACCCGCATCTGGCGCGTCAATGGCGATGGCTCTGGACTCACCGAATTGGTGCAGTTGCCGGCCGGGGCCGACGCCTACAACCCAGCCATTGTCCCGGCCGGACGGGACGTACTTTACATGTTGGTGGCCAACGGCAAACAAAGCCTTTGGAGCGTTCCGGCGGTTGGCGGATCACCGCACCAGGTTTGGGACGGGAGCATTTACGCGGGGGCGATTTCCCTCTCGCCGGACGCCACTCGCGCGCTTGTCGCCACGCTTTCGGCCAGCGGCTCGCCAGATCTCTCCGTCATCCGGCTCGACGGCGGCCAGCCTCAGGCGACCCACCTCGCCTTCGACCGGGTCCATAGCAACCACGATTGGAGTTGGGCGCCCGACGGACGCACCATCATTTACATTCAAGATCAAGGCAATGTCGGCAATCTATGGGCACTTCCATTGACCGGCGGTCCGCCCCACCCGGTGACCCACTTCACCGAGCTTGGCATCGCCGGCTACGACTACTCCGCCGATCGGAGGCTGGCCATTGCTCGCAACTCACCCAACAGCGACGCGGTGCTCGCCGCCGGTTTAAAAGCGCCAGGCCATTAGAAGTGGTCTCATAATGCCGCAGGCGGCTGCGCGGGGCGCGCCGGATGAAAGGCGCGGTCTCGCGCAGGGGATGGCTTAATTCATCAATCGGGCCCAGGCGCAGGCCGCGGCCGAGGGGGCTTTGGCTTTACTTTTGAGGTTCAGTGGTCTTGGGCGAGCAGGGAGGCGAGGCCTTCGTACTGGTCGGTGGCGATGAAGTCAACCTTGGCGTTGATGGCGGCTTGCCAGCGTTTTTGGACGGCGGGGACGGAGCCGAAATTGGCGTCCCAGGACCAGCCGTTTCTGCGGCGCTCGACGCCGGACTCGCCGTCGAGGCAGTAGACGCGGGTCCAGAGGCCGCGGGCGTGCTCGGATGCCACCAGCGCATTGAGCCGCTTCTGCTTGGGCGCGCTCCACTGCGCCGCCCAGAAGGGCCATCGCGCTTCGAGCGCGCTCCAGTCATGGTTCGACCAGCGGTGATAGTTGTCGGCCACCGCGAAGGGATTGTCGGGAGCCACCGCGCCGAATGTCAGCAAACGCCCACCGATCGGGACGTCGTCGTAAAACCGGACGCGCTGGCGGTTCGAGGAACCGGTCAGAACGAGAAGGGGCTTAATGTCGAGCGGCTGCGCCGTTTCCAGGTTGGCGGTGCGCGGCGCGGTAGTCATCCAATCCTGATATTCGGCCAGCAGTTTCCAGATCGCGGCCAGCTCCGCCGGCCGTTCGGATTTTAAATCCAGATTCAGCGTGATCAGAGGCCAGTCGCCTTGATTGCCGGCGCGCAACGCGGCTTCCATTTGCGGGCGAATGCGTTCGAAAAAGTAATTTCGCAGCGTGGGGTCGCTCGGGCGGCCCTTCGGGTTATGGCTCACCACCACCACGGTCTCGCCGGTGAGGCGATTGGTGTACGTGGCGAGATCCTGTTCAATTGCGACCGGGCCGCCCAACGCCAGGGCACGATCCAGGCGATTGGTCCATTTCCCGTTATAGGGATAGCAGTTGTGCGCGTCCCCGAGGACACGGCTTCCGGGAGCCATGGCGGCGATTGCCGGCGGCGAGGCCGGAGCGAGGCTGGCTCCGACCAGGAGGGCCATGGCAGACAAAATTGTGGCGCGCAACACTTACGCCCATGCTACGGCACGCGGCGCGCGACTGCGCTCAGGCGAACGCCTTACGCCTTCACTGCGCGTAGCTGCAGACGTCGAGGCCGGGGTACTCCATGCGCAGCTCGAGCGGCTTACGGCCGTGACCTTTGTGCTGCACGCGAACCGGGATGTTGGCGGTACACAGGCCGGGATACTTGGCGATCAGGCGGTAATCGCCATCCGGAATTTTATTGCCGAAATCAAATTTGCCGTGATCGTCCGAACCCACGAGCGCGATCATTTGGTGGGGGGCGGCGTCGGTGTAGAGCGCCAGGGCCACGTGGGAGACGGCCATGTTCTCGCGGTCGTTGACCACGCCGTCCACGCGGCGCATGACGAAGCGCTCGGTGTTGGGTGGGGTCTCCTCCTCGTAACTCATGCCGCGACCGAGGGCTTGCCGCGGGACGGTCTGGGCGCCGACAATCGAGGCGCCCCAGAACACCAGCAACAGAATGCCGATGTAACCGTTGATGGTGAAAAACGCCGCGTTCATCCGCGATAGATCGTGGGGCGAGAGCAGCGAGTGTTCGTATACGAGCAAGGCGGCCACGACGACCACGCCGACCCACGCCAGCGCGCCCAGGTGGCTGACCACCAGCAGCCAAACCAGCAGAGCCAGCATGGCGAGGTGGCAAACTTGCGCCAGGCGCAGCGAGCGAGCGACACCGAGCCGCTTCGGGGTCGAGTGCAGCTCGGGCCGGCTGCGATCGAAGTCTATATCCTGGCAGGCATACAGCAGATCAAAGCCGGCTACCCACAAGGCCACGGCGCCGGTGAGCAGGAGAATCCGCGGCGCGAGCGAGCCACGCACCGCAATCCAGGCGGCGGCGGGCGCGATGCCCAGGCCAACGCCGAGCACCCAATGCGCCAGCGCGGTGAAACGCTTGGTATAGGAATAGAACAACACCCAGCCGAGCGCGAGCGGCGACAACTCGAGGCAGAGGCGATTCAAGCGCCAGGCGGCCAATTCAAAAACGACAACGCTGACGATGAGGAAACCCACGGCGAACCCGACCGAGAGGGTGCCGGCGGCGAGGGCGCGGGCGCGGGTGCGTGGGTTTTCGCGGTCAAGGCGCCGGTCCACGATGCGATTGAACGTCATGGCGGCGCTGCGCGCGCCCACCATGGCCACCACGATCCAGGCCAGCACCCGCCACGGCGGCCATCCGCCGGCGGCAAGAAGCGCGCCCAAAATGGCGAACGGGAGGGCGAAGACCGAGTGCTCGAACTTGATCATATCGAGCGTGCGGCGCGTATCGCGCCCGAGCGTTTTCCAATGCATGCCAATTCGCATTTTAGCGCGTTCAGGAAAGAGGCTCGCCTCTGTTCGCTCCAACCCGCCGCGACTCCGCGGTGCCGCGTCGCTGCCGCCGTCCGCGGCGACGGCGAGGTGAAGACGAGGCGGAATTCGCTTCGCGGGCGCGGACAAGGCTGCCGTCCGGCCGCAGCTTACGGGATGCGTACCGCCTGGGTGATGGCGGTGAGGCGGCCGGTCGAGGCTTCGGCGGTTACGACACGCAGGTGGTAATCGCCGGGGCGGGCGTCGAGGGTGAGTTTGGCGGCGAGGCCCTGGGCGAGCATTTTCTCGTAGGTGGCGGGAGTGATGGCGAGATCCATCTCGCCCATTTTGCCGGTCACCCAATGATTACCGGCGTCGAAAAGCCCGGCGACAAAGAATAAATCCTGACGGCGGCGGCCCTGGTTTTCGGTGAAGTTGAGGCGATTGGCGTCCACCGTCACGGTCACGGAGACTTGCCCGGCGGCGGCCAGCGCCGCGACGGCGGCAGGCGCGGCACTGAGAACGTCGTCGCCGCGCATGGCCGCGCCGATTCGATCGGATAGCGTCGGCGCATCAGTCGTGGGCAAGCCGGCAAAGTAGCCGGGGCGGTACTGGATGAGGAGCTTGCCCGGTTTTGCCGCCGGGGCGATTGTGATCTTTAGCTTATGGTACTTGCCGTCGCCGGCGCCGGGATCGAAGGCAAGTTGATAACGCACGCCGGGCACCATGCCCACGCGCTTGAATCCCAAGGTGAGGTCGTTGTTGTTCTCGAAATACAACCCGCCGGTGCTCTGTGCCATCTTGACGACGGCCGCGCTCTGAGCCTGGCGCATGGACATCTTTGAGGTTTCCTCAAAGGTAAAAGTGGACAGCGGAAGACTGTCAACCATGACTAGCTCCGAGATCGGCCGCCCGGGTCCATCGCTATAAAGGCCTTTGGCGTCGAGCCCGTTGATGACAATGCCGGCGTGGAGGGCGGCTTCGACAACGTCATCCTGTTGTTGAGCCAGAATGCTGCCACCGCTCAGAAAGCCGCCGGAGGCGATGAGCAGCATGCGGTTACCCGGCTGTTTGGCCAAATAGTCAACCACGCTGCGCATGGAGTGGAGAGTGTCGAAAGAGACGCCCTGGGCCTGCGCCCAAGTGGACTCCGCCTGGGCCAGGACGGCTTCCTGATTGGCAACGGCGGAGAGTCCGAGCTGGCTCAACGTCCGGCCGTTAAAGCTATCAACGGGAGGGCCGCCGGAGCAGTGTTGGGCTTCGTCCACCGCCGCCTGAAGCGCATCGGGTTCGTGCTGGATGGTGATTAGAAAAGCTTGGTAAGCCGTGATTCTCGGGCATGGAATCACCGAGGGGGAGGCGCGGGGGTGAGTGCGGATGGCGGCGATCGCCGCCTGCAAACGGGCCTGATCGGTGGTGAAGTCCTGCGTCTGAACGGCCGAGGCGGTGAAGATGGCGATGTGATCGCCGGGGAGCATGCCTTCCTGAATGAAGCGCCCAGCCGCGATCCGTGCGTTGGCTAGATCGCCGCCGTCGGTATTCACGTCATCAAAATAGAGCACGACCGGGCGCGGGAGCGGCGGCGGCGGCGCCGCTGTGGCTTTGGGCACGGCGGCCGGCGCGGCTGAAGTGTTAGGCGCAAGTTCCGCTTCGGTTGGGCTGGCGACGACGGAGAACGCGGCTAACGGGCGGGGCTGCGCGTTATCTAAGACTTGGAAATCGGCACGGCCAAGATTTGTCACCAGCGCGCCGTCGCTCTGGCGCACGACAACGTCGAGCGTTACCAGGCTGGTCTGCGCGCGAATTACCGGAGGCGGCAGCGTGTAGGGGTGCGCGCTCACCCGGACCTCGGGCAGGCTTTTGGACTGGGCGCAGAGTAAGCTCGCTCCGGCGGCCATCAGCCAAAGGACGCGCCCGCACCATCGCAGCCTGGCTCGCATGCTGCATTGTAACCCTTGGGCCCAGTACCGAGCTGCGCGCTCTGTTGATTGGCGCGGACTCCCCACCTTTGAGTCAAGCCGAAAAGGGCTGTATGGCGGGTCACGCGGCCAGCCGACGACGGTCGGGTTGATAGAGCTGCTGCTGGCGAAGCATGGCGCACAACATG
>Ga0134128_10000261_pt1 | contig 74951 bp, 64 predicted proteins | sample KB31754_FD_96462 | JGI IMG/M metagenome (GOLD analysis project Ga0134128, IMG submission 96462) | Terrestrial soil microbial communities with excess Nitrogen fertilizer from Kellogg Biological Station, Michigan, USA - KB3-175-4 | ecosystem: Environmental > Terrestrial > Soil > Unclassified ... | reverse complement strand
TCCCACAGTTCCAGAAGGAGAGGGAACGGCTTGGCCGCTGGCCTGAACCAGCGTGCCATTAAAGTCACTAGTCTCTGTCGTGTTTGTCCAGTTGGCGGACAAAGCCCCCGTCCCGCTAAACGCGTCCGTCACTGGATATGTGGTCGCCCACGCCGGCGCGGTCGTCAGCGCCACGAAGAATAGAAGAACTATTGCCAGTCGGTTTCTCATCGTATTTGCCTCTCACAATTCTGTGTCCTCTAAAATTCGCAGCCGTTCGGGCGGCGAAATTTTTAATGGGGCTTTATATCTCTCGAAACACAGAAATAGCAAGAAAAAAGTTAAATCAGTTCAATATAGTGAAACGTTTTAAATTCCAATAGTGAATTGTTTTAATATAATCAATCACTTCGACCGCCGTTAAAAACCTCAGGCGCAAACAACGACAGTATGAATTGTGCGTATAGTCGGCGCCAATGGTCAGCGCATGAGGGCGGTTATGCCGTTGTAGTTGGTTGCCATTCTCGGAATGGCAGTACGAGCGCCAATCAAGGACTGCAGGTCGAAGGCTTGCAGTCGAAAGTAAAGTGATTGTGATATTTCCAGTCAGCTGATTGTTCAACCATTAAAAGCATCAACAATCTGGATCGTGCCGACACTTTGAACAGGCCCGGCACATCGCCTCGTCATTGGTTTCCGCTTCCATGCCTGGAAGCCAGCGCAGCGCATTGTCATGAAATATCTTCTTGACCACCCGGTATACCGGGTGGTGCCGGCCTGCCTATTTTTTTCGGCAGTTACTCGATTGCACCGATGGTTGGTGGGTTCGACCGGCGGTTTCCATCGAAGTCTCTATCGATTTCCGGAATTGCAACTCCGGCGCCAATCGCCGGACTGCCTGCTGCGGGTTTGAAGTTGAAGTTGTCCAGGTCCGACTCCGCTGAGATCGGCGACGCCGGCTCGTGGATGAACATCGGATCCTGCGTATCGCAGCTCTCCCCAATGTTCAAGATCGATGGACACCAATCGGTTCCCGATTCGTATCCGCCTGTCCCGTTCCGCACATTGAAAAAGATGTTATGGTTCCGCCTGGTGAAGCCAGTTTGCGGCGGCATGTTGGTCGAATTCATATAGGACTGATTGACCAGGTCCGGATTTTCCAGGTAAAACAGCGCTGGGAGCACTCCATCGTTCTGCGCGTTCGTATTCAACAAGTCGAGATAACCCATCTCCAGATTGTTTTTGAATGCGGCACGGGCGCTTGCACAAGAATCCCACGTGCCTTCGCAGGCCAAACCCATAGGAACGTCCTGATTGTTGGTGCCGACAATGGTATTGAACAAGTATCGATAGGTTCCCATGCCGACATAGGCAAAGGCCAGATTTGCGTCTGCACGGCAAAGCCCATACCCATTTCCGGGCGCTCCGCCGCCAGGTGCCAGAGCGCTCGCAGGCTCGTCGCCGATGAGTTCACCAAGGCGGAAGCAGTTCGCCATGGCGATGTTGTTATAGAAAACGACGTGGTCCGCCGACCCGATTTTGAAGGATTGACCTTCGTTCGCCTGACTCAGCGAATTAGTCACTGTCAAATTCTGCAAGCCGGAGTGCAATAGATCGAGACCATCTTGGTAGTTGTACTGCCAAACGTCGTGGTCGAAGTACCAGTCGCCGGTATCGCTGCCGGTGCCAAAACCATCGCCGTATCCGCCGGTCCTCTGGTCGCGGCATTCGATGAATGGATAATTGTGCACGACCGGATATTCCTCAATGCACCCGGTCCATTCGGTCGTCGAGTTAATCATGGTCAACCCTCCCGCAACCGAGATGTTTCCCGAACTCCAGGGACTGTCATCCATATCGAATCCGCCGATCGCATTGCCCCGGATGTGGAGACGGTCATAAACCACGCCAACCCCTGTGGCCCCGTTTACCCCCTCTTCGCCAAGGCCGTGAATGAACATATCTGAGAATTGGACCGACCCGGTTAGCGCGCTCTGCTTGATTCCATCCAGCCCGTAGTTGTCGACCGGCTTATTGCAGCGGTGGGTAAAGGGATAGTCTGAGGAGCATTGGGACTGATCCGTAATTTCAAAGCAGGCAACGTCCACGAACTGTGAATCTCGAACGTTGATCACTGCGCTGGGTCCATAGGACGCATGAAGCAGTGTCTTGGCCGCGTCGGAACTGCAATTCTCGAAATTCGCGCCCAGGATGCGTGTATGGTTCCATTCCGTCCCGGAAGGAATGGAAGGCATTATGCACCCGCGAAAGCTACCGGTGCAGTTCACCGGCTCCCAGCCCGAAGTGGAGGATTCATCCAGGCCGGTGTTATAACCGGCGGGATTGGGAGCGACGATCACCGTATCTCCTCCAGAAATTACCCACCGAAGATTTCCGACGGTAACTTCATCCGCCCACAGGTCGCGAATATTTCCAACCGCGCAGGGCCGGTTCGTACCCGCGCCTCCAGCCTGCGCATACGTCCGATTCACTTTGCCGTTGCATTGTCCATTGGGATTGGTTGCGGAATAGAGCGTCCCGCCGCCGGGCAGAACATACCATGTTGCGTGCCCACGTCCACCCTCGACCACCGTCAGAGTGATCACATTGCCGGGAGCAATCCATCCACTGCCTGTACTTGCGCCGAATACGGCATCGCCAACCCGTCCGCAGGTTATCTCGGTCGTACCGGGCGATAGCGCGGTTGTCTGCCCGTGCCGATCCACCACCGCCACTGACTTGTCGGAACTGGTCCAGTTACAAGAGTCCTGATATGGCGACCCGGTAACATCTCCCGGAGTCGCATCATTGAGAACCACGCCGGATCCCATCGTGACTGTCGCGCCGACCGCGACATTCAAAGGAAGCGGGTTTCCATTGATGGTATCGCTATAACTCCGGTAATCCGGCGTGGGGTATTGATACCACGTATCGCCTGGATGTTGACGGTAGACAGCGGCCTTGTCGGAGTAGCCGCCCGCTGTGACAACCGCGTAGCTTTCATCGTAGGTGGTTCCGACCAGGTTCCAGGACACGCCGCCATCGACAACGCCGCACGGGCATACGCCGTTGTTGTTGAGGTCCTGAAAATAATCCTGTTCCGAGAATCCGCCGCCCGAAAAGTCATTATCCTGACCACCGGGAGCGGGCCACGTGATTGTCGCGCCGCTAGTTCCCGCCACGGCCGCCTGCTCGATATAGCCATTCGTATCGGTAACCAATGCGCCCAGGGCGTAGGCATGCGAGGGTTGCCAGGCGGGCGGCACAATCTCCGTTAACAGACCGGAATTGCCGATGGACGCAACCGTCGGGCGGCTTACACTCCATTCCGCTCCCCCGGCGGCAGCACAATTGTCTTTGGAATGGTCCCTGTAAGTACACGTGGCGCTGAATTGCACCGACGATCCGCTCAACAAGGCCGCCCCCCGCGGGGAAATAGAAATATCTGTCACCTGCTTGGTCTTGACGTGCCCGGCCCATGCTGGAGTTGTAATTGTCGCCACAACGAATAGAAGAACCACCGCCAATTGATTTCTCATCGCCTTTTGCCTCTCACAATTTCTCTTGCCTCTAATCTTCATAACTGTTCAGGAGGCGAAATCTGGAATGGACCCTTATACCGCTCAGGCCAATCAATAGCAAATGAGAAATTAAAAATCGCAGAAAATAGTAAAACGCTTGAATAAAGATGATGAAAGGTTTTAATATATTGTCCGCCGCTCCCGGCGATGAATTAACCGAACGTTCCAGCGAAGTGACTTGTTGACAGGGGGTTTAGCTTCTCGCTTCTCTGTGGCCGGTTGAAAACTTCCGTTCGCTCCTCACTTTTTCTGTCCAAAAAAACGACACCCCCGAGGTTATCCCCAGGGGTGTCGATGCTGATGTTTCAGAATAACTACTCGATCGCGCCAATGCTCGGCGGGTTAGGCCGGGTCGTGCCGTAGTAATCAGTTGTGACTGCAGGTATGTGTATCCCTGCGCCGATCACAGGACTGGAAGAGGTCGGGCTGGGTCGTTCCCGTACATTGAGTGTTGTCACCGCCGTCATGACGGATATACCAGGTGTGTCCCGACCCGCTGGGGATGGTGTAGGCCGCCGAGCCGACTGCACTGGTGGTCCAACCGACAACACGCCAATCGCCTGCACCGTCTCGCTAATCGAAACGTTGATGGGAGCGGAGTACGTGGTCGAGCTCGCCGTCGGAGTTGATCCGTCGGTTGTGTAGTGGATGGTCGCACCCGCAGTTAGATCGCTGATGGTCACCGTCTGCGCCGAACTATAGGTTCCGGCTCCAGGGCTGAAGGTTGGCGTGGCGACCATCAGCGTGTAGGCTGCCGATCCGACCGCGCTGTTGGTCCAGCCGGTTTCCACGCCAATCGTCTTGACTGTCTCACTAACAGAAACTGTGATGGGACTGGTATAAGTGGTTGAACTCGCCGTCGGGGTTGACCCATCCGTCGTGTAATGGATGGTCGCGCCTGAGGTCGCGTCGCCGATGGTTACTGTTTGCGCTGTATCATACGTTCCCGCCGCCGGGCTGAAGGTTGGTGTGGCCACTGTGCCGCTGCCACCGCCGGTGGTGCTCACGTCGATCCGATCGGCCGCCAGGATGTAGTAACTGGAAGCCGGATTTTTCAGGCCGGTAACACGCACCTTCAAGGTATGGGTGCCATTGGACACTATCGGAGTCGCGAACAAAAATACATTATCCGAGCGCGTGGCCGCGTAATCGTCGAAGTTCGTTTCCGCGCCACCATCAACTGAGTACGCAGCAATCCTCCATTGGGAGCGATGGAACCGTAGACGACGGCCTGTTGGCCGTTAAACTGAAACGTGTAGTAATCATTGGTGGTGCAATTCCAATGGTTATCGCTGTCATATGCGCCAGACTGCTAACCGTCAGATAAGCGTGTGAAAGTTGCACAAACGATAGCCCGAACGATCAATCATGGCTGGAAAAATTCCATGCAGCTCCTCCGCGAGAAACCGGTCTTCCGTGGAATTTAGGATCGGCATCCCCGCAGAGTCCTTCGACATCGTCCACTCATGTACTGGCGTTGGGAGGTCAGACCGCATCGCCCCCGGTGTATCAAGCGGAATGCAACCAAAGTCGCGGCTTAGGGACATCTTGCCATCGTCTCGCACGGCTCGACGGTTGGTGGGCTCGCGGGCGTCGTGCCCTCGATCGTCGCCGAAACACGGTAAATCTCCGCGCGGCCGCTGACTAATTATTGAAGTAGCTCGACGAATGCCGAACCTACCCGCCACGCCGCCGGCACAGCGCCCATTACGCTACACTGGAGAGTCAACCACGTTTCGAATCCCATCGGCTCGAGACCAAATTTTTCGTAATTGAAGGAGCAGTTTTTCTATGGCGATTCCCGCCACGCAAATGCGTCCCGGCATGATCATCAAGCACAACGGCGAATTGCACTCTGTCTTTAAGGTGGAGCACCGCACGCCCGGCAATCTTCGCGCCTTTATTCAGGCCAAGCTGCGCAACCTGCGCACCGGCGCCATGTATGAACATCGCTTTCGCTCGCCCGACCCTATAGAGCGCGTCGTGGTCGACGAGATCGCCATGGAATTCCTCTACGCCGATGGCGACGAATACGTCTTTATGAACACAGAGAATTACGAGCAGACGCACCTCAACGGAGCCATTCTCGGCGATGCCGTCGAGTACCTGATCCCGAACCTTCCCATCAGCGTCTCATTTTTCGATGGCGTGGCCGTCGGCATCGACCTGCCCGGAATCGTCGAGCTGACCGTTATCGAAACCGAGCCGGGCCTGAAGTCCGCTACTGCTTCCTCCGTCACCAAGCCGGCTAAGATGGAAACCGGCCTGGTCGTCCAGGTACCGCCCTTTATCAACGAGGGCGACAAGATCCGCGTCGATACCGCGGAAGGCGCCTACCTGTCTCGCGCGTAACCCTCCATTTATGGTTTGCCACTATATTGTGAAAGGCCGTGTCCAGGGCGTCGGCTTCCGCTGGTACGTGTTGCGGGAGGCATCCGCGCTTGGCCTACGGGGCTGGGTGCGCAATACCATCGAGGGCCACGTTGAAGTGTTGGCGGCGGGCAATGAAAATCAGTTGCGGCAGCTATATGCCAGCCTGGAACGCGGCTCGCGCGGCTCCCGGGTAGACAGTATCGACCAACAGGAACGTCCCGAAGCAGAAGTCAAAAATCTTCAAGCGTTCGAAATTGAAGGAGCATGGTAACCGAATGTCGCAGATGAACATCAATTGTGAACCGCTCAAAAAACTTGTCCGCACCGTTCCCGATTTTCCCAAACCCGGCATTCTGTTCTACGACATCACCACGCTGCTCAAGGACAAGGGCGGCTTCGCCATGCTGATCGACGCGCTGGCGGCCCACTACTTCGACAAAGGCATCGATCTCGTGCTCGGCATTGAAGCGCGCGGATTCATCTTCGGTCCGGCGCTGGCCTACCGCCTGAACGCCGGTTTTGTTCCAGTGCGCAAACCGAAAAAGCTACCCGCCAAAACCGCCCGTGTCACTTACGACCTGGAATACGGTACCGACTCGCTTGAGATCCATCTCGATGCTGTCGAATCCGGCCAGCGCGTGGTCATCGTCGACGATCTCCTCGCCACCGGCGGCACCATGGAGGCAACCGTCAAGCTCGTCCGCCAGCTTGGCGGCGAAATCGCCGGCTTGGCTTTCGCGGTCGAGCTGGATTTCCTGAAAGGCCGCGAGCGCTTCGAAGGCCTTGACGTCTTCAGCCTGCTCCATTACAACGAGTAAGACTTCAGCCAAAGCTGTTCGTCCTCCCCTGCTTCGCTGTGCGGTCATGGCAGTCAGGGGAAGAACATGCTCGTCGTTCTACCGCTTTCGGCGTTTCTGTTTCTGCTGCTGGGCTTCCGCCGCCTTGGATGGCGCGCCGCGTTCCTCGCTGCCTCCATCCCCTGGGCGCTCTTTGTCGCGTTCCTTACCGAATTTCTGACGCAGTTCCGTGATGTTACCCGGACCGGCCTCATCGCTGGCTGGCTCATCTTTTCTTTCGCCTGCCTTGCATGGATGTGGCGCGCTCGCCGCTCTGTGGCCGCCCATCGATCCAATTCGCAAAGAGCGCCTTGGAAAAAGAGCGACCGCATCGTCCTCCTCGCAGTTGCAGCAATTGTCGCGTTGGTCGGCCTCACCGCACTCGCCTCCGCGCCCAATAACTGGGACGCAATGGAGTACCACCTGCCTCGCGTTGTCGAGTGGATCAGCAATCGGGGCGTACAGTTCTTCCCCACCATCGACTGGTCGCAGCTCTGCCAGCCTCCATTCGCGGAATATGTCATGTTGCACCTCGATCTGCTCTCCCGTTCTGACCGGCTGCTGGCCTTGGTACCGTGGTTTTCCTATGCAGGCTGCATCGTCGGGACCACGCTGCTCGTCCGTGAGCTTGGCGGTGGACGGCGCTCTCAGCTGCTGGCCGCGGTGCTCACCGCAACAATTCCTTCAGCAATTCTTGGAGCTTCCAGCACCAAGAACGACTGCGTTGCCGCTTATTGGATCATGGCCGTCTCGTACTATCTACTGCGCTGGAAGAACGATCAAAGCTGGTGGAACGCGCTCGCAATCGGTACCGCCTTCGGGCTCGCGGTTTTCACGAAAGGCACCTCCTACATTCTGCTTCCGCCCATCTTTCTCGCTTGTTTCCTGCTATGGGACCGATCAGGAAGAGTTCGTTTTCTCCGTTGTCTGCCCGCCGTCGCCGCAATTTTTATCCTGATTTGCGCGCCATTATGGATTCGCAATTTCCGTTATTCCGGCTCTCCGCTCGGCTTCACCTATTTTTATGGCGCGGGCAACATTCACGGCCGTAGCTTCGGGACGACTCATGTCACTCCAACCCAAACCGCGGCCAACGTGCTTCGCAACATCGCATTACACGCCGGCGTCCCGAGTGAGCGCATCAACGCCATTTCTACTCGCCTCTTTAGCCGCGCAATATATCGTATAGGCGTCGATCCCAACGATCCCCAACAGATCGTCGCATCCCAACTTGGGTACACACCTCGTTTTCAGGTCCGCTTCAATCCACGGAATGAGGTCCTCAGCGAAGATCCATTCCACCTATTGCTATTCTTCCTGGCCGGCATTCTCCTGCTGGCACATCATCGCAAAGTCGATAGAAATCTCGGCTGGTTCGGCTTCGGTATCGTTGGCGCTTTTGTTATGTACTGCGCTTTGTTGCGCTGGTCGCCGTGGAACGCCCGCTATCAGGTTCCCATCTTCGTGCTGGGCGCGGCTTTCAGCGGGGTCGCGCTGGATGAATATCTTCCGGAATGGGCTGCAAAATCCATTGGCGTCCTGGCGCTGTTGCTCGCGTTTCCTTTGGCGCTGATGAACGAAACCAGGCCGCTGATCACCGCCCACGGCCTGAATGGAAGCACGCTCACTGCCGCGCGAGAGCAGACCTATTTCTGGGATTCTCATCGAGAGCTCGCCGTCTCATGGATTGCCGCCGCCAACGCTGCCAAACACTCCAACTGCCGCTTCGTAGGCCTGGACGCGAACCTGATGCACTTCGAATATCCGATGATGGCGCTCGTCAACAACGACGGCATTCATCGCGAGATCCGCTACGTAGATGTCGAAAATTCCTCCGCGCGTTATGCCCGGCCATCGGCACAACCGGTCTGCATGGTCATCTGCCTCAATTGCCGGAATAGCTCCGCCAAGATCGCCCAATATTCGGCGACTCTTCCGCGCATGCAAACCTTTGGAGCCGTGATGCTTTTCAATCAGCCTGAAAAATAGTCGCGCAGTGCCTGACAAGGCTCATCGACAACTATTTATTGACATTCCGTTAACAGAATGACATCCTGTTCGCCAACTCTTCCAAATAAGAATCAACAGGTTGCGGGGTTTCTTTCGGCCGTCGATCGCCTGAAAAAGGTCTCCGCACTTGAGAAACTGAACATGGAATCGATCAAGAATTGAGTAGTGGAATTCACTCGGCATCTCCGATGTATTCCGCCCTGGTTATCTCAAAAAATTAAGGATTGGAAAATCATGGACACCGATTCCCCCCTCCGCGGTGTCTCTGCCAGCGGATCTTCAGTCGATGTCTCTATAGACGCGGCCCAGAGAGAACCCTCTCACGATCTCAACCTATTTGGCCGCCAATTGACCGCTTCCTCGCTGTGGCTGGCGACTGTCCTCGGCATCTGCGGACTGGTTCTGTGCTGGATATTTTCAAGGCACATCCGCGCCCACTATGCCAGTTGGTCTCAGGGTTGGTTGAACCCTTTCGATGCCGCAATCATGCATGCCCTGAACCGGTTCGCCGACCGTTGGCTCTGGCTCAATCCAATTTTCAGAGCCTTTGAGGAACATAACCTGCTCAAGGGAGGACCGGTCGTCATCCTTTGCTGGGTCGCCTTCTTTCAGCGCAGCGGGAGTGCTGCCGAAACACTGGAAAGACGGCGCAAAATCGCCGCCACCATTCCGCTCGCCATCTTTGGGGTGTTGTTTGCCCGGGTGCTTGCCGTAATCCTTCCCTTCCGGGAAAGACCGTTGCGCACCGTCGCTCTCCACTTTCAGTTGCCCCGCATCCTTCATCCCTCCGTCCTGTATGGTTGGAGTTCCTTTCCCAGCGATCATGCGGTGTTGTTCGTCACCCTGGCGGCCGGCCTGTTCCTGGCGTCTCGACCCTTGGGGATTCTCGCGCTGCTGCACAGTTTTCTCGTCGTCATGCTTCTCCGCGCCTATCTCGGCATCCATTGGCCCACGGACCTTCTGGCTGGCGCATTGTTAGGATTAGCCCTGGCCGGGATCGTCACCATCGACGCGTACCGAAACTGGATTTGGCGATGGGTCACAAAATGCTGGCAATCCTCGCCCGGCCTGTCTGCAGCTTTCATCTTTCTTCTCAGCTACGAAATCATCGACCTGTTTGGAACCCCTATCGAGATCGCAAAATCGCTGCTGAAGCATCGCCTGTAGCGCGGATTGAAGATTAGTGTGGCCGCTCTAATTGGAGCCGCCCTAAACGGAACCATCCATCGCACCTCGATGACTGGCCGTTTCGCGGGCTTTTGTACAATGCATCCACAGCGCATTGCCAATCTTTCATCACCAAATTAGGGCCGCCCATGATTCGCTTTCTGCTTCTATTTTTATTCCTGCCGACGTTCTTGTATTCCCAAGTCAGCCCCGCTTCCACCGTTCAGCCACCGTCAGAAACGGCAAAACCGACGCCAACAAATCCAAAAACACCGAAAGAATTCTTCGCTCGCGCCCGTCAGTTCAGCGATCTCGAAGCGGCTGGCATTCCCTTTCATCTGAAAGCCACGTACGTAGCCACCGGCGATACAGAGTTTACCGGCGATGGAACCATCGAAGAATGGTGGCAATCAAAAGATGTCTGGCGAAAGGAAGTCACCTTCGGTGAGTATCGATCAGTACTCATCAAGAATGGACAACCCCCAGAATTCTATGGCACGTCTGATTCTGTGCCGATGCGTCTGATTCAGGCCAACGCGGCGATCCTTATCCATATCGCTTCCGGTGATGAATCCTCTCGGCGATGGAAAATGGCCAACAAAAATATCAGCGGTGTCGATTTAGATGTCCTTTCGAAAAACCAATCGGCATTCCTGAGCAACAAAATCTCCGAAGAGGTGCAGTACTATTTCACTCCGGAGGGAATCTTGAGGGTTCAGCGAAATGGAGATCTCATTACTTACTACAACAATTTTCAAGCCTTCAAAAACTTATTAACGCCGCGCACTATCGAATTCACCGCGAGGGGCAAGCGTTTGCTCACCATCTCCATTGAGACGCTCGATCCTCTTACCCAAAGTAAGGAAGCGATTTTGGGTCTCACATCGGCTCCGAAGAACCTGCCCTTGATCGGGAGCGCCCTTCATACAACTTCGCCGGATGGGCAACTGCAGGTCATTAGCATGGTTTATCCGGTTTATCCTTCAAACGCAAAGGCCGAAAAAATACAGGGGTCAGTAGGCATCCGCGTAACCATCGATGGTAAGGGCAAGGTACGCGATCCGCATGTGCTGTCATCGACAGCAAAATCGTTGAATGAAGCGGCTCTTGACGCAGTGCGCCAACGGCGATACCAACCCACGGTTTTAGATGGCATTCCCGTAAACGTCGTTACAATAATCTTCACTGTGTTCAGCCTCGATTCTTAGTTTGCTTCAGAAGCTGAAAAGTTCCCTCCACCGTATACAAGGTGGAAACCATTGGGTAGATACTAGAGAGCATGCCTCTCCGTTCCGGCTTCGTTTCCATCCTCGGTCTGCCCAACGCGGGTAAATCCACGCTCATCAATGAGCTGGTCGGCGAAAAAGTCGCCATCGTTACCCGCAAGCCGCAGACCACCCGCAACCGCATCCACGGCGTACTCGAAATCGACGCCGTGAAAGGCAAACATCCCGCGGCGCAAATCGTCTTCATCGACACTCCCGGAGTGCACAAACCTGCCAGCCTGCTCGACAAACGCATGCTGCAGGAGATCCATGACGCACTCGAAGCACGCGATGTGGTTCTGCACGTGGTCGACGTGACCCGCAGACAATCTTCCAAGGCAGACGACCCCGCCAGTGAAGATTCCCTGATCCGAAAGCTGATTGCGACGCTCGAATGCCCCGTGTTCCTGGTGCTGAACAAAATCGATGCCGTCGACGAAAAGGCAACCCTGCTGCCGCTGATCGCGAAGCTCAGCGCGCTGCACAACTACGCCGAGGTCTTCCCCATCTCCGCACGTTCCGGCGACGGCCTGGAGCGGCTCATCGCAAAGCTCATCGAATACATGCCGGAGGGGCAGCGGTATTTCCGCAAGGGTCAGTTCACCGACCAGCCGGAGCGCTTCCTCGCCGCCGAAATCATCCGCGGAAAAATCCTGAATCTCACCGGGGAGGAAGTTCCTTACTCGAGCGCGGTCATCATCGAGAAATTTGAAGAAGCGAAACGATCCGCGCCGCAGCCCGGAAAGCCGAAACCGAAGCCGCTCACCCGCATCTCCGCCGCCATCTTCTGCGAGCGCTCCGGACAGAAAGCCATCCTGATCGGCAAAGGCGGTTCCATGCTCAAACAGATCGGCATCGCCGCGCGCAAGGAGCTGGAGTCGTTCCTCGGCACGCAGGTCCATCTTGAACTATTCGTGAAAGTGGCCGACGACTGGCGCGGCTCTCGAACATTCCTCGATTCGCTTGACTGGCGTAATCAACTGGAAAGCCTGGGTAGGCAACAAAGCAAAACGGAAGAGTAAAGCGGAATTGCGGATTTATAGATACTGTAATTCGAAAATAAGGTTCGTCATTCTGAGCGCAGCCGGGGTCCCCGACGAGCGATTTGTGCTCGGTGGGGTGGAAAGCGAAGGATCCATGCATTGGCTTTCTTCGGCAATCCTAAAATTTCTCGTGAAGTTTACTCTGAGCGAAGCGCAGTCGAATTGGAACTTCGTATTCCTCATCCCTCTTTCGCGCTGATCCCCAGCGCTTTCATCTTGCGATAGAGATGGCTGCGTTCCAGACCCAGCATCTCCGCGGCGCGGCTCACATTTCCGTGGCAGTCTTCCAGCTTGCGCAAAATATAGTCGCGCTCGTAAGCTTCCCGCGCCTGCTGCAAAGAAGAAAAATCCTCTCCGCGCCGACCTGAGCTGCGCGCCACCAGCACCGGCAGGTGTTTGCGTTCGATGCGTGTGATCTGCGGATTGAGAATCGTCACCCGTTCCAGTACATTCTTCAACTCCCGCACATTCCCCGGCCAATGGTACTGCTGTAGCCCCTTCAAAGCGTCGTCGGCGATCTCCATCTGTGCCCGGCCATATTGCCGCCCGAACTCCCGCAGCAATTCTCGCGCCAGCAAAGGGATATCTTCTTTTCGCTGCCGCAGCGGCGGCACATAAAACGGGATGACATTCAGCCGGTAAAAAAGATCTTCGCGAAAGTTCCCTTTGGCAATTTCCTCTTCAAGATTTTTATTCGTCGCCGCGATCAATCGCACATCCACGCGTACTGGATTGGCGGCGCCCACCGGGGTAAACTGCTGTTCGTCCAGCGCACGCAGCACCTTGGCCTGGGTCTTCAGGCTCATATCGCCCACTTCATCCAGAAACAGCGTCCCGCCATCGGCGCGCTCAAATGTTCCTCGCTTTTCCGGCGGCCCGCCCGGCAGCGCGCTGTTCCTGTATCCAAACAGCTCTGACTCGATAAAGTCCTCTGGAATCGCCGCGCAGTTCAACTCCAGAAATACACGGTCCGCTCGCGGACTTTCCGCATGCATCGCCCGCGCAATCAATTCCTTCCCGGTGCCGGACTCGCCATAGATCAGCACCCGCCCGTTCGTCGGAGCCATCAGTCGAATCTGCTGGCGCAGTGCTTTCACCGGCACGCTCTCTCCGGTGACGCGCGCGCGTGCGGTCAACTGCTGCTGGAACTCGCGATTTTCTACCCGCAACCGGCGCGCCTCTATCGCGTTCTTCACCACGATCAGCGTGCGATCCAGCGACAGCGGCTTCTCCAGAAAATCGTACGCACCCAGTTTTGTCGCCCGCACCGCAGCTTCAATCGTTCCATGTCCGGAGATGATGACGATCTCCGGTCCGGTTCCACCGTCCAGTCCGCGAATGTCCGCCAGTACATCCAGACCGTCGCGGTCCGGCAGCCAGATGTCCAGCAGCACGGCATCAAAAATCGCATCACGGGCCAGTTCGATTGCCTCGGCGGCATTGGCCGCCGTGGTCACGGCGTAACCCTCTTCCGCCAGAATGGCTTCCAGCGTGCGGCGGATGTCAGTTTCGTCATCGACGACCAGGATGTGATTCATTCGGCCGCCATATTTGCGTTGCGTGACAGAACCTCATCCGGTGTCGGCGGCGAAGCAACCTCAGCCAGCGGAATCTCGACGATGAAGCGAGCGCCTGCGGGAGAATTTTCCTCAACTCGAATATTGCCCTGATGTTCCTGGATAATTTTTGCCGCGATCGAAAGACCCAGACCGGTGCCGCGTCGGCGCGTTGAAAAAAATGGAAGAAAGAGCCGCTCGCGCGTTTCTTCCGTAATGCCGTGGCCGGTATCGGCGATCACGATCTCCGCCATCGACTGTCCTGGGTTCCATCCGGTACGCACCGTCAGCACCCGCACCAGGCTTTGCTGCATGGCCTCGGCGGCATTGTCGATCAGGTTGCTCAGCGCTCGTTTCATGGCGCTATTGTCCGCCAGGACAAGCGGCAGGTTCGGCATTAGATCGCGTCTCAGTTCAATTCCCTGCAGCCGTCCATCGAACAACACCAAGGCGCTTTCGACAATCCTGTTCAGATCAGTCGCCTCCGGGCAAGCCACCGGAAAGTCCGCCAGGGCGGAAAATTGATCGACCAGCTGGCCCAGCGTGCGTACGGAAGAAGAGATCACCTCGGTCGCACTACGCAGCGCCTGCGCGGAATCGCTGTTCAACCCTCGATCCAGGTGCCGCTCAATCCGTTCCGCCGAAAGCGCAATCGGAGTCAGCGGATTTTTGATCTCGTGGGCAACACGTTGCGCCACTTCTTTCCACGCCATCTGCTTCTGCGCCCGCAGCACATCGGTCACATTGTCCAGCACCACTAGGTATCCCTGGACGGAACTGCCCAGGGCAGCGCCCCGCAACTCCGTCGCTGTAAAAATCAGATTCAGCGCACCCTGCGAATTTCTTGTCTCTACCTCCGTCGATACGGCCTGCAACCGTCGGCTGCGACGCAGCGCACGAGCGATCTCCGCGCCAGACTCCGGCGGAAACAGCGCCTGAATGGATTGCCCCACCACCGCCAGATCTCCCATTGGATCGAGCATCTCCAGAAAGACTCTGTTCGCCTGCAGAATCCGCAGTTCGCTATCCAGCGTGGCGACGCCGCTCGGAATCGTCTCCAGCACCGTCTCCAGCTCACGTCTGCGTTCATCCATAGCCGCGTTCGCCAGTGAGAGCTGTCGTGTGGACGCTTCTAACTGAATGCGGCTTGTCTCAAGATCGGTCGCCATGTGATTAAAGGAGCGCACCAGTTCCCCAAGCTCCCCGCTCGCCGCAACATCGACACGCGCGCCATAGTCTCCAGACGCCATTCCATCCATGGCATCGGCCAGGGCCTCCACTGGACGGGTGACCTGCTTTGAAAAAAATAATGCCAGCCAGCTGCTCACAAACAAGGTCAGTCCTGTCAACAACAGCAACACCAGAAAGTAGGTCTGCCGCACCCGTTTTCGCGCACGCAACAGCGCCCAATAATGTCTGGTTCCGGCTTCGATCTGGCTCATCGCAGACTCGGCTTGTGGCGGTAATGGCAGCCCCACGACAACCACAGTTCCTGCATGGGAAGAAGCCGCGCCAACCATATAACTGGTCGAGCCGATGCGCAAAATCGCATCGTCCGTCCGTCGCGATGCGCGCAGCGCTACGTCGGCCACGGACTCGTCCCGGACCGGCTCTGCCTCATCCGTCGGGTCCACTCCCGAAACCAGGCTCATGGAACCGTCCTGCTTGGGAAGCTGATATTCATCGACCGGTTTGCCATCGCGATACACCACGACAAACCCGCCCTGCAGGGTCACTTTATGCTGCCGAAACAATTCAAGCATTGCCGCCTGCCCGGCAGCGGAATTGTCCAAAGTCATTTCCGGAGTATTCGCGAGAGATTCCGCCTCCGCCCGGGCATTGGCGGCGGCATAGTGCGACATCTGCATGGCGACCTGGGCGGCATCGTTGCGCAGTCCCACCACCGGCTGCGAAAACCATCGGTCGATGGATCGGTTCATCAACAAATAATTGAAAAAAAGCATGAAAAATGCCGGCGCCACAGACAGCAGCAGCGCGCCCAGCAGCAATCGCGTTCGCAAACGCGAACCCAGCACACGGCTCTGCTCGCTTGCATACAGCTTCAAAATATTTCGCAGAAGAAGGACGACCAGCGTCAGGAACAGCAGAAAGCTAAGCCCCGAAAGAGCGGTAAAAAATAAAATCGAACCGGGGCTGTGGGGAACCAGGAATTTCAGGTCGAAGGCATTTTCGGCCATCAAAACCAGCAACACCAGAAAAGCAAGCGAACCCAGGACGACCACCGCCGTTCGCCGGTTACTGCTTGGGTCCATGTGAAGCCATCTCCTCGGAGCAAGAGTCCCGCAGCAATTATAGGATTGGCGGTTCACTCCGCCCAAAAACTCCCCGGATATAATGTTTGACACTGCCGCTGAATTTTATAAAGCTGCAGTCCGGGGCCCCTATGAAACCAATGAATCGATTCTCTGTTCCTGTATTGTTGCTGGTTCTGGCAGCGGTCGCACTTGTCTCTACCGGATGCAGCCGCAGACCTCCGGATAACCAGCTTGCAGCCAATGTCCAAAGCAAACTCGGTTCCGATCCCGCCCTGCAAGGGCAACCGATCGCGGTCGCGGTGAAAGACGGAACTGTGACGTTGACCGGAACGGTCAACGGACAAGGTTCGCGTGAGCTGGCCGCGAACGACGCCGCCGCCGTCAAAGGCGTAAAGAAGGTCGTCAACGATCTAGGCCTCCCCGGAGCTCCTGGCCCCGTTCCGGCAGGCCCCGAGGCTGGCGGTAATGCTGCTCCGCCGAATCAGCCCGGTCCGCCGCCGCCTCCGGCAGCCAACCCAGGCACCTCCAACATCGCTCCTCCGCCTCCGCCGCCTGCGGCTGCTCCCGCGCCCGAACCTTCGCAGCCCATTGTCATCCCGGCGGGAACTCGCATCCAGGTCCGGCTGGGACAATCGATCTCCACCAAGACCAGCCAGACAGGTGACCCATTCTCCGGCACCTTGTCTAATTCGGTGCGGGTCAACGGGCAGACCATCATCCGTGCCGGAGCACAAGCGAGGGGGGTCGTCAGTGAGTCGAAAAGTCCAGGCCGATTCAAAGGCCAAGGCGTACTTGCATTGCGCCTGGATAGTCTTCGCTCCGATGGCCGTACCTACCAGGTGCAAACCAGCAGTTTAGAGCGTGTGCAGAAAGGCAAAGGCAAGCGAACTGCGGTCATGACCGGGGGCGGCGCCGGCTTGGGCGCAATCATCGGCGGCGTTGCCGGAGGCGGCAAGGGAGCCTTGATTGGCGGGCTGGTCGGCGGCGGCGCGGGTGTGGCCGGAAGCGGACTAACCGGCAATCACAATATCGAATTGCCGGCAGAAACTGTCTTGACGTTCAACCTCACCAGAAGCGTAACCATCAGCCGCTAAATGCCGAGGGATCCGCACCCCCCTTCAAGCCTTTTGGCTTGAAGGGGGGTGCGGGTCAGCAAAAAAACCTACTGCACCAGCTCGGTCACCGGCTTCCATGGTTTCCCTTGAGAGTCCGCCACCGGTTTGCAGGTAAGAATTCCTTCATACGTATTCACGCCGTCCTGCAGCCCTGCGTCCGCCTGGATCGCTCCCGTCGCGCCCATCTTTGCCAGCCGCGCGACATACGGAAAGGTCGCATTCGTCAGCGCCAGTGTGGACGTGTTCGGCACCGCCGCCGGCATATTCGTCACGCAATAATGGACAACGCCATCGACCACATACGACGGATCGCTGTGGGTCGTTGGCCGCGCCGTTTCAATGCACCCGCCCTGGTCAATGGCGACATCGACCACCACTGCGCCCTTCTTCATCTTCGAAATCATCGACCGGGTGACAATCTTTGGCGCCGCTGCTCCCGGAATCAGCACGCCGCCAATCAGAAGATCGGCTTCTCGAACCGCGTGGCTCACGTTGTAGGAGTTGGACGCCAGCGTATGAACGCGACCGTTGAAGATGTCATCCAGCTCCCGCAGGCGGTTCAGGTTCAGATCGACAATCGTCACCTTCGCGCCCATCCCCAGCGCCACCTTGGCCGCATTCGTGCCCACGATTCCGCCGCCGATCACGCAGACATTTCCCGGCGGCACGCCCGGCACGCCGCCCAGCAGTACACCTCGTCCGCCTTTTTCCTTCTCCAGATAGGAAGCGCCCACCTGCACCGACATCCGACCAGCCACTTCCGACATCGGGGTCAGCAGCGGCAACGTTCCCGCCCTGTCGCGGATGGTTTCATACGCGATTCCCGTAACCTTCCTTTCGAGCAGCTTGCCCGTCAAGGCCGGTACCGGCGCCAGATGCAGATAGGTGAACAGCACCAAGCCTTCGCGAAAATAACCGTATTCCTTTTCGACCGGCTCCTTCACCTTCACGATCATTTCCGCCAGCCGCCATACGTCATATGCGGAGCCGACAATCTCCGCTCCCGCCGATTGATATTCATCGTCGGAAAATGCCGACAGCTCACCCGCCCCGGTTTCGACCAGGACTTTGTGGCCCGCTTCTTCCAGCGCCCTTACCCCGGCTGGGGTAATGCCAACCCGGCTCTCGTGATCTTTCACTTCCTTCGGAACACCAATAATCATTCGCTTCTCCTGAAAAAGCAGTGGTCAGAAATCATCAGTAGCCGGTTGCCAAAATCGAAGTGGCATCGGGAACAATCTGTTGCAAGCAATTACGGACGCCGTTCCCGATCCTCTGTCCCCGGCCTTCATTCTCCCCGATCAATCTGCGCCCGCTGCAGCGTATCGGAATAGTCCACATACACCGTTTTCCACGTCGTGTAAAAATCGAGCGCCGCATTCCCGCCCTCGCGATGCCCGTTCCCGGTCTTCTTCACACCGCCAAACGGCATATGCACCTCCGCTCCAATCGTAGGCGCATTCACATAGGTAATACCGGCTTCAAGATCTCGCATGGCTCGATAGGCGCGGTTCACATCGCGCGTATAGATCGCCGTCGAAAGTCCGTAGGAAATTCCATTGGCAATCTGGATCGCGTCTTCAAATGTATCGAACTCGATCAGCGCCACCACCGGCCCGAAAACCTCTTCCTGCGCGATCCGCATCGAAGGCTTTACCCCGGAAAATATTGTCGGCGCAAAAAAGTATCCGGAAGCATGCGCTTTTCCCGTCAGCCGTTTGCCACCGGTCAACAGCTGTGCTCCTTCTGCCAGTGCAATCGCGACATACCGTTCGCTGGTTTCGATCTGCTGCGCATTCACCTGCGGACCCATCTGCACATCTTTGTGCAGCCCGTTCCCAATGCGCAGATTCTCCGCCAATTTCACAAAGCGTTCGGTAAATTGCCGGGCAATTTTTTTCTGCACCAAAACGCGGCTGGTCGCGGTGCATCGCTGGCCGGCAGTGCCGAACGAACCCCACAGCGCTCCTTCCACCGCCAGGTCGAGATTCGCATCTTCCATTACGATCATCGCATTCTTGCCGCCCATCTCTAATGAGCAGAGCTTGAATAGCCCCGCGGCCGTCTGTCCCACCTGCCTTCCCACTTCGCTCGATCCGGTAAAGCTGATCGCATCCACTTGCTTGTGCTCGACCAGCGGCGCTCCGGCCTCCGGCCCAAAGCCAAACACAATGTTCACCGCGCCCTCGGGCAAGCCCGCGTCCATCAACGTCTGCACCAGATTCAGTGTCGACAGCGGAGTATCTTCCGCCGGCTTTATCACGCAGGTATTCCCGCAGACCAGCGCGGGAAACAACTTCCACGACGGAATCGCCATGGGGAAATTCCACGGCGCGATCATTCCGCACACCCCCACCGGCATGCGCACGCTCATGGCAAACTTGCTCTGCAGTTCCGACGGCGTGGTCTGGCCAAACATCCGTCGGCCCTCGCCCGCCATATAAAAAGCGGTATCGATGGCTTCCTGCACGTCGCCGCGCGTCTCTTCCAGCACCTTCCCCATTTCGCGGGTCATCAGCTGCGCGTATTCCTCTTTGCGCTCCGTCAGCAACGTACCGGTGCGATATAGCACCTCGGCGCGCGCAGGAGCAGGCGCCAGCCGCCAGCTGCGAAACGCTTCCCGCGCGGCCTTCACTGCATCGTCTACGTCCCGCGCATTGGAAGAGGGAAACGTCCCGACCAGGTCGCTCGTATCCGCCGGGTTGCGGTTTTCAAAGGTTTGGCGGCTGTGGGAATCGACCCATCGCCCGCCAATCAAATTTTGATATTTTGGACTTTTCTTCTGCGTGGTCCCTGTTTTCCCGCTTCTTGGGATCGGTCTGCTCTTTTTTCCGGCGACTGCCATTGTCTTCTTTCTTCCCATCCGGCACTGTTTCGAAACGTTTTCGCCGAACGATAGAGAATACAGCAAACCTATTATTACTGATATTCAGCCTTCGCTTTTACCGATGCACGGTCCATCAACCGGCCAATAACCACCGCCGGCGCCAGCCCCAGCCACGCGATTGCGGCAATCGCCGCCCGGATTGCCGCCCGGATCGCCTCCCCCGTTCGATTCCGTCTCGATTCCGTCGGATATCGGTCATTTTTTCCCTGATTGGCGTCCCAATGGGGATTCCTTGATACATATCTACCCCGATTCCCTCCATACGATAGCTGAACCGGCTTGCGAATTGGCCTTACAATGGTTATTCAACATCATCCCCAAAAGGTACGTCACAGGCTGAATGTCCTCTAACGGTTATCACTCCCGCTCATCCCGCAGCCATAATCTGCGTTCGCTCTTTAGCCTCTTTTCGAGCGACCTGGCCATCGACCTTGGCACCGCCAATACGCTTGTCTTCGCGGCGGGAAAAGGCATCGTTGTCAATGAGCCTTCGATCGTCGCGCTGAATAAGGTCACGGGAGAAGTCGAGGCCGTCGGCAAAGAGGCGAAAGAGATGCTGGGCCGCACCCCCGGCAACATCGTCGCCATCCGTCCGATGAAGGACGGCGTCATCGCCGACTTCAAAGTCACCGAGAAGATGTTGAACTACTTCATCCAGAAGGCGCACGGCCGCAAGATGCTCGTTCACCCGCGCATCGTGATCGGCGTCCCTTCTGAAATCACCCAGGTAGAAAAGCGCGCGGTGGAAGATTCCGCCTATCGCGCCAAAGCCAGCGAGGTCTACCTCGTCGAACAGGCGATGGTCGCCGCCATCGGCGCCGGCCTGCCCATCACCGAGCCCGGCGGCAACATGGTTGTCGACATCGGTGGCGGCACCACCGACATCGCGGTCATCTCTCTCTCCGGCATCGTCTATTCCCGCTCCGTCCGCATGGCCGGCAATCAGATGGAAGACGCCATCATGACTTAACTCAAGCGGAAATACAACCTGCTGATCGGCGAGCGCACCGGCGAACACATCAAGATGGAACTCGGCTCCGCCTATCCGCTGGACAAACCGCTCACCATGGAAATCAAAGGGCGCAACCTGATCGAAGGCGTGCCCAAAACCATCACTATCGACGACAGCGAAATCCGCGAGTCTCTCGCCGAGTGCATCAGCACCATCATGAACGCCATCCGCGTCGCCCTCGAACGCACCCCGCCGGAACTTTCCGCCGACATCAGCGACCGTGGCATCGTGCTTACCGGCGGCGGCGCGCTGATCAAAAATCTCGACAAGCGCATTCGCGAGGAAACGGGCCTGCCCGTCTCCGTCGCCGACGATCCACTCGCCTCCGTCGTCCTCGGCACCGGAAAAATGCTGTCCGACTTCGGCTTGCTGCGCAAAATCAAGATCGATTGATTCTCCGCCGAATGCTGACATAAAAAATATTTGTCATCCCAACCGTAGTTCTTGCCGCAGGCAGGAACGCAGTCGAGGGACCCGCTTTTTCTCCGCCGACTCAAGCTAAAAAAGCAACGCAATACCTCTTACCTCTCATTTTTGTGGCATTCCGTCCTTTTAATATTGCCCTCCGCGATATCATCATCCCAGCCCATATCCTAGTCCAGCTCTCATGGAATCTTTTCTCAGCCGCTACCGCAATCCGCTCATCCTGCTCGCCGTTGTGCTCGCGCAGATGCTCGGCCTCGCAGTACAGGTGCGCCGCCCGACTACCGGACCTGGCGGCCGCCAGGACGGCCATCAGACCCGTCTCGTCCGGCTCTGGGTCGCAACTCTGTTTTCTCCCTTTGAACGAGTCTTTCTTTTCAGCGGTCACGGTGTCAGTCATGTCTGGGAGAACTATCTCGATCTCCGCCATGTGCGGGACCAGAACCAACAGCTGCAGGCGGAACTGAACCGTATACGCCTCGAGGAGGCTTCTCTTGCCGAGGAGGCCCGCCAGGACCTGCGCCTGCAAAAGCTGCTCGCCTTCCAGCAGCAATATGTCTCGAAAACGGTCGCCGCTCATGTCATCGGCACCAGTGGAACCGATCTCTCGCGCATCCTGCTTATCGATAAAGGAGCGCACGATGGCTTGCAGCCCGATATGCCCGTCATCACGCCCGACGGAATCGTCGGCAAAGTCCGCGACGTATTTCCCCACACCGCACAGATTCTCGAGATCAACGACCCCACCAGCGGCCTGGGAGTCATTCTGACGCAAACCCGCCTGCGCGGCATCCTTCGCGGCAACACTGCCGGGCAAACCGAAATCATCGACGTTCTGCCGGATGAACGCATTCAGTCCGGCGAGCAGGTCGTCACCAGCGGCGGAGATCAGGTGTACCCGCGCGGCCTCCCCGTCGGCACCGTGGAACGTGTCGTCAACGATCCGGAACGGAACCCTTACGTCGCTATCCGCATCCGTCCGTCGGTCAATTTATCGCGGCTCGATGAAGTACTCGTCATCACTCAGGTCACGGACACCGTGCCCACCGCCATGCAGCAGGACGTGGCCACCAGCGAACAGAAGGCCGCCGATATCCTCGCGCAGCGCCTGCCCAGCATCCCTCCCGCAGCGATTGGTCCCGACGGCAAACCCACCGACAGCAACGCGCCACCTTCTCCGGTGCGTCCGCCATCGGCGCTTCATCCCGACCGGTTCACTCCGGGAGCAACCCCGGCCGCCACCAGCCTGACTCCAGACGCGCCGTATCCAAAGCAGACTTTCCCGCCATCACCGCAGTCCACCTCGGCACGAACCGCCCACGAGAACGGCGCAGCCGCGATGAGCCCATCGCCTGACAAACACGCACCGGCTGCCAAACACGCACCCACCCCAACGGAGCCACAGAACTAATCATGGCCTTTATCCCTGGCACTTCGCGCCGAGAAATGGAAGAGCACCGCTTCCATCCGCTGGTCTTCATTGTGGCGCCCTTGCTGGCGATCTTTCTTCAGGTCTATCTTCCGCTGCGCTTTCCCGGAATCGCGGTCCTCAACCTCCCGCTCCTCATCGTCATTTATTTTGCCGTCTCCCGCCGGAGCCCCATCGCCGGCACCCTCATCGGCCTGATCATCGGCATGATTCAGGACGCGATGACCCACCTGCCGCTCGGCATTAACGGCATCATCGACTGTGTTATCGGCTATATGGCGGCCTCCATCGGGGTCCGCATCGATGTGGACAATCCCGGCACCCGGCTCATTATGAATTTCCTCTTCATCCTGCTGGGTAGCGTGCTGCATGTGCTCATCCTCAGCCGCCTGCTGGGGACGCATGAAGCCTGGTCCTGGATGCATGAACTGATCCGCGCCACCGTGAATGCACTCATCGGCGTCATCCTGTTCGCTCTGCTCGACCGTCTGCGAAGAAGAGAATAAGTAGTGGTAAATAGGCAAGGAACAAGGGATCAAGCAACAGTGGGACAGAGATAGACCCGCGTGTGATCCCAAATAAGTTGAAGAACAGAAAACATCTGCCATTCCAACCGAAGTGCTCGCCGCAGGCGAGTACGTAGCCGAGGGACCTGCTTTTCCACCCAGTATTCCCTGTCCACCGTCCACTATTTCCGGAGTATCCTGAACTCAATCTATCCCCATGTCCGGCAACTTCGACAGAGACGAGCAAATCCCCACGGTCAAGCTGACCGTCATGCAATACGTCATTGCATTCATCCTGGTTATTCTTGTCTCCGGGCTGTGGCGTCTGCAGGTTCTCGGCGCGCAGAACTACCGCGCCCTGGCCGCCGCCAATCGCATTCGCAAAGTTCCAATTCTCGCGCCGCGTGGAAAAATCTTCGATCGTGAAGGCCGTCTGCTGGTCGACAACTATCCTTCTGTCACCTGCTTCCTGGTTCCAGAGCAGGCTCACGACCTCGAAAGCGATATTCCGCTCATCGGGGCAGGCCTGCACATGGATCAGGACCAGCTCCGCGCCATCCTGTTTCACTATCGCCATCGACCCAAGTACCAGCCCATCCCGCTGCAGCAGGACATCACCCCGGACGAGCAAGCCTTTATCGCCGCCCACGGCAACGAGCTGCCGGAGCTCGAGACCATCGAAGAGCAGCGCCGCCTTTACCCCAGCAACGGTTTCGCCGCCCACCTGATCGGTTACGTCGGCGAAGTTTCTGAAGATATGCTTGACGACCCGCGCTACGCCTTCTATCAGCCTGGCGATGTCGTCGGGCGCTCTGGAGTAGAGCAGTCCTACGATCCCGTCCTGCGCGGCCAGGACGGTTCCCGCGACGTCGTCGTCGACAGCCACGGCCGCGAGCTCGGCGCCCTCGGCATTGAGCCGGCGGTTCCCGGCAAATCCATCAAACTGACCATCGATCTCGACATCCAGAAAGCGGCGGAAGAAGCCCTGGGCAACCGCGAAGGCGCGCTGGTCGCCATCGATCCCCGCACCGGCGAAGTGCTGGCCATGGTCAGCCGCCCCACGTTCGACCCCAATTTGTTTGCCATCCGCATTCATCGCAAGGACTGGGACGCGCTCGTCACCAACCCAGAACATCCGCTGATGAACAAGGCCATCCAGGCCCAGCTCGCTCCCGGGTCCACCTTCAAATTGCTGGAAGCCGTCGCGGGATTGCAGGAAGGAATTGCCGAAACCCTGAAAGTGGACTGTCACGGCGGCGCGACCTTCTACGGCCGCTACTTCAAATGCTGGATCGCCGCCCGCCATCAGAGTCACGGCATCACAGACATCAGCAAAGGGATTTATCAGTCCTGCGATGTCTACTTCTACACGCTGGCGGAAAAGCTCGGCATCGACAAAATCGCCGAATGGGGGCATAAGTTCGGCCTGGGACAAAAGACCGGCATCGATCTTCCCAATGAAGCCGCTGGCGTCATGCCTTCGCCGGAATGGAAGATGCGCAATTACCATCAAAAATGGTTTGCCGGAGAAACCATCTCCGTCGGCATCGGTCAGGGTGCACTTGCCGTCACACCAATTCAACTCATCCGCGCCGTCGGCGGCCTTGCCTCCGGCGGCGTCTTGAAGCGTCCTCACGTCGTATTTCCCGATGAGATTCCGTCCGATCTCAAGGACTACTATCAGGATCAGTTCCCCGGTTCCGGCAATGCGACCATTCATATCGATCCGGCAAACTGGGAAATTGTCACCGACGCAATGGCGCAGGTGCTCACTTTCGCCGGAACCGCCGGCATGGCCCAGTTAAATGGCATCGACTTCGCAGGCAAAACCGGCACCGCGCAGATCGTCAGCAACGCTTACAAAGCCTCTGTGGGCGGCGGGAAAAAACTCAGCGATACCGCTTGGTTTGTCGGCGTCAGCCCGCGAAGGAATCCGGAAATTGCTGTGGTGGTGTTATGGCAGAACGGGTCGGAAGGATATTTGAGCGCCCGCCTCGCCGCCCGCGTCATCGAGGCCTATGTCAATAAGCAGCGGCGCGAAGCGAATAACCTGCCAGTGGTTGCAGCCGCGAAAAATCCTTCTGTCGGCGTGCCCCCCGCGCCCACCGCTCCTGCCGACAAGACGCAGAAACCGAAAACAGCCAAACCGCAGGATGTCGGCAGTCTTCGCACCACCAAGCCAATACAGATGGCCGCCCTCTGGACCGCATCTGCGACCGACTCATCCCTATACCCGGGCTCAAAGCAAATCGCCGCCGGCGCCGCAGCCCATTTCCCCATGCCCGCCGGAAACACGTTGCATGCGGGAACGTTTCGCCTGCCGTCGCCCGAAAGGGGCAATTAGCGATGAAGATCAACCTGGGTGCCCCGGGGCTCGATTCTGAGACCTGGGTTCATAAAAAAAACCTGTCATCCCGAGCGGAGCCTGCGTCGCCGCGGCGACCGGACGCAGTCGAGCGACCTGCTTTTCCTTTCATCGGAGAACCCGCCTAACCATGCGCCGCTTTCTTTCCTTCCACGACTTCGACTGGACACTGCTCGCCTTTGTCATCGCGCTGTCCGTCATCAGCGTGCTTGAGATTTACAGCGCCACGCTCCACACCCAGTTCCATCACTTCGACGAAAAACAGATGCTCTGGCTGGCCGCCGGTTTTGTCTGCATGTTCGTTCTCTCGCTCATCGACTATCACATCCTGCTCGACATCGCGGTGTGGGCCTACGGCATCTGCCTCATCTTTCTGGTAGCGGTGATTGCAGTCGGGCAAAAAGTCCTGGGCGCGCGCCGCTGGATTAAACTCCCCGGCGGCATTCACTTCCAGCCCTCCGAATGGGTCAAGCTGGTGCTGATTATCATCCTGGCGCGATACTTCACGAACCTCAGCGGCCGCGATCTCACCTGGAAAGACATCCTCAAAGCTATCGTCCTGGTCGGCATTCCCATGCTGCTGGTGCTCAAGCAGCCCGACCTCGGCACCGCCCTAACCTACTCTCCCGTCCTGCTGGTCGGCCTTTTCCTCGGCGGAATCAAATTCCGCCAGGCCGCAATTCTCTGCCTCGCTGCCGGTCTTGCCATCGTGCCCGCCTGGTACAAGGTGCTGAAGCCGTATCAGAAGCAGCGCCTCACCAGCTTCATGTCTCCCGACAACGACCCCCGCGGCAGCGGATATCAGATTCGCCAATCCCTCATCGCGGTCGGTTCCGGCGGCATCTGGGGTCAGGGCGCCGAACGCGGCAGCCAGACCCAGGGCGATTTCCTGCCTATCCCATATACGGACTTTATCTTCGCCGCTTTCTGCGAAGAGCATGGCCTGGTCGGGGCCATCTTCGTCCTGCTGTTATACTTTTTACTGTTGATGCGTTTAGTGCAAAACGCTCAAACTGCCGCCGATCTCCCCGGCACGTTGATTATTATGGGGGTCGTGGCCGTCCTGATTTTTCAGATCGCGGTCAATGTGGGCATGGTCATCGGCTTTATGCCGGTCACTGGAATACCCCTGCCCTTAATGAGTTATGGCGGTTCATCGGTGCTGTTTACCTTTCTGGCGCTCGGCATCGTAATGAATATCCGTATGAGCCGCTTCGTGAATTAGTATTGCCCTGGCCAGCCAGAATACTGCGCCAGATAGTTGTTTGTACGTCTCGACCCGCCCTTCGCGCGAGAGAGACGATAAAGAAAGTTTTCTCCTGGGTCCGGCAGGTTCTTGAACCACGGCCAGGTGAGAGTTTGATCGAATGAACGCATTGAGAAACGCCATGAAACTGGAAACGGCCCCACCCTTTGTCCAATATTTGGCCGGGGAAGCAGTGGCCACAAAGTTTCTGCGTCCCGTTCTTCCACGTCGCAGTCAGGATTCTTCGCTTCCATCGCCGTCCCGCCTCCGCGGGAGATTCGCGTCGCATTGGCCCAAAGCAGGATTCAAGTCCGCAGCGTCTCCAGAACATTCCTTCGATCGACTCGCCCTGTCCCCTCGCGCGCTGCTTGTGTAGGAAAACAGCGCACAGGAACCGCCGCCCCTTTACCCCGCGCCTTCACTGGCCGCGGGCAAAATTGAGGCAGCATGACAAAAGAAATCTACATTTCCAGCACTCCCCATGAAACCCGGCTGGCGGTCGTTGAAGACGATCAACTGGCGGAAATTTACTACGAGCGCGAGAACGAATACACCCTCGCGGGCTCCGTCTACAAAGGCAAAGTTACCCGCGTCCTTCCCGGCATGCAGTCGGCCTTCGTCGACATCGGACTCGAACGCGACGCCTTCCTCTACGTCACCGACTTTGCGGAAGAACAGGAAGATGGCGAGGAATACACTTCCCTCCCCCAGACCAACGGACACGCATCGTCCGGCAATGACCATGGACGCGCCGATGCCCCGCAAAAAAGAGTAGCCGAGACGCAGCAGGAGCCTTCCAGTCGGGAATCGTCCAGCCGCGATTCTTCCAATACTGACACCCGCGACAATTCCGAACCGGGCGGTCGTCGCTGGCGGGGCCGCCGGGGCCGCCGTCGCGGACGCGGCAATCAGCAGCAGAGGCATCCCTCGCCCACATCGCAGCCCGAGCACCCCGCCTCCAGCAGCACCGATGAGCCAATCGAGTTTGAAAATGAGGCCGCTCCGCACGAAGTAGAAGCCTCCTTTGAATCCGCCTATCCGGAGGAGACGGCGCAGCTTTTGCCCGAGGCTCGCATCCATTCTCCCGAGATTCATCGCCAGCCATCCGCACCCAGTCACGCGCCCACCCAGGCCGAAACCCTGGTCCTGCCCGGCGAGTCGCTATCCAAGTACCGTCGCGGCGCGGCGCCTGCATCCGCCCAGACAGAACCGGCAGCCCACGCAGCGACGCCTGCTCCGACCGCAACCGTAGCGCCGTCTTTCAAGCCGTCCACCATGATCACCGCGCCCCTGGCCTGGGACGGAAGCAGCGACGTGCTTCCCGGCGAATCGCTCTCGCGGCACAAAAACAGACCCACGCAAACACATATCGATCCGCAACCAACGTCTTCAATTGCCGCCGAGGTCGCTCCGCAGGAACAAGCCACCTCCCATCCAGAGTTCGAGCCGCTCGACAAAGCCGCTGCCGTCGAATCGGTTCTACACGAACACACCCTCACCGAGCATCCGCTGACGCAACATCCTCTCGGCCATGCTGAAGTAATCCCGGCAGTCGCCCATCCTGCGGATTTCTCATCCCAACCGTACTCTGAGCTTGCAGAAGGGGAAGTCGAGGGACCTGCTGTTTCTTCTTTGCCGTCGGACCCCACGGTTTCCGAACCGATTGAATCAGAGCCGACCTCCGCTTCGTATCGCGTCGATCCGGCCGCTCCGAGCGCCTACCGGCAGAGCAGCATCGCCGAACCGGAGTTGGAAGAAGCTCCGTCCACAGCGCCCGAGCCGTTCTTCAACGAGTCAGTCCCTCCCGTGCAGACGCATCCGCGTCAAGGCTCTTCTCCCGCCGCCGAAGCCTCGCCGGCTTTTCTCGATCACCCCGCGCCCTCTCAGGAATTTGCCTACGAGACGGAACCCGGCGACTCCATCGAAGAGATCGAGGAAGAGTTCGAGACCGAGCCGCAGGACGCGCACCGCTTTAACCCCGGCGAGGGCAACCTCGAAGAAGAGACCATCGACGAAGAGGAGACCGACACTTTCACCGCCCACTCTCTCCTCGAAGAGGACGAGTATGACGATCTGATTGAGGAAACGCTCGACGTCCAGATGGATAGCGGCCTGCTCAGCGAGCTCGTACGCGATCAACACATCGACAAACGTACTCGCTACTCGGAAGAGCCGGAGGACGGCTCGGCCCTCGAAGAAGAGGATTCGTTCGAGGAAGAGGCCTCGTTCGGCGATGACCCCAACGGCATCGAGCTCGAAGAAATTCCCGAAAGTTTCGAAGAATCGGAAGAAGAGACCGAATCTTCCATCGCCGACGCCGCCCGTCCGCAGCCGCACATCCACCGCCAGCATCGCCGCGGTGTTCGCGGCCAGCGTCCTGGCCAGGGGGGCAATCGAGGCCGTATGCGCCGCTCCACCGCGCAAACCACCAACCTGCCCGCAATCACTGAGCTGCTGAAGCCGAATCAGGAAATTCTTGTCCAGATCGCCAAGGAACCGATCGCGCGCAAGGGCGCACGCATCACCAGCCATATCGCGCTGCCCGGCCGCTTCCTGGTCTTTATGCCGACGGTGAACCACGTCGGCGTGTCCCGTAAAATTTCCTCCGACGAAGAACGCCAGCGGCTCAAGCACATCCTCCTCAGCGAAAAAGGCGCGGCCTCCGGCGGCTTCATCGTTCGCACCGCCGCCGCCTCCGCCAGTGAAGAAGACCTCCGCGCCGACATCCGCTTCCTGCTCACCCTGTGGGCGGAGATCAAACAGCGGGCCGACAACTCCAAGCCGCCCGCCCTGATCTATCACGATCTCAGTCTGGTCGAACGCGTTCTCCGCGACCAGGTCACCGACAACTTCTCCGCCATCTGGGTCGACAGCGAGCAGGACTACGAACGTGTTCTCCGCTTTCTGAACCGCTTCGAGCCTTCCCTTGTCCGTCGCGTCAAGCTCTACACCAAAGAGACGCCGCTCTTCGAGCAATTCGGCATTCAGGAAGAGATCAATAAAGCTCTGCGTTCCAAGGTCTGGCTCAAGTCCGGCGGCTCCATCGTCATCAACCAGACCGAAGCGCTCGTCGCCATCGACATCAACACCGGCAAGTATGTCGGTAAAACGGCGCGGCTTGAGGACACCATCCTCAAAACCAATCTCGACGCCATTCCGGAGATCGTCCGCCAGATTCGACTGCGCGATCTCGGCGGCATCATCGTTATCGACTTCATCGACATGGACGAGCGCAAGAACCGCAACAAGGTCATGCAGGCATTGGAAGAAGAACTCAAGTCCGACCGCGCTCCGTCAAAGGTGCTCCAGTTCAATGACTTTGGCCTGGTCGCCATCACCCGCAAGCGCGTCAAGCAGTCGCTCGAACGCACCCTGTCGGTCCCTTGCTTCATCTGCACCGGTACCGGCATGGTGAAGGGCCCGCTCACCGTCTGCAATGAAATCTATATCGAGCTGCGCAAGATGCATCGCCAGATCGATCGCGGCGATGTTCTTCTGCGCGTCCATCCCGAAGTCGTCAAACAGCTAAAGGCTTCGAACGGTCGCTGGCTGTCGGAGATGGAAGAGATGTCCGGCAAAACCATCATCGTGAAAAGCGATCCGGCGCTTCATCCCGAACAGTTCGACATCCACTAAATGGCAGCACAATAGAAAGCCACAGGTCTCGATTCCGAGACCTGTGATTCACGCCGGACCAAACTCTGTCATCCCGACCGGAGCCTCGCTCGGAGCCCCATGCAAGCCGCTTTGTGGCTTGGGTGGGAGGGGTTTCATTCCACCAACAAATACCGCAACTATTTGCGCGGCCCACCGTCTAAATCGTCGCCACATGATACTCGCCCCCGGGGCGAAGCATCTTGCCGTATCGGGCACGCATCCGATTTTGATAGCTCGCCCGTGAAAATTTTCGGTAGGATTTTTTGTTGCGCTGTATTGAAAGCAGCTCAACGACGAGAGGACAGTCAAACAGCCATGAAAATTCTCAACCCCACTCTGCGGACCGCATGGAAACGATCTGGATATCTCGCACTTGCCGGCGGACTCGCCTTCGCCGCCAGCGCCTACGCACAAAGCTCCTCCCCCAGCTTCAGTTCCTCCAGCTACACCGAAGCCAGCTACGCCGCGCAGGAGGGCAACGGTCAGTACGACAACCAGCCCTATCCCAATCAGAACTACAACAACCAGAGAACTCCCCGCTATACCGGCCATAGCTGGCTCGACCATTGGACCTTCGAAGGCGGCGGCGGTGTCACTCCTGCCGCAGGCAGCACGCAAGATTATGCAAATACTGGGTGGAACATCCTGCTCGGCGGCGGATATAAATTCAGCGATCGGCTCAGCCTGCTGGCCGAATGGAATTTTAATCGCATGGGCGTGCCTCACAGCCTGGCCGTGGTCGTTGCCGGGGTGCCCGATGGAAATGAACATATCTGGACTGTCGATCTGAATCCGAAATTCGATGTGATCGGAAATGGAAGATTCGACGGATACGTAATTGGCGGCGGCGGATTTTCCCGTGCGCTCACCAACTTTACCTTCCCTGTAGTCGTGCCATGCGGATACTATTTCTTCTACGGTTGCGTTGGAGATGTCACCGTCGCCCGTACCTCCACCAATCAAGGCAATCTCGATATTGGAATCGGCGGCGAATGGCGGCTTTCCCAGTATGAACGTGGAAAACTGTTTCTGGAAGCGCGGTACCTGCATCTCTTCAGCCCGAGCAACGGCCTTCCGCCCGGCGGAGACGCAGGTCTCGTGCCGGTCACGTTCGGGTATCGCTGGTAAGGGTATGAGAGCGCTATAAATGCAGAAAATGCAGGCCTTTCGGTCTGCATTTTCACCAAACGAAAGTTGTCATCTCGACGGGAGTTCTCGCATAGCGAAAGATAGGAGAATCCGCCTTACTTCGTTCCCTTCAATTTTGACGCGGCGATCTGTCCGGCTACGGTCTTCGAATCCTTATCCTTCAGTTGCGCGTAGATCTTTCTCGCCTGTTCGGGATTCGTCTTCTCGTAGATTCCAGCCAGCTCCAGCTTGGCTTGTCCAACCGGGACGGTCGTCGTCGGGTGCATCGCCAGCCGCTTCAGTCGTTCAATCGCATCGGATGTGCGCCCGCTCTGTTCATCGATGCTGACGAGCGCCAGTTCGGCCAGAGCCGCCAGATTTTTTCCACCGTCACTTACAGTTTTCTTCAGCGCCGATTCCGCTTCCGCATTTTTCCCCATCTCCATATAGGTAAGGCCGGAAAAATACAGTGCCTGCTTGCCCGCGTCCGTTGAACCAAACTTGTCCGCTATCTTTACAAACTCTGCATTCGCAGCCTGGGCACGCGCATTGGCGGAAGGGTAGGTTCGCAAACCGGGTTGCGCGGGCACACCGGGCTGCGCCACGGGAGCGCTGTAGATATCCATCGCCGCGCCGATACCTGCCGAGGCTTCGTCCGCGCGATGTTGAAAGAACAGGCTGCTGCCAATTCCAATAGCAACCACCACGACTACGATCACGACGGTCAAAATCGCTTCCGTCTTATGATCTTCCAACCAGCCGAGTGCGCTCTGGGCGGAATCTACCAGAACATCGCGTTTCATTGCATGACGAGTTTGTGTATCCACAGGAGTCGAATATGTCCTTTGCGGGTCGAGCAGTTTTCCTGTCGGTGTACGCAACAGAAAGATGTTCACATCCGTCCCTCAAAGAACGGATGCACATCGTAACAGCGTGATCCCTATAGCAACAGGAAAACCGATCTAGAAGATCCTACAGGGCAGTGAGGGATAACGCTGTCTCTCAAGTGTAGCAGCCGCAAAAATCAGGGGCAAATGAAGAATCCCGGGGATAAGGCCCGCGTGCTAGGCGACGGCGACCTCGACTTCGCCTCTTTCGATCCGCTCCTGGCACTCGATGCAATAGGGAGTCCACGGCAGCGCCTCAATCCGCTTGGGGCCGATCGCCTGGTAGCAGCGAACGCAGTCGCCATAAGTTCCTTCGGAGAGCCGATGCAGCGCCTGACGCACCATCCGCAGTTGCGCATTGCGCACCGTCCCCTGGGAGAACAGCATCTCTTTCTGATACCCGGCAACTGCCTGGTCGGCAACGTCCTGGGCATCGTCCACGTTGCTGGCCAGGGCCTGTTCCACCGTGCTGGCCAAAGCCTGCGTCAGCTCCTGCTCCCGTTGGCGAAGCCGTCTTTCAGAACGCTGCAGGGCATCTTCCGCTGGTGCTGATTTCGTATTTGCCATCTAAAAAAACTCCCGATTTGATTTTTTCAAGCCCGTATAACCACTGTTGGACGCGCCGCTTCGCAGAATGGTTGAGAATATTTTTTTATTTTCGTCGGACGCATTTTTCACGTGCTGAAGTGTTCCAGAACGGGCCTCACCCCTGGTCGAGCCCAGGATCCTTTTCACAGGACGCAAACATGGCATGGATGATCGCAACAGAGCCCGGTGCAACTTGATCCACCCCGCCCTGGCAAAGTAGGCTGGTAGCTATGTACGAAGATTTCCGCGCTGTTGACCATTGGACCGGTGAAGAACTCCATGGCAGATGGATCGGCAACATTGTTGCCATCGCAACCCGCCACGCCGACGCCGTGGATGTCCGCTTCCACCTCAACGGCCGCTCTCTGGTCGTGGCGCTGCCTCTGCCCGCTTGGGTGGAATTCAAGCGGCGCACTGGAAACGTCATCACCGACTATCTCGCCGCGCAGATCGCCGGGCACTATCTCAAGCAGTCGATTGAGAATGGCTACGACAATGGCCGCGAAATCTACACCATGACCGTCGACGAAGTCCTGGCGCACCTCGATATCGTCATGCACCAGGCAAAGAGCACCGCCAACCTTCCCGTGCTGCCGGTAATGGCCTGACCTTATTTGTAACTCCGGGGATCGCCCTTTCCTCCGTGATCGTCCTTTTCCAGCCCGGGGAGTACACTGTCTGGGTCTTTCTCACCCCCCACGTTCCAGCCGTCTGCAATAAGGCGTACATCTCATGATCTAGAACAAGATTGACCGGTGGCATGATCGTGTCCACGTCCAGGAGAATCCGCCGGTGGCTGTTTCTGTTGGCTTCTCTCGCTCTCACCCTGTCTACAGTTGCCATCCATGCTGATATCGGTGTCGTAATTGCCGACCCGACTACCGTCGGAGCGGGCATCTTCACCAACGCCGGTCATTCTTTGGTTTATCTCTCCGGAGTCTGCCCCGACTCTCCCATACATGCCCGCCTCTGCCGCCCCGGTGAGCAAGGTTCCATCGTCTCCACGTATCCCAATTTCCGGGAAAGCCGGCCCTATGCCTGGAATATGATCCCGCTCAACCTTTACGTCGAGGGTCTGATGAATCCGGACAACCGTTTGCTCTACGCCTCCCGCCCGGTCAAGACCGCGCTCGAAATCACCGCGCGTATCGAATTTTTCCGCCCGGTTTGCGCCGGCAAACAATGTCCGGAGGACGCCCATAGCTACTGGCGCGACCTGGTTGCCTCCACTGCGGACCGCGATGTTTTCATCTACGCCATACGTTCCACGCGCGCCCAGGACGAAGCCGTGGTACATTGGCTGAACGCTTCCGTCAACGTCAATCACTATCAGGGCATCACCAACAATTGCGCGATGTTCACCCGCTCCCTCATCAATGCCGTCTTCCCTCACTCCATCCATCGCGACTTGGTGAACGACCTTGGCATGATGAGCCCGAAATCCGCCGCCCGTTCCTTCTCCCATTGGGCGCACCGGCATCCAGAGCTGGACTTCTACAGCCTGCACTTCGCGCAAAAACCCGGCAGCCTTCCCCGCTGCGGCTTGGCGAGAAGCGGCACCGAACAGGCCATACACACCAAAAAATATCTGATACCTGCCGCCATGATCGGCGACCATGAAGTGGCCGGTTCATTTTTCGTCGCTTATATGTTGACCGGGCGGTTCAATCTCTACAAGGAATACACAAAGTATCCCCAGCCATCGGTCATGAAGATGGAACAGTCCGCACATGCCGCAAAACAAACCGGCGCCCAGCGGCAATGGCATTTGGTGGAGGCATCGATCGCCCGGCAACGGACTGCAAATCTCGGCACGCCGACCGAATGGGCCGCCTACCGCGAAGAATTCGCGGTTCTGGAAGCAGGGGCAAGAAAACAAGGCTTATTTAGCAGGCAGGAAAAAATCGAGATTCCAAAATCATTCGCCACCGGCAGCGTCACCATTGATGAGAATGGAAATCCCTGGCTGATACTGGGCTCGGCAGAATCGCAGCGGCAAATAGGACTCACCAGCGCGAATCTGTTCGCGCCCGGTTCCGATCCTCGGCTCGCGGTTCAGTTAATGATGGGACGCGTAGCCTACGCACTCACAGCCAGGAAGCATATGCGGGAAGACCTGGAACTGTTCCAGGCCGACTGGAACTTGCTGCAAATGGCCTATCAAGACTTAAATCCACCGGAAGAACTCGCCATAACTCCTTCCCGCGAGATTCCGGCACAATAAATCCCGCTCTCCGGGTATCGTCGGTGTCCCATTCAAGCCTGACCGGGGTCCCCGGGCGACAGATCTTCGTCGCTGGGGTGGTTTTGGCTTGAGTGGGCGGAGAATTCAGCTGTCTTTGCGATAAAGCAGCTCGCGCATCGCCTTTCGCCGAGCTTCATTGGCTTCCGCCAGATTCTTGCGTTCATCCGCATCCAGGCGACGCTCGCCGGAGGAACCGGCGGGTTCAGGTTCACTGCATTGGGGACAGCGGTTGGCGAAACCGGGCTTATCCGGTTTCAATTCAAATTCTTCCTGGCATACAACACATACTTTGATCGGGAACGCCATTTCGCTTTCCATAATAATGCATTCCCAACTCTCTCCGGCGCGAGCGGAGGTTCTCGAAAAATCCGCTAACCCTCTTGATTCCATTTTTCCATCCGATCCGTCCAAAGAACGTGGGCCGCAACGTCGCAATCACCTCGCTCCTTACCAGGCCCATAAAAAAACCCTCGGCATGTGGGGTGCCGAGGGTTTTTCGATTGAAAAGAAACGGATGCGGTTATGCGTGCCCGTGCGCTGCCGTCATTCGCTGATTCTGGTGAACGAAATGGTACGGTGGCCATGGTCCAGACAACATCATCTGACAGTCACGCATGGATTGACTGGCGCATGAATATTTGTTCTGGTATCGGACAACGCTTCCGTGGTCGATCAGGTGGGCGATGTCCAACAGCATCTTCCCATTGTCGGTATGGCGGCAGGTAATTTCCTCCTCTAACGGAGAAAACATGCGATGCACCTGCACAAACACCGCCTTCGCTCGAGTCTGGCGGTCCCGCTGCAGCACCGCCGTCTCTCGCAGTCGTGAAAGATATTCCTTGCCTACGCAGGGTGAAGAAAGATACTTCGGCGAGTTTGCTCCACCATCTTCCATCACCACCTTCAGGTGCATCTCCGCCTTGCCGCGCAGCCGTTCAACGTTTGCATTAAATTGGCGTTGGTTGCTGCGAACCGAGCGGCGCAATGCATCGTCGTCCGAAAAGATCGTTCCAAATCGGAACGGCAGTACCGTGGAATGCTTGAAACAGTCGGCGATCACACGGGCGTGATCGACGGCGGATTTTTGATCTAAATTTTGTTCGGGATTGTGTTCGCTGACGATAACTGCGAAATCACTGGCTGGATAAAGAAAAACCTGATTTCCAAGAACACCCACCTGGATTTGCATCGGGACTGGTTTGCGGTGATGATCGAGTTCCGGAAACGCTTCTTTTTCTGCAATACAATATGCATACCATGCCATACAGAGTCACTCCATCACGCTGGCGAATACAACGCAGGTAAATGCCGCCAGGCTGAAAGTTTATTTTGGGGGACCTACCTAATGTGGCCTCACAAACAAGCAGCGTACTGGCGCGCCGGGAGAGACGGCTACACCGAACGTGGCATCATCCTAGTCCCAGATGTGGAAAACAGGCAAATCGGGCAGGCAAAAGTCCCCCGAAGCGGGGAAAGAGGCGGGAAACGAAGGGATTGGGGCTAAAGTTTTATTGAAATCTCATTCAACGAGCGAGCACAGCGCGGTCGCGGGACCGTGCGTTTCCTGGGTATACGTGGCTCTCGCTTCTGAGACTTGGGATCACAGGTGTCCGAACGATAAATCCCGCTTTAATGGCTCCATGCGTGAACCGTCTGTACCAGCTTCAAAATAAATAGCAATGCCAGTAGAAAAAGTCCGGCAATGGACGCATTCCGTACCCAGCCCGCCATCGCTCGCACCTGGTCGGCCAGGTCCAGCTGATCCTCAGACAGGTTGGTCAAGGAGTGGTTTAACTCCGCCGCATGTTCTTCCAGCTTCCCCAGCCGCCCTTGCTGTTCCTCCATCGCAGGCGTCAGGTCCACCTGGGCCGCCTTGATAGCAGCCATGTGTTCCATCAAGTCATTCCGCAGATCGTTGCGCAAATCGTCGCCGAAATTCTTCAGTCCAGCGCTCCCGTCGCGCCTGGGAACCACCCGGTCCACCAGCGGGATCAGCCACGCCATATACGGTAGGACCGCTCCGCCCACGCGAATCACTCGACGCAACATAGAATTCTCCAGCACCGGCCAACCGCCGCGTTTCGCGGGAGCTGCCTGCCCGGTGTTCTCTCGTTCTGGCTGAATTTCTAATATGTCCTTCAACATTTTTATCCCTTTTCGCTTTCCGCGCGCGAACGCAAAGCGTGCGTAATCACTCGCCACATATCTTCCCGGGGAGCAGGTTTCCCTGTCCACAGTTGAAACTGCTCCGCACCCTGGTGAACAAACATTTCCGCTCCGGTGATGATGGCCAGCCCTCTGCTCCGCGCCATTCGTAGCAGCGGCGTTTCGATCGGGTTGTAAACCATGTCAAACACCAGCTTTGTGTTCAGTTCCTTTTCTCCAAGGTACGTCTGCTGCTTGTTTCCTGTCATCCCCACAGAAGTCGCGTTGATGATGGCTTCAAAACTCGTCTTTGCCACCTGGTCGCGCCGAATCGTCTTTGCCTCCGCCTCGCGCGCCAGTTTTTGCGCTCGTTGCGGCGTCCGGTTCAGGATGAAGACCTCTGCTCCTCGCTGCTTCAGCCCGAAAACCGCGGCGCGGGCAGCTCCCCCTGCGCCAAGCACCAGAATCTTCGCCTTGCGCAGATCGATCCGCTGTTCCAACGGACGAACTACACCGGCGACGTCGGTGTTATAGCCGATAAGTTTGCCATCCTGCGAACGGATTACCGTATTGCAGGCGCCAATCTTTTGCGACAACGCATCTGTTCTGTCGAGATGCCTCATTATCTCCTGCTTCAACGGCATCGTAACGCTAACCCCGTATACGGGAACCTCACGAATCAACAGCAGCAGATCGGAGATTTTCTCCGTTTGCAGCGCCAGATAAACCGCATTTACCGTCTCCCGATGAAAGGCCGTATTCAGCATGATGGGAGAAAGCGAATGCTGCACTGGATTTCCCGCCACCCCGTACACCTTTGTTCCCGCATCCACATGATCGATGCGATAGGTTTCTGTCAGCGTCCGGGCCGCGATCTGCCCCGGTGCCGTCTCCTCCCCGGCGCTGGCGGAAGCAAAGGTGAACCGGCTCCCGGCGCGTACCCCCAGCACCCGGCTGATCACCCCGTAGTCGCCCATGCAGATGCCGACCACGTTGCCCTCATCGCCCTTCGACTCCAGGAAGCGCATCATGGTCACGTTATCGGCCAGCGACCTCGCCGTCGAAACGATCTTGATAAAGTCCGGCTTCAGCGGCCGGATGCGCTTATAGATCTTTTCCAGGTCCTTGGTCGCCTTAAAGTCGTGGTAAGAGATCAAAATCGCCGCACCCGCGGCCCGCACCTTCTTCCAGTCCGCGGGCTTCATCGCCTCGGCGGTCTGCAGCTCAATGTCCAGAATGTTGAATCCGGCAGCCGCCGCCTTGGTCAGTACCTCCAGCTCAGAGGCAACCGAGCCGGTAAATTTTCCCCCGTTCAGCTTGCGTCGGCAGGTAGCGATGACCGTCGCTTCCCGATGAAAGTCAAGAAAATTCTTCAACTTAGCCATCGCTGCCAGTGGCTTCGGCAGATAATCGAGGCGAAATTCGATAAAGGTGTTCTCGCGGACCGCTTCCTCGGCGCGCTGCAGCATTTCCTGCGGTGTCGTACCGGTTATGGCTACGCAAATACGCCCTAGCCGGGAGCGAAGATATTGCAAACTTACATTTTGGGCGGAATCGATCGTCATTGAATTATTTTCTGTTCCCGATGCCCCGCTTTACAGGGCACAACTGGGGCATCCTAACAGGCTTATTGCCTGAACTAACAAGATAGACCGAAATCCGTGGTTTTTCAGTACCAAATTAGTAAGAAAAGCACATTCCTGTTACTTCTTGCATAGAGAGATATAACACGGGGGACCCTTCATGATGTTGAATCGGCTGCTGTTTCTTACCGCCTGGCCAAGTCTGCTCAGCCTCGCCGCTGTGGTCCCGACACGGCTGGCCAGCCCGCAATCGCCCAATGCGCAATCTTTAGACCCCCTCCACGTCTGGGCAGGCCACGCCGATCCCGCCCACCTCGACCGCTGGACTGCCAGCCATCTCGATGCCCAGCAGCAGGCCATTCAGCAGTTACTTTCGGTACATGGAACGCCCACCGTCGCCAACACTCTGGTCCCTTTCGACCGGGCCATGGCGGAGCTGAACATTGCCGGATCGGAAGCCGGCCTCATGTACTCGGTGGCCTCCGAAAAAAGCGTCCGCGACGCCGCAGAAGCGCTGGTCCAGAAGATCAGCGTGGCCAGCGTGGCGCTGTCCCTCAACCAGCCCGTTTATCGCGCCCTGGCTGCCATTGATGCTTCGAAGGCCGACCCCGCGACCCGACATTATCTCAGCCGCACCCTGTTGCAATACCGGCTCGCCGGCGTCGATAAAGATGAGGCCACCCGCAAAAAAGTCCAGCAGCTCCAGGAAAAAATCACCCAGCTCAGTTTGGAATTCGGCCGCAATGTGCAGGAGGACGTGAACACCGTCCCCGTCCTCGATCCCTCCGAGCTCGCCGGTCTGCCCGCCGATTTCCTCGCCCAGCACAAACCCGCCGCCGACGGCGCCATCACCCTCACCACCAACTACCCGGACTATGTGCCGGTCATCACCTTTGCGGAAAACACCAACCTGCGCCATCGCATGTATCTGGCCTACAACACCCGCGCCTTCCCCGCGAATAAGCAAATCCTGCTCGACCTGCTCGCCACCCGTCAGGAGCTGGCGACCACCCTCGGCTTTTCCAACTGGACCGATCTCGCCACCGCCGACCAGATGATGGGCTCCGCCGCCAACGTTCGCACCTTCCTGGCCGAACTCGATACCGCCTCCAAACCCGGCGCGGAAAAAGAATACGAGATGGTGCTCGCCTTTGCCCGCAAGCAACAGCCGAACCTGACCGCCATCGACACCGCCAGCTCCACTTACTGGTATGAGCAATATCGCCGCAGCGCATTCGACTTCGATTCCCAATCCGTGCGGCCGTATTTTCCCTATGAGCGGGTGCAGCAGGGAGTGCTCGATACCGCCGCCAAACTTTTTCATGTCGAGTTTCGCCCCGACCCCAACGCCCCTGTCTGGGACCCCTCCGTCACTGCATGGGAGGTCTACGACTGCGCCCCACAGAGTGGAACCAACCAGCCTCAAGGCCCAAACGCTCGAGGCAAAGGCGACAATCCCCAGCCAAAATTGCTAGGCCGGTTTTATCTCGATATGCACCCGCGCGACGGAAAAGATAAATGGTTCTCCGCCTATCCACTCGTCCCTGGCTTTTCCGGACCACAGGCGCCCGGTATCGCCGGCAGGCAAATTCCCGAAGCCGCCCTGATTTGTAACTTTCCCGGTGGCAAATCGGGTGGTGCCGGCAGCCAATCCGACAATGCAGGTCTCATGCAGTATTCCGACGTCGTTACTTTCTTCCATGAGTTCGGCCATCTCATGCACGCCATCCTCGGCGGCCAGCAAGCCTGGGCCGGTACCAGCGGCATCGCCACCGAAGGCGACTTCATTGAAGCGCCTTCGCAAATGCTGGAAGAGTTCTTCCGCAATCCCGCGCTGCTGCAGTCTTTCGCCAGGCATTACCAGACCAATCAGCCCATCCCGACAGAACTCGTCGAACGGATGAACCGCGCCAGCGCCTTCGGGCGCGGAAACTGGGTGCGCGGCCAGCTCTTCTACACCCGCTTCGCTCTCGACCTACACGATCGCCCACCGGCAAGCATCGATCTCGACTCACTGATGAAGACCGACTACGCCGCCGCACTGCCTTACACCTGGGTCGAAGGAAATCGTTTCTATTCGAGCTTCACCCACCTCACCGGCTACTCTTCGAACTACTACACGTATCTGTTCGACAAGGTGATTGCACTCGACTTCTTCCGCCAGTTCGACCAGAAGAATCTAATCGAAGGCCCGGCGGCATTGCGCTACCGCAAAGCCGTGCTCGCCCCCGGCGGCTCCGAACCCGGCACCGAGATCGTCAAAAACTTCCTCAGCCGCCCGCAGAACTTCCAGGCCTTCGAGGCGTGGATGAACGAAGAATTCGCGGGAGAGAAATAGAACCCCCGAGTGCCCCAGGTCTTGCTGCTGAGACCTGGGACTCTGCTCGATCCTGCATCACCCCGTCATTTCAACCGCCAATTCTTCCCAGGATTGGAGCCAACAGGTACGCCACAAAAAATCCGCCTCCCCAGATCAGCGCCGATACCCACAAGAGCCTTCGGCTCATTTTGCTTGCGGCTCCGCAAGCAGTGGCTCCATTTGCGGAGCACGCTTCGCTCGCTCCCAGGCGCGGCGCAATCCAATACGTCACCAGAAAACTGATTGCGATCAGCCCGCCGGATATGCAGAACGTCCATATCTTATGGCGCGACAAGGTCACGAGCCACGGCATCGCCGAAAGCAGCGATGCCAGCGTGGCACCCATCCCCAGCAATACCAGCACCGAAGGCAACGCGCAGCACAGCAACGTGCTGAATGAGCTGAACAGGGAGAAATAATTGAGCAGCGCGGCGCGGCGTCCGTGCAATCCCGGGCTTCCTGCGACCGCATCGGATGTCATTGAACCTCCGTGATCGTGTTGTAACGCAGTGTCGTGGGTAACTGATTTTTCGGGGCTTGAGACAGCAATCCGCTAACTTCCACCGTTTTGCCGACGAGGCCGGTCAGGTCCGCAGGCTGCGCGGCGGGCGTCAACGCGTAGCGATCATTCGTCCCACTAACCGCAAGAGCAGGCGCATTCGCCGGACCGGCCAAGGTGCCGCGCACAACTACGGTCGCACCTTTGTACGTGAAACCATTCTTCTTCACCGCATCTTGAAACAAACCCAAACCCGCCGTATTGCCAGGCGCCAGATCGACTCGAACCAGTCCTGTGTTCAGGTTTACATCCACGGTATTCACGCCCTGAATCCCCTTCATCGAAACATGGATGGCATGAGCGCACGGCGCGCAATCCATGCCGAAAACGGTCATATCGATTTTTCTATATTCCGCGTTGGCGGCGGAACTGAAGAGCCAAATCAACGTAATTGCAAGTGCTGTTTTCATAATGGTTCCTTTCCATTCAGTTCAAGTTCAATGCGTATGTGAGGAATATTTGAGATAGCTGAGATTGACGACAAACCGGACCTTCTCCCGGCCATAAATCGACTCAGAAACGTCGCGGTAGAGCGGTCCCTGAATGCCGCCTTCGATGGCAACGTCCTTAAAGATTGCCAGCACCGACGGCCCCAGCCAAAGGGTTGTTGAACTGCTGTCGGGCAGAACCAGGCCCTGGCTGAGGACATTGCCGGTATGCTCGCCAGTCAGTTCAAGGAATCCGCGATAGTCCCAATGGTTGATGTCGCGGCGCAATTTCCTTGGCCGGTAGCCATAGACCGCACTCCAGGAAATGGTGTCGGGACGCCGGTCATGATCCGATTCGGCGAAGCGGGTATAACCTCCGCCAAACCACACATAAGTGCTGCGCGAAGCCATTCCGGAGGCAAGCGTTGCCGCGAATCCTGGTGCTCGGTGCAGGCCGGCAAGAACACCGGAATCCTGCTGCGGGCCGGGAACGACCGCTCCCAGGGAAGCGGTCGATTCAACCCTTCGTCCCACGCCGGTGACGTCGTGCTGGAAGCGCCAGGCGATGGAAGAAGCCCATTCGCCTCCGCCGGCCATTCTCGTTTCCGGCAGATCGCCGCTGCCGAACGTGGCCGGAACAACGGTCGTCCAGGTGATTTGCGGAGTGATGCCGTAACCGAATTGAGAGCCTTCGATAAACTGCGTTCCGCGAGAGCCATACCGCCCGATCAGGCCGGTGTCGAAGCTCCACTCCCCCTGCGAATTTACAGGAGTGGCGTAACCGAAGGCGGGACCGTGGTCAGCCGCCAACGCAGTGGAAACCAGTGCAAGCGCACAGGCCAGAATCAATAGAAATTTCATTTTCGCTCCGTCGATCGTTGGTTGCGTCGAGGCACACGTATCGTGTGCCCGCTGCGAGGATCGGAGCGGAAATCAGATCCGAAGGACGGTCGTCTGCGTGGAAAGCGGATCAGGTGGAGAGTCCGCGGTGAGAGCAGACCACCGGGTGAGAAAACTTTTCTGCGTAGAGGCAAGCAGAAGATCAACCTGCGTCAGGGCAATCCAGTGGATTTCCAGATCGGGAGATTGTGCCGCAATGAAAGAAGCCTGAGTATGACTCACTGTGCGACAGCAATCCTGCTTCAACATCGCGCCGCATTTGCCATGCATAGCAGCGCAGCAAACAGCTTCTGGATGGCTCATCGTCTGGCTGGTGACACAGGCCATCATGGGCGCCGCCGTAATCAACAAGAGCAAAACAGCAACGATAGTGGTCAAACGCCGCATGACAAACGCAGTATATACCCGACTGGGTTCTGGCAATGGAGCCTGAACTTCGGGTATTAGAGCAGTTTTCCTGTAGGTGTATATCGAAGCGAAGATCTCCACGCCGTTTTTTTCTTAAGGAAAAACGGCACTTCGATGATGATTGCGATCTATAGCAACAGGAAAACTGCTCTAATACAATCTCAAAACGTAAAACTAACTCCCGCCGTCGCGTGCATCTGACGCATGGGGCCGTTCAGCAACGGTCCAATCTCCGTCAGGTTGTACTCACCCAAATCAATCCCCGCCAGAATATCCTTCTTCGATTTCGACCAGAAGTCCGGCTGCGGGGTCAGCGTCTCTCGATAATCCAGCCGCACCATCCATCGCGGAGCAACCCGGTACCGAATCCCTCCGCCATAGTTCAACCCGAATTGAAAGATGCCTCCGCCTTCCAGCGGTGGCGTCCCGCCAAAGCTGTAAGCCGCGCTGATCAGCCCGATGTTGCTCAGCCCCAGCTTGAAATAGTTCGGCGCTTTTTTTATCGGAGCATCGGATAGATGCATCAACTGGAACGACGGCCCCACCGCCGCATACGGCCGCCAGCGCGAAGTCTTCGGCGTAGCGTTCAGCAGCAGGTCATAGGCAAACTGCGAAGTCTGCAGGCCAGTGGGAGCGAACACAAATAGAGCGTCCTGCGAGGCAGTGGTCAGCTCGTTGTCGATCACTCCCAGGCCCAGATTCAGAGTGGTGAAACTGTGATCGTAGCTGAACTCGTGCGAAAAATAATTCTGAAAATTCAGCGTGATCGTGCCGCCGATCGTCCATCCCGGATCGAACGAATTTGCAAGCACCAGCAACAGTTGACCGCCGGAGCCGTCCGTCGGCTCAAAAAGATATCCGATCAGCCCGCCGTTGCCGCCCGCATATCCCAGCCAGCCGGAATGGATCCCGATCTCCACCGACGGCGGCGCCCAGGAAGCTTTTCGTTTCCCCGAAGCCTTTCCTTCTGTAGCCGCCGAAGTCTGCGTCCCCGCATCGTCACTCGACGACGCCACATAGGAATCGTTCGCCTCAAATCCCTGCTGGATGCGGTAATCCTCTCCGCCGATCTCGACCTCACGCGGAGCAGCGGGGTCCTCTTTCCTCTTCTTGGCATCCAGTCCGTAACGAATGCCGGAGTACGCCATCACGCCTACGTTGTCCCGCAGAATATTATTTTTCACCGTCAGTACCGTCTGCCGCGTGCTGCGGTCGAGCGCATTGCCGTGTACCTGCAACGGCATTACCTCCGGCGGAATCTCTTCTGTCGGAGCGTTGCAGTCGTTCAACTGCATCACGGCGATCTTTCCGTCCGTGATCAGCTCCTCGCCGGTTCCGTTCTTCGCGTCTTTCGGCACCCACAGACGATCCACCAGCTGCACTTCGGTCACGCATCCCGTCAGCACCATATCGTTCACCACCTTGGACCGCTCGTTGTCGATATGGGTGTCGATCAGGTGGATGAAGGTCTTGTTCGCCTTCGAAAATCCAATGCCGATATCGTGCGTGGAAGACGAGGTCCAGACGCTCTCTCCCTCCCACGTCTCCTGGCTTTGCCAGATGCGCAAATGGTGTCGCTTGGAAAATGTATTCAGAGTCTTCGCGTAGGCATATTCCGGCGCTTTACCGTCCAGCAGTAACGTGGACATCGGCGCGCGCCGGTAGCCCTGGTTCTCTGCGATGGAGCGAACCGTCTGGTAGGTCGTCTGCGCGTTCAGATCATCGACCGGCTCCCAACCGCTGGCGGCAAACGCGCGCTCAATCGCGCTCGCGCTGCCGATAAATGCCAGATTGGTGATATCCGAGGGAACATTTGATCCCTGCGTATAGGTGCGAAACGGCAGCCTTCGAATCCTCTTCCGCAGCTCAGCCGCCTCCTGCCCGGAAGCCGCAACTGGCGGAACGACCTTTCTCTCGATCACCGGAATCTCCACCGGAGCAGAGAAACTCGCCAGCATCTCCGTGCCGATCGGGAAGGATATCTCCGGCTCGGAAAATCGCAGGACGGAAGAAGATCCTGCCGTCGTAAAAATAGCCGCAATGGGATCGCCGAACGCCAGTGTGCCGACCACGCCCGACGTTCGATGGCTCATCGTTCCGGTCGAGCGGATGCCTTTGATCTCGCCCTGCTTATCGACGTTCTCGCGCGCATTTTCCACCTGCGTTACTTTGGCCTGGATTGCAAACGATGCGCCGTTCGCCAGCACCACCCGGTCCCATCGCAATTCAATCTCGGCCGTCTCGTGCACCACGCCCAGTCCAACCTTGCGCACCGAAATCACCGTGCCCTCGATTTTGGTTCCCAGCGGAAGAACGATCTGCCCCGACACGCTGACCGGCGCCACCAGAATGGCGGAGATTTGCGTTCCCGGTCGTGTCGAATAGGAGCTGATCGGCTGCTGCAGTCGGACTTCGAGCGTCGCGCCCTGCGGAATCGTCTCCCCATCCAGAGGATTCGCGGCCAGCAACGCAATCCCGGCGCAGCACAGAAAAAACAGGCCTAAAAGCCTGCATTTCTTTTGGTTTGAAAAACCGGGAGGCAGAAAACGCAAAGTATCACAAACCTTTCCCGAACATCATATCCGGCCAGCATCGGGGATTCGCCAAAATTCTACAAATGCTCGCCCCTCTCAAGCCCAAATGGAATCAATGTGCCCGGCGATTTACGCCGCGTTCGGTTTCCAGCTTGATGCGGCGATCGTTTTCCAGCTTCATGGTGAACGTACGCAGCGCGATCGCGGTGCTTCGCAATATATCCTGCGATAGACCTGCCCCCAGTTCCCGATGATAGGTCTCCGCGGTTTTCGTCAACCAGCGGAGCAGATCTTTTCCTTTTTGCGTAAGACGGAGATACGGTGAGCGCGCATGCGCGCGGTTTTTGGCGAACTTCGCCAGGCCATCCTGAACCAGCAGGTCCGCTACCCGTTGCACCGCCTGGCGGGCGATCCCCAGCCGTCGCGCGATCTGCGGCACAGTCGCGTCGTCAACAGAGGCCGCGCTGAGGACCTGCCATCGCGCCTGCGTTTGGCCGACTTTGCCGGCGATGGTTTCTCCCCAATTGCGAAAGGCTCCCGCCAGGTGGAACACATCGGCGACAATCTGCGGAACCCAATCCGTGTCAGGCGATTTCCAGGAATCATTCTTGGTCATTTGACAACATGCTGTCAAAATGACAACATCATGTCAAATTTATTGACAACATATTGTCATTTTGACAATATGTTGTCAATAATTTCCATTGAGGAAACCATGAAAAGACAGATATTGGAAGATTGCGACCGGCTGGCTTTTGAGGGAAAAATGAGCTTTCCGGAGTCTCTACAGAGAATGGCCGCGACCGGCGTCGAACGTTATCGCGCCGATCTGGTGTGCAAAGAAAAAATGCATTACGCCGCCGACGGAGAAGCGATCGCCGTCTCCATGTCGCTCAAAAATACGCCTCTCATCGCGGAACAGTTCGATACCGACGGAATCAAATCCGCTTTGACCGCAATTCAGAGTGGAAAAATCAAATATGACGAATTTCTGCGCCGCATCATGCTGGCCGGAGTGTCGGATTACAGCGTGTGGCTGAAAGGAAAGCTGACCATCTACTTTGGCCGCGCCGGAGATTTCTACGTCGATCGTTTTCCAGCCAGCAAGTAGAAAATCCTTACCGCGACGATCTACGCGTTGGCTTTCTGCACCTCTGCAATATGCAATCTCTCGCCAGGTTTTAGATATCCTTTGCGCCGAAACCAATCTTCCATCGCAGGTTGAAGCTGGTCCAGCGGAACGCGGAAGCCTGCTTCCATCAAGCCGTCTCCAATCGGCAGCGTGTCATCAAAGATGGCGTCATTGGTGAAGTTGCGCATGGCAAAGTTATCAATCCAATGGACCGGACACCAGTGCGCCTGGCCGGTTTCATCGATGCGCTCGATCTGGAGCTTGCGCGCGAACATCTACTTTTGCGCCTTCGGGCCGGCGTTGCGAATCTCCTCCGGCGCATCGAAGCGGGAAAAATTCTCCTGGAATTTTCCAGCAAGCATCGCCGCCTGGCGATCGTACGCCTCCGCATCCTTCCAGACGCCGCGCGGATTCAGGACCTCGGCCGGCACATCCGGGCAGGAAGTTGGAATGCTGAAACCGAAGGACGGCTCAATCACAAATGGCACCTTCGCCAGCCGTCCATCGAGCACAGCATGGACCATGGAGCGAGTGTGCCGCAGACTCATACGGCGGCCCACACCATAGGGGCCACCGGTCCAGCCGGTATTGACCAGCCAGCATTGCGCGCCGTGTTTGCGCAGGCGTTCCCCCAGCATGGTGGCATAGGTTTTCGGAGGCAGCGGCATGAACGGTCCACCGAAGCAGGTGGAAAAATCCGGTACCGGCTCGCTGCCCAATCCCGCTTCCGTGCCGGCCAGCTTCGCCGTATAGCCGGACAGGAAGTGGTACATCGCCTGTTCCGGCGTCAATCGAGAGATGGGCGGCAGCACGCCAAAAGCATCCGCCGTCAGGAACAAGATATTTTTCGGATGTCCGCCGACACTGGGCAGCAGAGCATTCTCAATGTAGTCGATGGGATAGGCAGCGCGAGTATTTTCCGTGAAACGGATGTCGTGGTAATCGGGTTCGCAGGTAGCCGGATCCAGCACGACATTTTCAAGCACCGAACCAAAGCGAATTGCATGATAAATCTGCGGCTCCTTTTCCTCCGACAGATCGACGCACTTAGCATAGCAGCCGCCTTCAAAGTTGAACACGCCTTCCGGGCTCCAGCCATGTTCATCATCGCCGATCAGGCGGCGGTGCGGATCGGCGGAGAGCGTGGTTTTTCCCGTGCCCGACAGTCCAAAGAAAAGCGCGGTAACGCCGTCCTCGCCGACATTCGCCGAGCAATGCATGGGCAGAACGTCGCGCTCCGGCAACAGAAAATTCAACACGCCGAAGATGCACTTCTTCATTTCTCCGGCATATTTGGTGCCGCCGATCAGCACGATGCGGCGGGTAAAGTCCACCAGGATAAATGTGGAGGAGCGAGTACCGTCGCGTTCCGGCACAGATTCAAACTCCGGCGCGGCAATCACGGTGAACTCCGGCACATGCGCGGTCAGCTCTTCCGGCGTGGGCCGCAGAAAAAGCTGGCGCACGAAAAGAGCATGCCAGGCATATTCCGAAATGATCTCTACCGGCATGCGATATCGCGGATCGGCGCCGGCGAATAGATCCTGCAGGTAAAGATCGCGGCCAACCAAGTGCGTCAGCACACGCTGGAGCAAGGCATCGAACTTTGCCCGATCGAACGGCTGGTTCACCCGGCCCCAGTTCACTCTGTTTTGCGTGCGCTCATCCTGAATGGTGAATTTGTCGCGCGGAGAGCGTCCGGTCCGCGCGCCGGTATAGGCGACCAACGCGCCGTTCGCGGCCAGCTTCGATTCTCCCCGCGCCAGCGAAACGGCGACTAATTGGGGAACAGAAAGGTTGCGATGAATTCTGGCCTGTGACAATTGCGCCAGAGGTTGTTCGCCGCGACTACTTTCTTTTGCCGATGCCATGTGAGGGACCGCTCCGAATGGACGAAAAGCTTTGCGACCGCAGCAACAACTGCGGCAAACGTTCCATTGTGCCACCGCAGGACCGGGAATGACAAAGGAGTATAGGGATTTCCGATTGCCTGGTATTGGTCGAAGTGCACGTTATGAAGATCAGCGGACGGCGCAGCCGAAGACGTGCTCGATTTTAGGAAATTCGGTCGACGGTGGAAACGTGCTTCTTCCGGCTCAACACAAATTTTTCTCTCTGCCGGGATGCGGAGGCGTGATCGATCTTCTGCCAGAAGGCCGCGAAGTAGTCCGCGGCGGAGACGATCGACACCAGCACCATAAAGTAAACCGCGGTAATTGCAATCACGTGGACCGGCATAATGAACCAGCCGAAGCGCCACACGTTCCAGCGATGGTCCAGGATGGCGGCGACCACCGCGACAATCTGCGTCACCATCTTTAATTTGCCGAGATCGCTGGCCTGAATCGTGAAGCCTTCAGAGGCCGCGATCGACCGCAGTCCGCTGACCAGAAACTCCCGCCCAATAACCAGCACCGCAATCCATGCCGGAACAATGCGCGGATTCAATTCGACCAATGCGATAAAGGCGGCCGTCACCATCAGCTTGTCTGCAAGCGGATCGAGCAGCATGCCCATGGTGGTAATCTGCCCGCGCTTGCGCGCCAGATACCCGTCCACGCCGTCGGTGATTGACGCCAGAATGAAGAGCGCGGAGGCGAGTATCTCCTGCTCTCCATAGAATGCGTGCAGCGGGCAGCTCCGCGACAGCAACCAGATGAGAAGAGGCACGCAACAGATGCGGCTCATCGTAATGGAGTTGGGGAGATTCACAAATATCCCGAAAAACTGTCCCTCGCATGCTGTCGGTTTTTACGAAGGCCTTGCAAGCATTATGCACCACCGGGGCAACCGATTGCCCGGCGCATGCCAATCGCCGGTTACGCGCCGTGCGCAAGCGGCGCGCCATGGCTGTTGGCCTCCATCCATGTCCGGCTGGCGACGCCTTCCATAGGAAAGAAAAGCATGAAAACAGTGCCGGAGCGCGCCGGAGCCGCCGTTTCAGCATAGCTGCGAACCCGGACGGTCCCATGATGCTTGTCGATGATCTCGGAGCTGATCCACAATCCAAGCCCGGTCCCGGTCGCTTCCTTCGTAGTAAAAAAGGCATCGAAGATCCGTTTTCGAATTGATCGAGTCATGCCAGAACCTGTGTCCGCCACCATGATCCGAACTCCGCGCACTTCCGGCCTGTCCCACCTCCGCGAGACGCGTACCGAAAGTGTCAGGCGTCCGCCTTTCGGCATGGCATCGAGAGCGTTGCCGATTAAATTGGCGAACATTTGCCGCATCTCGCCGCTGAACGCCAGCAGCTCCACGCGATCCCGATAGTTGCGGACCACATCCACCCTGGCCGAAGAGAGCCGCGCCTGATACAACCCAAGCACGGAGTCGAGCAATTCCGCCGGACTGGTCAGGACGGGCTTTGAGGACTGCCGGTAGAAGCGAAGCGTCTGCTGCGTAATCTGCGATACGCGGGCGACTTCGCGCTGCGCCATATCGGCGTAGTTCAACGCCTCATCATCCAGCGGCTGCTGGCGCAGCAGATACAGCAGGTTGGTTACCGCTTCCAGGGGATTGTTGATCTCATGCGCAATCGAGGCTGCCAACCGTCCAGTCGCTGCCAGCTTTTCCGTCCTGCGAAGCACCCCCTCGGAGAGCTTTCGATCGGTTGCATCTGTAAATACGGCACCCACCAGGCCGACCTGAGATTGTGCTTCCTGAGCGTCTGCTGTCCGATCCTGTGCCCCTGGTTCCCGACGCTGCTTTTGCTCTTCCCCAGCCGTCACCCGGGAAAGCCTGCGCCTCCCCTCGGTTAAGGTGCGAACCGGATACAGACTTGCCAGCCAGGTGCGTGAATTTTCCGGTATCGAATCCAGCTCGACACGCAATTCCAAATCGCGCACTGGAACGCCGGTCGCGAATACGCGTTCGATCGCATCGGCCAATTCCATCGCCACCGGCCCCGAAAAAATTTCTTGCACCGAACGGCCCAGATGCCGACCAATCGGCAGCGTATCCATCTCCGCCAGAAATTGATTGAGCCGCACATAGCGCAGTTTGCGATCAAAAAAAGCAAACCCGATCGGAGCGTTGGCCAGCAACGAGTCCAGCAACGCCAATGTATCGTTCAGGCCAGAACGCTGTTCATGCAGAGCCGCCACCATAATGTTGAATGCGCGGGTCAGCTCTCCCGCCTCGTTCATCGACGTGGTCTTCAATGGAAAAATTCCGGTCTGTTCGGGATCGCGGACCAGCAGCTTGGTGCCGCGCAGCAATCCGCGAAGCGGCCGGGTGACGGAGCGCGCCAGCAACAGCGAAAACAGCGCGTTGGCGGCAATGGCCAGCAGCGCGAAGATAAATGCGGAACGCAGCAGGCTGGACAGATCGACCTGGTCCTGGGAGCTGTCTGGATATACCCACGCCAGCGCGACCGGCGTGCCCTCTACCCGGATCCTATCCAGTCCAACGAAACCGTGCACGCCATCGTCAAAGACGATCGGCAGGAGCGGTAAGGGCAACTGCCGGCGTTCGACTGGAGACAATGGCGGAGCGCTTTTTTCAATTCCGGCCTTTTCGCCTCCCGCAGCACGGCTGCTGTACGCCAGCGTATTTCCCGCAAGGTCGGTAATGCGAACGGCGCGAATCGTACGCCGCACCAGCATTTCATCCAGCACCGACTGCAGATTGGGGAGGCTCGGCTTCTGAAATTCAAACCCGGCAACGCTGCTTAGCAGGTGTACCTGGTAGGAAACCCGCTCCATCGTGCGGCTCTGCAGCGTATGGCGCTGCTGGTGATACACGTATCCAAACACCGCGATCACCAGAACACACTGCAGCAGTGCCGTACCGAGAATCAGTTGTCCGCGTATGGTGCGTGGAATAAGCCGAAGCATGTGAAACTATCCCATTGTATTGAGAAGAGGCCTCCGCTGGCGAATGGGCAGGGAGGCTGGCTCAGGTTGGCTTTGGCGGCTTGGACCTGCTGCCGCCCAGGCTACGCTGCAGGCCGGCGGCGATCTGCGCGCCATGAAAGCGTCCATTCTCAATAAATATTTCATTGGTGCGCGCGCCCGCAACCACTACGCCGGCCAAATAGATGCCGGATACATTGCTTTCTAATGTTTGCGGGTCGTAAACCGGTGTCCGATGCTCGCCCTCGAGCTGAATGCCAAGCGCTTCCAGAAAAGTGAAGTCAGGATGATAGCCAGTCAGCGCGAAGACAAAATCGTTGGGGAGCGTTCGCTCTCCCTCCGGCGTGTGCAGTCGCACCGTGTCCGGAGTAATCTCCTCCACAGTGCTGCCGAAATAAGCCTGAATTTCTTTATTCCGAATGCGGTTTTCAATATCCGGCATGATCCAGTACTTTACATGCCGATGCATCTTCTCTCCGCGATGCACCAGCGTGACGCGCGCTCCGTGCCGCCATAGGTCGAGCGCCCCGATAGCCGCGGAATTTTTTCCGCCGATCACCAAAACGTCACGGTCGAAATAGGGGTGCGGATCGTGATAGTAGTGGAAGACCTTGGGCAGGTCCTCGCCGGGAATGCCGAGATAGTTCGGCAGATCGTAATATCCGGTGGCGACGATCAACGCGCGGGCGTGATATTCATGCGGGCGCTGAAAGGCGTCCGTGCAATGAACGGTGAAGTTGCCGGATTTTCCGGCCACACAATCCACCTGCTGATACTGGCGAATATCGAGCCGATAATGCTGCGCGACTTTGCGGTAGTATTCCAGCGCTTCCGCACGATTGGGCTTCTGGTTCGGGCTGCTGAAAGGGATGTTGCCGATCTCGAGCAACTCCGGCGTGGTAAAGAACGTCATGTTCGACGGATAGTGAAACAGCGAATTGCAGACACACCCTTTATCTACCAGCGCGACGCAGAACCCGGCATTCTGCGCATCGATGGCGCAGGCGAGACCGGTGGGCCCGGCTCCAATGACGAGAACATCGAAGCTGATGGTTGCGGGACGCGCTGGATGGGGCATGAGGTTATTAGAACAGAGTGGGGTAGCGTTAATCTGCCCTTGCTATGTAAAAGCGTGCAACAAGGCATTCTTCAAATTATTGGTCGATATCTCGAAGAGATCATCGATAATAGTTCTCGACTATGCCTATAGAAGAGTTCCAGATCACCTACAGAGGTAAAAGCCTGCGCGATGGCACCATAGATGTATATGCACTTGCGCCTGCCCTAATATCCCTTGGCAATCTCGTCCGAGATGCGAACCGCCTTCTAAATGGCGATCGAACTACAGTCAACCTTCAGGTTAATTCTGATTTTAAAAAAGGCTCTTTCGAGATTCCGCTCCTTCTTAACTTGCACATATTGGAGACCGCGCGCCAATCGCTAGGATTTGCTAGCGCCGTCGATGGGAACGGTCTGATTCATGCTCTTTTTGGCGCAGCGCGAGATAATTCGGAGAAAGTGATTGAGGGGCGGTTCTTGGACTCCTCGCCATATACAGGGTTCTGAAGGGAGAGAAGCCAAAGCCAGGCGCGATCATCATTCACGACAATCACGGAACAATAAATGTCGGCGACAAGCAAGCGGTGGTGGATGCCCGCGGAGCTCAGATGTATATGAACGACGCTATTCGTGCCGACCTCGATGAAGTCGCCCGTTCGGTCGCTAAGGACGGCATCGACGAATTGGAAGTATCAAAGAACGGCAATATCCTCGATGCGATTGCTAAGGAAGACTTACCCGCAAGAATAATTGCCGATGAAAGTACCGACCTCCCCATAGAGCGCGTTTTGACCAATATACGTGAGGCGTTTGTCACCGTCGTTACCGCAAATTTTGAACAAGGCAAGTGGAGATTTTCGGATGGGGCTTCCAAATTCAATGCAACGCTCGCAGATCCTGTCTTTCAGCAGAAACTTGATGAACGTCTCGAAGGCTTCTATAAGGGAGATATTCTTCGAGTCAAAATCAAGACGGCGCAGACCGAAAAAGCAAACGGAAAAATTGTCACCGAACACACAATTGAAGAGGTTTTGGACCACCAGGAACCACTTAGACAGCGCACATTGCTTCCACCAAACTCGTAGCCGAGTGACCGATCTTTCGCTGTTTCATTGCGAGGAATGAATTACGCGCCCAATTCCATCGTCAGTTCGACGCGCTCGTATGCCACTTTCGGCGCGATTCGGCCACGGCGGTGCTCGGTGATTTCGACAAGACCGTAGCGTTGCATCGTTTTCAGGGTACGTGAAAGATTCGATTTTTCCCGGCCTGTCGCCTCGGCCAATTCAGTCAGCGATTGCGGCGAGGTGCGGCGGATCACATTCAGCAAGTCCTGATTTTTTGATGAGAGAATGCGTGCCATGCTTTCCGTTGAAGGAAACCACACCTTCGGATCGCGCGGGCCGGGCTTCAACTCACCACGAGCGATGGCGCGGGTGCGTTCCTTCATCTTTTCGTAAGAAGCAATGCCTACTCTGAGCGTATTCATGTACGTGTCCTTTCCTTCAGAACCTGATCGACGGCTTGCCAGAAATCATCAATCAGCTTTAACGCATTGTCGTAAACATAAGGCCGGATGGTTTTGAATCTGTGCCGGTGATCGTAAGCAGCCTTGCCCTTTCCAGCGGGTCCGCTGCTCTTTCTGACAGCGTGTGCATTGTCGAACCCAACTAGCCGTTCATTGCCGGGGCCATGCAGAGTCAGCGAATACTGAATGCCCTGCGGCCGCTCTGGAGTCGCTTTCACCCGCTTCACTTCAAACTTGACCCAAAATCCGGCTTCGTGAATGACATATGTATCGCCATCCAGAGCCAGCAGATTTTCAAGGCCATAATCTGTTTTCCGACTCACAAGCCTATGTTATCAGAAAGTGATAACCCGCCGCGCCGAATTTTCTATCGAACTTTCCAGTGATTATTCCTACTGCAAAATCGGAATCCCGGCGATTCTCGCCTGCCATTCCTTCGGACCGGTCTCGTGGACGGAGATTCCCTGGCTATCGACGGCTACCGTGACCGGCATGTCCTCTACTTCGAACTCGTAGATGGCTTCCATGCCCAGGTCCTCAAACGCAAGCACGCGGGAAGAACGGATTGCCTTCGACACCAGATAGGCCGCGCCGCCAACGGCCATCAGGTACACGGCCCGGTGATCGCGAATGGCCTCGATCGCCAGCGGCCCGCGCTCCGCTTTGCCGATCATGCCCAGCAGGCCGGTGTGTTGCAGCATAGCGCGTGTGAATCCATCCATGCGGGTCGCTGTGGTGGGACCGGCGGGACCGACGACCTCCTCGCGGACGGGATCGACCGGGCCAACGTAATAGATGAAGCGATTGGAAAAATCGACCGGCAGTTTTTCGCCGCGCTTCAGCATGTCCGTCATACGCTTGTGGGCGGCGTCGCGGCCAGTCAGCAGCTTGCCGGAGAGCAGCAATCTTTCGCCCGGTTTCCAGGCGGCGACTTCGTCGCGAGTGACGGTATCCAGGTTGACGCGACGGGCCTTTGATACATCCCGGGTCAGCTTCGGCCAGTGTTTCAACGACGGCACTTCCAGCTTGGCAGGGCCGCTTCCGTCGAGCACAAAATGCGCGTGGCGCGTGGCGGCGCAGTTGGGGATCATCGCCACCGGCAGATTGGCGGCATGCGTCGGGTAGTCGAGAATCTTGATGTCGAGCACCGTCGTCAACCCGCCCAACCCCTGCGCGCCGATGCCGAGCTTGTTCACTTTGTCGTAGATTTCGAGACGCAATTCTTAGAGGCGGTTCGAGGGGCCGCGCGCGATCAGGTCCTGCATATCGATCGGCTCCATCAGCGCTTCCTTGGCCAGCAGCATCGCCTTTTCCGCGGTGCCGCCTATGCCGATGCCCAGCATTCCCGGCGGACACCATCCCGCGCCCATGGTTGGCACCGTCTTGATCACCCAGTCCACCACCGAATCCGACGGATTCAGCATGACGAACTTCGACTTCGCCTCCGACCCGCCACCCTTGGCCGCGACCGTGACCTCCACATCGCCACCGTGGACCAGAGAAATATTGACCACCGCCGGCGTATTGTCTTTCGTGTTTTTGCGCTTGCCTGCGGGATCGGCCAGTATGGAGGCGCGCAGCACATTGTCCGGATGCGTGTAGGCGCGGCGCACCCCTTCATTCACCATCTCTTCAACGGTCATATTCGTCGAATCCCAGCGCGCGTCCATGCCGATCCTGACGAACACGGTGACGATGCCGGTGTCCTGGCAAATGGGACGATGGCCTTCCGCGCACATGCGGGAATTGATGAGAATCTGCGCAATGGCATCCTTCGCCGCCGGAGACTGCTCCAGTTCATACGCGCGGGCAAGGTTGGCGATGTAGTCCACGGGGTGGTAATAGGAGATGTGCTGCAATGCATCGGCAACGCTCTGGATCAGGTCCTGCTGACGAATGGTGGCCATGATGATGGTGTTTTCCTTAGATGGTGTTGAACATATGATTTTAGGTGGTGCGGCTTAGGGATGTCATGCTGGATATAAATCTATGACCACGATCCATGTCGTAACTCTTATTCGAGCCCCTACAGAAATCTGTTTTCGTTTGGCATTAAGCATCGATTTGGAGTTGAGTGCAGCACGACAGTACCAAATTGAAGCAATTGAGGGAGTCACTAAGGGAATCATCCGTCTCGGACAACATGTCACGTGGAAAACCAAACAATTTGGCCTCTGGGTAAGACATACAAGTGAAATCACAAAAATGAAAGAACCCGAATATTTCCAGGATGCAATGAAGCATGGTGTTTTTCGTTCATTTCATCACGACCATTTCTTTCGTTCTCTGGGTCCAGACACCACGGAAATGCGAGATGAATTGCGGTTTAGCTTACCGGCCTACCTACTAGGAGAAATTGCAGAGAAATTAATTGCAAAACAACGTTTGGAAAAACTTCTTTTGACGAGAAATTCCCTGATAAAGCAACAGACTGAGATGAATAAAGCGACCAGCGGGACACCCAGCGTATAACGGCAATGAGGGAGTTAGTGCGATGTCCAACACGCGCAAGGAAAAAGATTCCTTAGGATTTGTCGATGTGCCCGCGCGAGCCTACTACGGCGCGCAAACAAAGCGGGCGATCGACAACTATCCCATCTCCGGGATGCGGGCCCATCCCCTGCTGATTCGCGCGCTTGGCATGGTGAAGGCCGCAGCCGCGCAGGCCAACAAACAACTCGGCCTGGTGGAAGACGCGCGCGCGGATGCCATCGCCCAGGCGGCGCTCGAGGTGGTCGAAGGCCGATGGAATGACGAATTTGTCGTGGATGTCTTTCAGGCCGGGGCCGGTGTCAGCCTCCACATGAACGCCAATGAGGTGATCGCGAACCGCGCCAATGAAGTCCTGGGAAAGAAGCTGGGGGGCGGCAAGCTGGGCGAGTACCAGCACATCCACCCGAACGATCATGTGAACTACGGTCAATCGACCAACGATGTGTTTCCAACAGCGATGCGGCTGGGCGCTCTGCTGGCGCTGGAGACGCTCTATCCGGTGCTCGATTCACTCGCCGGCGCGTTCGAGAAAAAAGCAAAAGAGTTCGAAGGAATCATGAAGTCCGGCCGGACGCACATGCAGGACGCAGTTCCGATCCGGCTGGGGCAGGAATTTGCGGCCTACGCAGTCGCTATTCGAAAAGCGAAGGCCGCCATCGCTCATGCATCCGACTCGCTGCGGGAACTGGGCCTGGGCGGCTCCGCCGTCGGAACCGGCCTCAACACGCATCCGGAGTACCGGACGAAAGCGATCGCCAATCTAGCGAAGCTTTCCGGGCAGAAACTGACTCCCGCCAAGGACATGCGCTGGGCCATGCAATCGAACGCCTGCATGGCGGAGGTTAGCGCGGCGCTGCGGGGGCTGGCGCTTGAGATCATCCGCATCTCGAACGACCTGCGGCTGCTGTCCTCCGGACCGAACACCGGCCTGGCCGAGATTTTTCTACCCAGCCTGCAACCCGGCTCGTCGATCATGCCGGGCAAAATCAATCCCGTGATGCCGGAGCTCGCCGCGATGGTCAGCTTTCAAGTGATCGGCAACGATACCGCGGTGGCGTTCGCGGTGCAGGCCGGCCAACTGGAATTGAACGTGATGATGCCGACCATGGCGCACAACGTGATGCAGTCGATCACGATTCTGGCCAACATGCTGCGGCAGTTCGACAAATACTGCGTTGCCGGAATTACCGCGAATGAAGCTCGCTGCCGCCAGTATGCGGAGAGCACGGTGTCGCTGGCGACCGCGCTGAATCCCTACATCGGCTATGCCAAAGCGGCGGAGATCGTGAAGGCGTCGATCGCAACCGGCCGCTCGATCATCGAGCTGGCGCGGGAGAAGAAGCTGCTCAGCGAAAAGGAGATTGCCGAAATTCTCGATCCTGAACGAATGACCGAGCCGCAATTGCCGCTGGAGGCCGCGAAGCGTCGCGATAAAACAAAGTCGAAGTAGCGGATTGCAAGATCCCTCGACTCCGTTCGGAATGACAATTCGGCTCCGGTTAGAAAATTTCTATTGCCGTCCGAAGCGGTAAACGACACCCACCAGGAAGCCCTGATTATGGTCGAAATTTCCATCAAAATGATCGAGCAGGACCATCGGGGCAATTCTCAACGCCAAACCCGGACTCAGGTTGTAGTCAAGATTGACGCTGCCGATGGCCGCGCCAACGTTGCTCGCCGGATAAAAGCCGACATATTGCGGGGGAATGCCGGCGGTGTGGGAATCGAAGTAGCCGTAAATATCCCCAATCTGTAGAGCGCCGCTGATCGACCATTTTGTGTTGGCATAAAACCGGTATTGCGGGCCGATGGTGAAGGTAAACACGCTGAATTTCGCATTGCAGGCAGCGGTGTAGCCGCCACAGTTCACCGCACCCAGCGAGTTGGTTCCGTAGGAACCGCGCGCGTCGGCCGTGATGCCGAAACGGGGCGAAAAGTAGCGGGTCGCACCCAGGATCCAGCCGCCCATGCCGGAATTGTGCACGTCCGGCCCGGGACGGAAGCGCATGTACTGTCCGCCGGTGTAAGCTTCCCAGCGATGGGTGTAGGTCTCGGTGAGCAGCTGGACCTCGCGGCGTTGCCGGGTCTGTTGACGGCGGCTTTGGTAGCTGCGGCGCGACTCAACGGTCTCCTGCGTGGTCTGGGAAGAGGAAGACGATGGAGCGGGGGGCTGCGTCTGGTCCGGACTTTGCGTTTGATTGGGGCTTTGGGTCTGGTCCTGCGCGCGAACCTGGAGTGGCGAGCCAGCGAAAAGGGCCAGCAAAACGATGCCAGGCAGCAGGCCGAAAAAATATGAGCGGAGATGAAAAAAACGACACAACGATACAGGCATTGGGAAGCGATTGGCTCCCCGGGTGGACTGAGACAGCACAGTTTTCTCCTAAGTCTCCATTAAATCATCTATAAAGGTAGTCTATCTGTACTTTCGGGGTTGCCGGAAATCACGCGGCGAAACGAACTCCGCAAAAGGGGGGATACAAGATGCGATTTGTGATTGGATTGATTCTTGGCCTGCTGCTTTGGCCGCTGGCAATATGGGTCTACCTGCGCTCTGGACATCCGCCGGTAACGGTAAGCGATCGGCCATTTCCGTACGAAAAGCAACTGGTGTGGGGGCCCCTGCACGCACGCATGGCGAAGGAAATGCCGAAATCGGCGCCTATCCAACCTACCCCGGACAATCTGCTGGCCGGCGCCCGGATCTATTCCATGAACTGCTCGGGCTGTCATGGAACGCCAAACGGTCCTTCGGAGCTGGGCAGTCACATGTATCCTCACGTACCCCAGATGTGGCAGGCGCATGGAGCGAATCATGTCATTGGAGTGAGCGATGATCCGCCCGGAGCTACCTATTGGACCGTAACCAATGGCGTTCGCCTGACCGGCATGCCATCCTTTAAGCAACTGCTGAAGCCGGATGAAATCTGGCAGGTGAGCATACTGCTGGCGAATGCGGATAAACCGCTGCCGCAGCCGGTGAAGGATTTTCTGACCAAGCCTTAACGCTTGAAGAATTGCTCAAGATCGCGCTCTATATTCATCTCATCGACAAACGATCTGAACGATCTGTTCGATAGGACGGAACTGCACTCGCTGAAGAATGAGAAGCATCAACGCTGGATCGTGTAGGTGAGCCCGGTATTGAATTGCACGGAATTTCCCTTGAATCCGACCGGAGGATTGTTCAGGTAGCTGTCGATCAGGCCGATGGAGAAACCAAGGTTCTTGTACGCCGTAATGGTCGCACCGACTGCGACATTCGCCGAATAGTCTGAAGGATGGTTCCACGCCGGATTAAACGCGGCGATCTCCGTAAAGACAATCCTTGGAGTGAACTTGCGTAAGTAGTTGTTGCCAAAGCTCGAACCGATCAGGTCGTTGCTATACGCCGGCTTGTAATCCGGCGGAACATTGAACGGCGAACCGGAGGCAGCGAATGACTGCTTGGTGTAATCGATCACGGCAGTCAAGTCCAGTTGCTGATTCGTGTCTTTGATCGCCGTATAGCCGACACCAAAACCGTAGAGCTGTTGCAGGTCAAGCCCCTGAGAAAAGTTGTGATCGAATACCGCCGTTTGCAACAGGTAGAAGCGCAGAGTCAAATATTCATCCTCCTCCAGGCTGCCATGCAGGATGTTGGTTTTCACTGTCGGCGTGTTCGGCTCCTCCACCCGGCCGTAGCTGCTGTTGAAGTTCAACAGGGTTCGCTGTCTGGGAGGCATCCAGGTGACAGGCGGCACTCCCCGCGTCAACACCACGGATGAATTGACGCTCTGGCTGTTCTGGGTGGAGTTCACGGTGCTGATGCCGGCAGAAACGGCGCCGGTAATTCCCTCGAGCAAGCCTTGTCCGCCGCGCACATTTTTTTCGAACGTCGGCTCATCGACCAGGTACGCAATGTTCTTCACCGAAACTTGTTGCGGGCCTTGCGCGGTGTTCACCGTCAGCGTATCGCCCTCAATCGTCAACGTGCCCATCGGAACAGCCCGATTTGGCTTTTTGCGTTCCACGCGCACGCCGATTTCAATCACCGCGAAAGGCTCCTCGGTATGCAGGCTCTTCAGCTTGTCCCACGGAACTTTTACCGTGCCGGCATTGTCGCTCTTAAAAAGCAAGGCGCCGTCGGCTTCGTAATCCAATTTGCCAGCCAGCATTTCGCCGTTGGAAAATACCAGAGTATCGGACTTCGCGGCGGCATCGGCGGCATAAGCCGGATGAATACCGGAAATGGACAGCAATCCGGTTGTCATGAGAAACAGCAGAAGGGCATGAATAGGTTTGAATTGGGTTTTCATAGGCCTGCGCTCCTGATGTTGGATGCAAGATTAAGGTCCGTGTTTCTAGAAGGGGAATTGCTTCTACCCGCACCATATTAGTTAACCAAGCCGGGGTTCGCCACCTATGTTGACCAAATATCAAAAATAAAACTGTTCGCTTTCTTTCCGTCGTCGGCGGATTTTCGAGCGCCGACGATATCGCGCAGGCGAAACAAAAGCGTTGTGAACGGTATGGTTCGAATGCGAAAAAAGCGATGCCGCCGCGGACCGGTCCGACGCGAAACCGAGAGGGTAAAATAAACAGGCATGGGGATTACTCGCCAGCAGGCTTTGGACGCGTTCCAATCGGACGATCTGATTGGAATCGGCATGGAAGCGAATGCCGTTCGCCGCAAACTGCATCCAGAGGGCGTGGTCACTTACATCATTGACCGCAACATCAACTACACCAATTTCTGCACGGAATACTGCACCTTCTGCGCGTTTTACCGCCCGCTGAAAGGCAAGCTGGCGTCGGAGGGCTACATCCTCGACTTCGAAACCATCTACGACAAAGTGCGCGAAACCGTGGAGATGGGGGGTACCGGCGTGCTGATGCAGGGCGGCCTGCACCCTGACCTGAAGATCGATTGGTTTGAGCGCTTGTTGCGCGGCATCAAGCAGCGCTTCCCTGGCATCTGGCTGCATTGTTTCTCCGCCTCAGAGATCCTGGCCATCGCCGGGTACAGCGAACTTTCTGTGCGTGACACCATCGCGCGGCTGCGCGATGCCGGCCTGGATTCCATCCCCGGCGGCGGCGCGGAGATTCTCGACGACGCCGTGCGCCATCGAATTGCCCGCCTGAAATGCGGCACGGAAGATTGGGTGCTGGTGCACCGCACCGCGCATCAACTGGACATGCGGACCACAGCGACCATGATGTTCGGCGTTGGCGAGACCTTCGAGCAGCGCATCAATCACTTCGAGACCATCCGCAGACTGCAGGAAGAGACTGGCGGTTTCACTGCCTTCATTCCGTGGAGCTTTCAGCCGCACAACACGGCGCTGGGCGGCCGCGGCTGGGATGAGGCGACTTCGGTCGAATATCTGAAGGTGCTGGCCATCTCTCGGCTGTATCTCGACAATATTGAGAATGTGCAGGCAAGCTGGGTCACGCAGGGCTTGAAAGTTCTGCAGATGGGCCTGCGCTTCGGCGGCAACGATGTTGGATCCGTAATGCTCGAAGAAAACGTGGTCAAGGCCGCAGGCACCTCCAACCACACCACGGAAGAAGAACTCCGCCACATCATCCGCGATGCCGGATTTAAACCGGTGCAGCGAGACACACTGTATCGGACGATGTTCCTAAACTGATGGACGGCTAATGATAGACAAATTGATTGAGACCTATACAAATGCTCGCAAGGCGGAGTCTCTGCTGAACAATGCTGTCGACGCTGTCGATTACGCGCGTGCAGCTGAGCAAGTCCGCAGCTTGGGAATTTCTCCCGAAGAGGTTCGCGCTTACAAAGAACCAGAATCCTCTGAGCCGATGAACTGAACGGCTTCATGCCGTCCGCATCCTTCTCCAACCACGCCGCAATCCGTTCACCGTCCATCGGGCCATAAGCAGGGCGAGCACAGTCAACGCCAGCGCAATGCTCGCGGCCGTCCACGGATGCCGCGTCACCAGCCAGGTCATGCCGATCGCGATGCCATCTTCACCGGTACTCAACGCGATATTCGAAACCGGCTCCGGGCTGGGTGTCACCACGGCACGGACGGCAGTCTTCGATCCATGCGCCGCCATCGCAATCGCTGCTCCGGCAACGGTGGCCAGCTGCTGCATCTGCGGAGAAAGATGCGATGTCGCCCGGTAGGCAAGCAACCCGGCAACCGGCACGCGGATGAAGGTGTGCAGCGCGTTCCAGACCATATCGACGCCGGGAATTTTGTCCGCGACAAATTCGAGAGCGAACAGAACGCCGCTGGCGGCAATTACCCACCAGTCTCCCAGGATTTCAAGCCCCGACGGCAACACCACCCAATGCCCATGCGCCAGCAGGCCCAGCGTCATCACCGTGGCATACACGTTCAACCCGGCGGCAAAGCTGGCCGCGATGACGAGCGCGGCAATCGTACTGGGTGTGAACGCCATCATGCGGGTGATTTTATGCCTGCGCCGCAAATCCAGGCATTTTTATTCCGCCTGCAAAACGCTGCATCCAACTCAGGCCATGCTCCCGGGGGACAACCCAGCCCTCACGTACAATAATGGGTGACTGCATTTCCGCCCCGGAGGCACGCCTTTACGCCATGCCATTTGCACCCGCCGAAGTTCGTATGGCGGCTTTCCATATTCCCGCGCATGGCCTCCTGCTACTGAACACGCAGAACCCTGTCCTCCATTATTTCCAGCGGGAATGGGTGGCGCACCAGATTTTTGCCCCACTCTACAGCTTCAACTGGTTTGACGCTTCCCTGCTGACCCCCTATTTCATTCTGATGATCGTGCTGGCCTTCTACGGCCTGCATCGCTATCAACTTGTCTGGCTCTATTACCGGCACAAAAAGAACGCCACGCATGGGCCGACGGCGCATTTCGCCGAGCTCCCATTCGTCACTGTACAGTTGCCGATCTTCAACGAACAGTATGTCGTCGACCGGCTCATCGAAGCCGTCTGCAGCCTCGACTATCCGCGCGATCGGCTTGAAATTCAGCTACTGGATGATTCGACCGATGAGACCCGGCAGGTGGCATCGGCCATCGTGGAACGATACCGCGCCGGATTCAACGGAGAGCCGCAACCCATCGTCTACATCCATCGCACGAACCGGCACGGCTACAAAGCCGGCGCGCTCGACAACGGACTGAAGACAGCCAAAGGCGAACTGGTCGCCATCTTTGACGCCGACTTCATTCCTCCGCATGATTGGCTGATGCGCGTCGTCCATCATCTGGCCGAGCCGAAGATCGGCATGGTGCAGACGCGATGGACCCACCTGAACCGCGACTACAGCTTCCTCACCCAGGTCTCGGCCATTCTGCTCGACGGCCACTTTGTGCTGGAGCACGGTGGGCGCTCACGGGCGAAGGTCTTCTTCAACTTCAACGGCACCGCCGGCATGTGGCGGCGCGCCGCAATCGAGCAGGCCGGTGGCTGGCAGCACGACACGCTTACCGAAGACACCGACCTGAGCTATCGCGCGCAACTTGTTGGCTGGCGCTTCAAATATCTGCAAGACGTGGAATGCCCGGCGGAGCTGCCCATCGAGATGACCGCCTTCAAAACCCAGCAGGCGCGCTGGGCCAAAGGGCTGATTCAAACCTCAAAAAAAATTCTTCCGCGCGTCTTCCGTGCCGACGTGCCTTTCCACATCAAGCTGGAGGCCTTCTACCACCTGACGGCCAACATCAGCTATCCGCTGATGGTGTTGCTTTCGATCGTGATGATGCCGGTGATGATCATCCGCTTCTATCAGGGATGGTTCCAGATGCTGCTGATCGATCTGCCGCTCTTTCTGGCTTCGACCTGCTCGGTATCATCGTTCTATCTCGTATCGCAAAAAGAATTGTTTCCGGGCAGGTGGTACAAGGCACTCCTCTATCTGCCGTTTGTCATGGCGCTCGGCGGCATCGGCCTCACGCTCACCAACTCCAAAGCAGTCATGGAGGCGCTGTTCGGCATTAAGAGCAGCTTTAAGCGGACTCCGAAATATCGCGTGGAAAAACGCGGGGAAAAATCGCAGGCCACCAAGTATCGCAAGCGGCTCGGTCTTCTGCCGTGGGTGGAGCTTGCGATCAGCGTCTACTTTATCCTCACCATCTGGTACGCCATCGACAATGGAAATTACATTACCGTGCCGTTTTTGCTGCTGTTCGCCTTCGGCTACGGATACACTGCTCTGTTAAGCCTGCTGCAAGGCGCATTTGAACGTTTCCGTGCCGGTGTCGCCAATCCAGAGGAATCTTCGCCCAAGCCTTTTCCTGTAGGCGTTTAATTTGCATTACTTTTTTTGGGAGACAGAATGAAAGAACAAAGAATCGGTATCATTATGAATGGCGTCACCGGGCGCATGGGCCTCAACCAGCATTTGGTGCGGTCGATCCTCGCCATCCGGGACCAGGGCGGCATTGCGCTGAAGGACGGATCGCGGCTCATGCCCGATCCCATTTTGGTTGGCCGCAATGCGGGCAAGCTGGAACAGATCGCGAAGGAACATAATGTCGCGCGTTGGACAACTGACCTGAAAAAGGCCTTGGCGGACCCGAACGATGCCATCTATTTCGATGCCACTCTGACCGCGACCCGCGCGCCCAATGTTGAAGCCGCCATCAAGGCGGGAAAACATATCTACTGCGAAAAGCCGCTTGCAGTCGATTCAAAAGTTGCGATCGAGCTGGCGAAGAAAGCCAAAGCTGCGGGTATCAAAGCGGGCGTCGTCCAGGACAAGCTGTTTCTGCCTGGCATCCGCAAACTGAAGCGCCTCATCGACAGCGGATTCTTCGGCAAAATTCTCTCCGTGCGCGGGGAATTCGGCTATTGGGTATTTGAAGGCGACTGGCAGCCGGCGCAGCGGCCTTCCTGGAACTACCGCAAGGAGGACGACGGCGGCATCATCGTCGACATGTTCTGTCATTGGCGCTATGTGCTCGATCACACCTTCGGCTCCGTCCGCGCCGTGCAGTGCCTGGGTGGAACCACCATTCCCCAGCGCGTCGATGAAAACGGCAAGCCGTATAAATGCACGGCAGACGACACCGCTTACGGAACCTTTGAACTGGAAGGCGGCATTGTCGCCCAGATCAATTCCTCGTGGTCCTTCCGCGTCTATCGCGATGAGCTTTTCAGTATGCAGGTGGATGGCACGCTGGGCAGCGCCGTCGCCGGGCTACGGGAATGCAAGGCGCAGCATCGCGTCAACACGCCGCGCCCGGTCTGGAATCCCGACGTTCCCAATCCGATCCCCTTCCGCGAAAGCTGGCAGGACGTGCCCGACAACATGGTCTTCGACAACGGCTTCAAAGTGCAGTGGGAGATGTTCCTGCGCCACGTCGTCGAGAACGCCCCCTTCCCGCACGATTTTCTCGAAGGCGCGCGTGGGGTGCAGTTGGCGGAACTCGGATTGAAGTCCTGGCAGGAGCGCCGCTGGATCGACGTTCCCGTACTGGAGGCCTGACCGTGGCGCAAAGCATTCGACTCGTCCAACCGGACGGCTCTCTCCATAATTACGTTCCCAGCGGGAAGACCCTGGCTGTACCTGGCCAGATCCAATTCAAGAAGCGCGTGGCTTTCGCGGCGGCGCATGTTGTCGTCGCTCCGCTGCGAACCCGCGAGCCGCTCACCCATCCCGTCATCGACTGGGAGGCAACTCTCGCCTATCGCGAATATCTCTGGTCGCTCGGCCTGGGAGTCGCCGAGGCAATGGATACGGCGCAGCGCGGCATGGGGCTCGGCTGGCCGGAGGCGCTCGAACTCATCCAGCGCAGCGTTCGCGCGGCAAAAGCGAAGAATGGCAGAGTCGCCAGCGGTGCGGGTACTGACCAACTCTCGCCCGTCAACGAACCCACCTTGCAACAGGTCAAAGACGCCTATCTCGAACAGTGCGCCGCCATCGAGGCCGCCGGTAGTCGAATCATCCTGATGGCCAGCCGTGCGCTGGCGCGTGTCGCAAAAAATGCCGACGATTACGCGCACATCTATGGGGAAATTCTGCGACAGGTGAAGGAGCCGGTAATCCTGCATTGGCTGGGGCCGATGTTTGATCCCGCGCTCGATGGCTACTGGGGCGGGGAAACGATTGCCGAGGCAATGGAAAACTGTCTCGGCGTCATTCGCGCCAATGAGGACAAGATCGATGGCATCAAAATTTCTCTGCTCGACGCCGAACTGGAAATTGCGATGCGGAACAAGCTGCCCGCAGGCGTGCGCATGTATACCGGCGACGACTTCAACTATGATCGCCTGATCGCCGGCGATCAAGAGCGGCACAGCGACGCACTGCTCGGCATCTTCGATCCCATCGCTCCCGCCGCTGCGCTGGCGCTCGCCGCGCTTGACCGGGGGGAGATGGATGAGTATCACAAGCTCCTCGAGCCAACCGTCCCGCTATCGCGCCACATCTTCGCGGCGCCTACCTACTATTACAAAACCGGCGTGGTGTTCCTCGCATATCTCAATGGATTTCAAAATCATTTCCGCATGATCGGCGGCCTGGAAGCGGCGCGCTCTATCGCCCATCTCTGCGAACTGTTCGTGCTCGCCGACAAGGCCGCACTGCTGCGTGACCCCGAAATGGCAACAGCGCGCATGCGCAACATACTTGCGCTCTCGGGGGTCGCATGAGTCTGCTCGACCGGTTGAGCCTCAACCAGATCACCGTCGACCCCTGGTCGATGGAACAGACTGTGGCTGCCTGCGAGCGCCACGACATTCCGTACATCGGAGCCTGGCGGCATAAACTGGACGGCGACGCAGCGAAAGCCGCTGCCATGATCCGCAATGCCGGCCTGAAAGTCTCCAGCCTCTGCCGCGGCGGTTGGTTTTCCGCGCCGACACAGAGCGAACGCCGCGAACGCATCGCCGACAATTTCCGCGCCATCGAGGAGACGGCGACGCTCGAAGCACCGGTGCTGGTCATCGTCGCCGGACCCGCCAACGGCCAGACGCTGGACGATGCCCGCAAGACCTATCTGGACGGAATGTACGAAATTCTGGACGCGGCCGAAAAGGCTGGCGTTACTCTTGGAATCGAACCGCTGCACCCCATGTACGCGGGAGAGCGCTCTGTTGTCCTAACCTTGAAGCAAGCGAATGATCTCGCCGAAAAGTTGAACCATTCCTCTGTCGGAATCGTTATCGACGTATTTCATCTTTGGTGGGACGTCGATGTCTGGCACGAGATTGACCGCTCCAAAGGCCGTATCGCCGGCTTCCATGTCTCCGACTGGCCAGTCCCGCTGCCGGGAATTTTAATGGGCCGCGCCATGATGGGCACCGGCATCATCGAGCTACGGCGCCTGCGCCAGGCCGTCGAAGCCAACGGATATACGGGGCCCATCGAAGTCGAGATCTTCAACGACGAAGTCTGGAAAAATGTCGGCGACAGCATGATCGAGCAAATGAAGCAGAGCTTTGCAGAGTTTGTTTAGAAATTTGCTTACCTAAAAAGATATTTTTGCAGCCAATCACCTTTCGGCCAAATTCCGGACCACAAGCCGAAATGAGCCCGTACAGCGAACCCACTAGCGGAAATCTCGGGGATAAAGGAACATCCCAAATTCCTGGTTTGAAAAGATATTATTCGTATTAGTAACTTTAAGGACATTTAAATTGAAAACATCGATTGGTATTCGACCATTTGCGATTGCGGTAATCGTTCTCAGCGCTGTCATCCCAGTTCTCCACGGCCAAGCGTCCAGCTCCCATGTTCTTCGAGCAACCGCATACGATTCTCACTTTCCAGAGGCCGCGAAGCCTGGGGAAGCATTCAATGGGATCGGCGTGTCGAGTGATGGAATTGTTTATTACGTGCTATCGTCCGCGAAATACAACATTCCGGGACAGATGTACTCCTTCGATCCGAAGACCAGGGCAATCACACACATCGCGAATTTGAACGACGCCACCGGTCAGGGCAATATCAAAGCGGTTGCGCAAGGAAAAAGTCACGTAAATTTCGTCCAGGCCAATGGCAAATTGTACTTTTCCACGCATCTGGGCTACTACAACCAGGCGACTGGAGTGGAAAGGACCGCGGTCGCTCCCCACGGCTATCTTCCCTTTCCCGGCGGACATTTTGTCTCCTATGACATGAGTACGGGTAAGTTTACGAATCTGGCGATTGCACCCGGCCGGCAGGGAATTATTGCGATGAATATGGATGTGCAGCGAGGTCGCATGTACGGCATCACCTGGCCGTACGGCAATTTCCTGAGTTACGACCTGAAAACCAAAAAATTGAAGAACTACGGAACATTTTTCAAGGGTGGAGAACTCGGAAAGTTGGGGAGCACCTATCGGGTGATCTGCCGCCGGATCACGCTTGATCCGCTGGACGGCTCGGCGTATTTCACAACGGGAGATGGGGCTATCCATCGCTATCGCTACAACACGGATACCGTGGACACCATGGCGGGCGTCAATCTCAAGAAAGACTATTTCGGAAAATTCAATCCAGCGATACATAGCATGGCCTACAATTGGCGGGCAGCGGTCTGGGTACCGTCGGAGCATGCTTTTTACGGTGTCAATGGAACATCAGGCTATTTGTTTCGCTTCGATCCAAGTAAACCTTCGGTTGAGGTATTGGATCGGCTAACGTCCGAACCGTCGAAGAGAACCGGAATGACCGATCGGTCCGAATATGGGTATCTGGGTCTCGCTCTAGGGGCAGACGGACATACCCTCTATTACATGACCGGCGCCCCCCTTCCGAACAACGGAGGCGCAAAAACAACATCCGATCAGAAAGAAGCTACCCATCTCATTACATACGATATTTCAAACCACAAGTATGTGGACCATGGTGAGATTGCGTTAAATAATGGCGATCCGGTAAGTCCGCCACAAAGTCTTGCGATTGGCCTGGATGGAACTGTGTACGGGCTGACTTATGTTGTCCAAAACGGAAAAAGTCGAATCGAGTTAATTAGCTTTCATCCATGAAACGAAATATTTGAGATGGAGCCTTGGACATTGAGTTGAGAGTCTCAGATGTTATGTTGGGGCATTTCCCTTTGAATAACAATCGCACTATTCAGTCAGACATTCGAAGGTTTATTTTCCTGCTTTTCATAGTTCTGTCGCCCACCGCATTTCTTGCGCAGATGGTAAATCCGGCAATCGACGCACCGAATCAACCGTTCTCTTACTACAGCGAGCCTACGGATGTGATTGGTGCCATGGATGCTCCCACAGCGACTCTGGTTTCGCCTGAAGGTTTTTTCTATACCGGATATGGCGAACTTATGTTCTTCACCGGCAATCCACAGGTCGCTATCGCGCAGCGGGTCAAAACCCTTCTTCGCGGATATCTGCCCGTAATTCAATATAGCTTCGTCCGCGACGGGATTCGCTATAGCTTCACTGCTTTCGCCGCTACGCTGGATGGAAGTCCGTCTGGAACACTGGTCGACTTTATCCGTGTACAGGTTCAGAACGAAACCGGCGCGCCAAGAACCGCGTGGATCTCAAGCGGAATGCGCTATGAGGGGAATATTGACACCACGGTTGGCCACTCCGATAACCGTTACGAGCGCCCGTACGTCGCCGACCACCTGGGCGGCTATAGCCAGCCAGGGGTGGCGTTCGATGCGAACTGGAAATATAGTTCGGGCCAGGACATAATTCAGCGCAATCAACAAGTCATCTATTATTTTCCAACTCAGGCTCATACCATTCACTACACCCTGAAGGACCAAGCCAGTGAAGATGGAACGCTGAAGCCGCGAGTATTGAACGTCCTGCCGACAAGCCCAGTCGGAGTGGTGCAATATAAGCTTCCATTGAACGCCGGGCAGAAGGTCACCCTGGACTGGAAGCTGCCGGTCGTTCCGATTGCAGATGGTTCGCCGGAAATTGCCGAGGTATATGCGGCATCCTTTGACGAATACCTGCCACGCACAATCAAGTTCTGGGAAGGCGTTCTGAAAAGTGGGATGGGTATCACGGTTCCGGAAGCGAAAGTCAATAACACTTTCAAAGCCAGTCTCATCTATGACCTGATTGCCCGCAACAAAGTGGGCGATAACTACATCCAGACGGTAAATGACTTCCACTATCACGCCTTTTGGTTGCGCGACGCATCGTACATCACGCACATGTACGACGTGACCGGATACCACCAATACGCTCGGCAGGTGCTGGACTTTTTTCCGAGATGGCAGCAACCGGACGGCAATTTTGTCTCTCAGGGCGGCCAATTCGATGGTGTCGGCCAGGTGCTATGGGTGTATGGGCAGCATTATCAGATCACCGATGATCGACAGTTTGCCGAAGAAGTTTTTCCTTCCGTGGTCAAGGCTGTGGCGTGGATTAAGCAGGCAAGGCAGCACGATCCGTTGCACCTACTGCCAGCCACGAAACCCGGAGACAATGAAGCTATCAGCGGCCATATAACCGGACATAATTTTTTGGCGCTTGATGGATTGAAGGGCGCGATCATCCTGGCGAAAGCTACCGGACATGAAAAAGAAGCGGACGAATTTCTCCATGAGTATAACGATTACCGAGCGACCCTGCTCCAAGTTTTGGATCGAGTGACAAAAGAGACCGGCGGGTATATACCTCCCGGACTGGACGGACAGCATGGCGGGCAGGATTGGGGCAACATGCTGGCAATTTATCCCGGCGTCATTCTGCCTCCCCACGATCCAATGGTGACGGCAACCCTGAATGCAACCCGGGCCAAGTACCAGGAAGGCATCATGACCTACAACGATGGTCGATATCTGCACGACTATCTAACCTTCAAGAACATAGAGACAGAAATTGAACGTGGGGACCAAAAGCTTGCGGTCGAAGAATTGTATGGAACCTTGCTGCATACCAGCTCGACCCATGCCGGCTTTGAATATCGCATTGAGCCATGGGGAAACAGGGATTTCGGCTATAATTTGTCGCCGCACGGATGGTATGCAGCGGAGTATCGCATAGCGATGCGCAATATGATGGTGCGAGAGCAAGGAGAGTATCTTCATTTATTCTCCGTAATTTCGCCGGAGTGGATTCAAAAGGGCAAGAATATCGTTGTAACTGGTGCTCCGACAGATTTCGGCCCAGTCGATTTATCGTTGGAATCCGTGTCGGACACCCGCGCTCAAATAACTTTCCACGCTTCATTTCGGAATGCACCAAAACAAATCGTCCTGCACCTGCCATGGTTTATGGAAACAAAAGCGGTGATCGCCGATGGCATACCTTTACCCATTACAAACAATGAGGTCGTACTGCCCTTGAAAGCCGCAAATGTGCGGATTGATTGGAAAAAACGTTCCGGCACAGAATCCATGAGCTATCAGCGCACAGTCGCTCAATATGAGGCGGAATACGCAAAACGCTATCAGAAATTTCTGCGAACCGGCGATCGATAGAGCTGACACATAAACACAGAGAATATTTCCGAGCGCAATCGGCCCATCCTGCGTCCTTTCTGATGAACTGATCTTTATGGATGTCAGAACAGCGACCAACGAGCAGATCTTGACCTGGACATTGGGCCGAAGTGTGGACGAAAGCGAATGCGATGCTGCGAACCTGGTATCGGAAATCTCCGGCCTGGCGACCGAATACTCCGGCGTGCTGTTCCGTGTAGCGTTCAGCATTCTGCGCCATGCAAGCGATGCCGAGGATGTCGTCCAAGAGACATTTCTGCGGGTGTTGAAACACAAGAAACAGCTGGCGTCTGTTGAAAATCGCCGCGTGTGGCTGATCCGAATTGCCTGGAACCTGGCTTTGGATCGCAAGCGGCGGCTGCGCTCGACACCGCTGGTCGAAGAAGCGGAAGAGATTTTAGGAAACTGCGCCAGCGTGGAAGCATCGGCGGAAACCAGCCTCGATGCGGCGGAGAGTTGTGCTCGCATCCTGCGCGTGATCGATACGCTGCCCCGCAAGGAACGCGAAGTGCTGCGGCTCTCCGCCATAGAAGAACTGGGAATACCTGAAATTGCAGCCATTTTGAAGACGACGGAATCCGGCGTTCGCTCCTGTCTTTTTCGCGCGCGGCAGCGATTGCGAGAACGTCTGGAGACGGAAGAAAGGAGAAGGCAGCCATGAATTTAGAACACGATGCGCTGATGATCGAAAAGGAAATCGATGCGGCTCTGAAATTACTCAATGAGACGCAGCCTCCGGCTCAGATGGCTTCCCGCATCCATCTGAGCTTGGAAACGACGATAGCTGCGCGTGGGCAGACTTACCGAGGACCGCTGTTTTGGGTTCCTGCCACCTGCGCTGCGGTAGCGGCGGTTCTGCTGTTGGTTTTCTTTCAGACACATTGGACGCGAGGAACGCAGTTGCCTGCTGTTGAGACAGCGAAGATAGCGGCGGATTCTGTATCCCAAAAAATTGCGAGTTCACGGCCAGAGTCAGCTCCAGAGCATTCGCATGAGCGAGACGCCTCAATTACAAACGTCCATCAGAAACCTCACAGACGGACCCATGCCCAATATCGACATGCAGCCAATCTTTTCAACTATCCGCTAACGCGACAAGAAAAATTGTTGCTGCAATTTGCTGCAACAGCGAAACCAGAAGACCTGCGTGACTTGAATCCGGAATATCAGGCCAAAGTTGAAGCGCAACAGGAAGCGGAATTCCTTGCGTATGTAAAATCCGGCACACAAAAAACAAAAACATCACCAGAAACAAATTAATCCACTGAGAGAATGAGGTTTTCTTATGAAACGTAAGAACGCATTTTGGCTTTCGTTGATCTGCGGGACAGCTTTCGCGTTTACACCAATGTTGGCGCAGGCTGCGCAGCAAAATGGCGCCGCAGCGCCGCCGCCACCTCAAAACTCAAAGTCGGCTTCGACGTATGTAGGTCCCGATCAATTAGATGCTCAACGGGCAGTTCTAGGCCCTTATCGCTTGACATATACCGTGACAGAATTAGATGGAAACAAGCGCGTCGGTTCTCAACGGTGCTCAATCGTCCTAGATGCGGGTTCTGAGATTCCCTCAACCGCACTGAGGCTAGGGTCCAAAATACCAATAGTGACAGGGGAGCTTCAAGGAGGTTCGGCGTCACAAACAATTTCATATATTGACGTCGGATTTGCTATTGATGCAAGCCTGCGCTCGTATAAAAACGGCCTAGAACTTCGCAGTCACATCGTGCAATCCGCTATAGATACTCAGCAGTCGCCTACGAAACAACCGGTAATCCGGCAAAGTGATCTAAAAAGTACTGTTCTCTTGAATGAGAATAAGCCCGTTACGATAGGAAATGTCGATATGCCTGGGAGCACCCACATCCTGCAAATTCAAGTTGAGATAAGTAAACTCCCGTAGATTAGCGATATACCAAGAAAAGGCTCCCACTCGGGAGCCTTTCTCACGCCTCCAATTCTCAACTGCGCAGCACAGCATTAAACACCATGCGCACCAGCATCAGCACAATCGCCCCCAGGAATGC
>Ga0134128_10000260_pt1 | contig 75108 bp, 61 predicted proteins | sample KB31754_FD_96462 | JGI IMG/M metagenome (GOLD analysis project Ga0134128, IMG submission 96462) | Terrestrial soil microbial communities with excess Nitrogen fertilizer from Kellogg Biological Station, Michigan, USA - KB3-175-4 | ecosystem: Environmental > Terrestrial > Soil > Unclassified ... | reverse complement strand
CGATCAGCCGGCTCCAGGCGAAGGGCGAGATGCAGTTGGAGCGCACGTTGTAGCGCGCCATGTCGAGGGCGATCGATTTGGAGAGCCCGACGATGCCGAGCTTGGCGGCGGCGTAGTTCGCCTGGCCGAAATTGCCGATGAGCCCCGAGGTCGAGGTGAAATGCACGTAGGAGCCGCTTTCCTGCTCGCGGAAATGCGCCGCCGCGGCGCGCGCGACATAGAAGCTCCCCATCAGGTGCACCTTGATGACGAGGTCCCAATCGACCGTCGACATGCGGTGGAAGATGCGGTCGCGCAGGATGCCGGCATTGTTGACGACGCAATCTATGCGGCCGAAGGCGTCGAGCGCGGTGCGGATGATGCGCTCGGCGCCGGCCGGCTCGCCGACGCTGTCGGCATTGGCGACCGCCGTGCCGCCCGACTTGCGGATCTCGTCGACGACGCCCTGCGCTGGGCCGGTGTCGGCATTGCCTTCGCCATCGGCGCCGGATCCGAGATCATTCACCACCACCTTGCCGCCTTCGCGTCCGGCGAGCAACGCGATCTCCCGGCCGATGCCGCGCCCGGCGCCGGTCACCACGATCACCTTGCCCTCGAGGCTCTTCGAGCCGGCCATCGGCGCCCTCCTCCGCGGTTTTGTCGTTATCGGCGGCGCTGACGCCGCCCTTGGTCCTTCACCCTAAGGGAGACCGGCCGGAAAATGCAACGGCAGCAGGGCAGACCCGTTGCGGACGCGGGCGGCGAATCCCCCTCGCCTCGCCCCGCCCCGCCGCGATAAGGTCGAAGGAAAGAGGGAGGCCGCCGATGGGTCCGCTCGCGGGAGTGAAGATCGTCGAGATGGCGGGGATCGGGCCGGCGCCGCTCTGCGCCATGCTGCTCGCCGATCTCGGCGCCACGGTGCTACGCGTCGACCGGCAGCAGCCGAGCGGGCTCGGATTGCCGGCAGCCGCCCGCTTCCAGGTGATGCATCGGAGCCGCCACGCTATTGCCGTCGATCTGAAGCAGCCCGAAGGGGTCGAGCTGGTGCTGCGCCTCGTCGGCGAGGCCGATGCACTGATCGAGGGCTTCCGACCGGGGGTCATGGAGCGGCTGGGCCTCGGCCCCGAGCCCTGCCTCAAGCGCAACAAGCGGCTCGTCTATGGCCGCATGACCGGTTGGGGCCAGGAAGGCCCGCTGGCGCAGGCGGCCGGGCACGACCTCAATTACATCGCGCTCACCGGCGTGCTCAACGCCATCGGCCGCGCCGGAGAGAAGCCGACGCCGCCGCTCAATCTCGTCGGCGATTTCGGCGGCGGCGCGCTTTATCTGGCGCTCGGCGTCGCCTGCGGCATCATCGAGGCCGGGCGCTCGGGCAAGGGCCAGGTGGTCGATGCCGCGATGGTCGACGGCGCGGCCTCGCTCTCCACCATGTTCTGGGGCCTGCACGCTGCGGGACATATGAGCCTCGAGCGCGGCAAGAACGTGCTCGACAGCGGCGCCTTCTTCTACGAGGTCTATGAGTGCAAGGACGGGAAATACGTCTCGCTTGCCTCGATCGAGGACAAATTCCTCGAGGAGTTCCTGCGCCGCATGGAGATCGACCCCGCCGAGATGCCGGCGAAGCTCGACCGCAAGCGCTGGCCCGAGGCGAAGGCGAAGCTCGCGGCACGCTTCAAGACCAGGACGCGCGAGGAATGGTGTCGTCTCCTTGAAGGGAGTGACGCCTGCTTCGCGCCGGTGCTGAGCATGGAAGAAGCGCCGGAGCATCCGCACAATCTGGCGCGCGGCACCTTCGTCGAGGTGGACGGGATCGTGCAGCCGGGGCCGGCGCCGCGCTTCAGCCGCACGGCGCCGGCAAAGCCGACACCGCCCGAGCTGCCGGGCGAGCGCGGCAACGCCTCGCTCGCGCAATGGGGCTTCAAAGAAGACGAGATCACCGCGCTGACGCACTCCAGCACTCTCGGCTGAACCTCTCGGAGAACATGAAATGGCCAATGTCACCCTCGCCCAAGCCTCGATCATCGTCGACAAAGCGCTCGAGCACGGGCGGAGCCTCAAGCTCAAGCCGCTCACCGTGGCCGTGCTCGATGCCGGCGGCCATCTCGTCGCGCTGAAGCGCGAGGACAATTCGAGCCTGCTCAGGCCCCAGATCGCCGAGGGCAAGGCGTGGGGCGTGCTCGGCATGGGCTTCGGCGGCCGAGAATTCGCGCGCCGCGCCACGACCGCGCCGGCCTTCATCGGCGCCATCATCGCCGCCTCCGAAGGCCGCATCGTGCCGGCGCCGGGCGGCGTGCTGATCCGCGACGCCGGCGGCGCGATCGTCGGCTCGGTCGGCATCAGCGGCGACGTCTCCGAGAAAGACGAGGTCTGCGCCGTCGCCGGCATCAACGCCGCGGGGTTGACGGCGGATACGGGCGAGGCAGTTTAGGGCGCGCCCGACCCGGCGCTCGACAACCGGATCCGCTGGCGCGTGTTGCCTCTCAGCTGACGGATCGGGACCGAATGACCGCCATGCGAATCGTCTATTTCAGCGACGTGCATATCGAAATCCGGGAAAGTCAGCCAGCCGCGCCGTGGTGCGATACCCTGCCGCTTGGCTTTGGCCCCGAATTGGCGACGTTCGTCGGGGCGGCGGATCTGCTGATACTCGCCGGCGATATCGGCCGGGTCCACTCGACACGGAATGTGTCGCCGCTCTCTTACGCACGCGAAGCAGCCGAGTTTCTCGGGTGCGGTGTCGTCCTGGTGCCCGGAAACCACGAATATTATCGCGGCTGCTTTCGAGAGGATCGCGCCGCATTGCTCGCTGCGGGCGATCGGACGGTGACGGTGCTCGACAGGGGTGAGACATCGATCGCAGGAGGCGGCGCGCCGCTACGGATTCTCGGGGCGACGCTGTGGACGGATTACGCCGTCACCGGCGATCCCGCGGCGGCGATGACCGCGGCCGAACGGGAAATTTACGACCATCGCCTGATCCGCCGCAGCGAGGGCTCGGGCTTTTTCTCCCCCGTCGATGCCTTGGCGGAGCATCGGCTCTCGCGGACGTGGCTCCTGCGGAAGCTCAGCGAGCCGGCAGACGGGCCGACGCTCGTCGTCACGCATCACGTGCCGCACTCCGCCGCTCGTCATCCCGGCCACGGGCTCAATGAACTGGCACCCGCCTTCTGCTCCGATTGCGACGATCTGGTGGCGGCCGCATCCGCGGCCGGCGTCGCCGCATGGATCTTCGGTCACCACCATTGGAGTCTAGCGACGGAGACGCACGGCGTGAGGCTTCTCTCGGCGCAGCTGGGCTATCCGGGAGAAGACACCGGCTGGACCGGCCCGGGCTATCTCGAGATTTAAGCGGCTGCCGGGCTCAGTGGACGGACGGCAGACGCAGCCACGATGCCGGTCGGAATTGTGGTTAGAAGCAGCGGCGTGCGCAGCCCTCACCTTAGGGTTGACGAAGCGAGCGGGCGGATGTGCCGAGCATCGCTCGCCCGCAGGCTCCCCTCGCGCAGCGGAATGCGCCTAGGTGCTTTGGCCGTGTCATGCTTAGAATGACGGCATGGCCAGCGCCCTCGAGCATGTCGCCTGGGAAGCCTGCCTGATCGACCCTCAGCCGGACCGGTCGCTCGACGCCTATGCGCGGCGCAAGACCGGACTGCCCATTCCATCGCTGCGCTATTTCGCTCCGGTGCCCTGGCTGGCGCGGGCCATCGTCGACCTGCACCCGGAATACGGGCTCCTCGTGCATCTCGATCAGGATGTGGCGGATATCCTCACCCTGATCGTGAGCCAGGAGAATTCCTGCCGCTTCTGCTACGCCGCGCAACGCGCGCTGCTGTGGAGCCAGGGAATGAGCGCGGCGCGCATCGAGCGGGTGGAGCAGGAGCTGAGCACGAAGCTCGCACCGCGCACCACCGCCGCCATCGCCTTCGGGCGGACGCAATCGCGCATCGGACCCGCCGCGGCTCGCGACGCCCGCGAGGCGCTGCGGCGGGCCGGGTTCAGCGATGAAGAAATGAAGGAGATTGCCTTCACCGTGGCGGCGACGGATTTCTTCAACCGCGCCTATACGATGCCGGCGATCCCGGCGCGCCCGATGGAGCGAATGCCCGATCAGCTGCTGATGCGGCTGATGCGGCCCTTGATCGGCCGCATGATCGGGCGGCATCGCCACCGCGGCGAGGCGACGCCGCTCGAACGCCCCTCGGCTTATCCCTACGCCGCCCTCATCGAGGCCTGTGCAGGCTTGCCGATCGCGCCGGCCCTGGCGCGGACGATCGAGGCGATGTGGGCGTCATCGCATCTCTCGCGACGCTGCAAGCTGCTGATGCTCGCCGTCGTCGCGCGCGGGCTCGGCTGCGAAGTCTGCGCGATCGACATCGGCAAGGCGCTCGAGCGCGAAGGCCTGGACGAGGCGACGCTCGGCCAGGTCCTGACGCATCTCGATGCGCCCGAGCTCGACGAGGTCGAGCGCCTGCTCGTCCGCTTCGCCCGGGAGACCATCTGGTACGATCCCGCCGCGCTGCAGCGCCGCGCGCGCACGCTGCGCGATCGCCTCTCGGTCCCGGAGCTGCTGGAGGCGATCGGCGTGACCTCGCTCGCCAACGGGCTCTGTCGCATGGGCGCGATGGTCATGGGCCATTCATGACGGGGACCTTCGCCCTGGGCATCGCGCTCGCCGCGATCGCCGTGCTCGCGATTACGCTCTATCGCCAATGGCGGCGCGGCGAAAACCTGCAGCGCCAGCTTCGTGCTGCCGCCGCCGATCTCGACCAGCTTCAGAACGCCTGCGCGCGCCTCGCGCCGGCAGGCGTGGTGCGGCGGCTCGTCGCGGACGGCATGCAGCCCGACCCGGCCGCCGAGCGCAAGGTGGCGACCGCGATGTTCGTCGATCTCGTCGGCTTCACCCAGCTGAGCGAACGGCTGCAGCCGGAGCTGCTGCAGCGCGTCCTCGACGGCTATTACCAGCGCGTCAGCGACGCCATCGACGAACATCGCGGACATGTCGGCAGCTACGTCGGCGACGGCATCGTCGCCTATTTCGGCGCGATCCAGCCCAATCCCTGGCAATGCGACGACGCGGTCCATGCCGCGCTGGCGATGCGCGCTTCGATCGGCGCCTACAATGCCGAGCTCGCGCGCGAGGGCCTGCCGCCGATCGCGATCGGCATCGGCATCGATCGCGGTCCCGGGCTTGCCGGGCTGATGGGGTCGCGCGAGCGGCGGGAATATGCGTTCATCGGGCGCGCCGTCAATTTCGCAGCGCGGCTCCAGGCGCTGACGCGCCAGCACGGCGTCGATATTCTGGTCAGCGAGACGTTGCGCGGCGAGCTCGATCCCGGCTTCATTCTGACGCCGATGCCCGCTGCCGCGGTCAAGGGCTTTGCCGAGCCCGTCGTCACCTACGCCGTCGAGGGGCGCTCCGCCTCTCAACTCAGCTCTGCGGCCGACAGCGCCTGAAGACGGCGCGGCGTGCCGCCCCTATTTCACATCGAACAGCTTGCCGCCGCGGAAGATGCAGCTGCCGGCGATAGTGCGGCCTTCGCCGGAGGCGAGCTGGAGTGCGACGATGGTGCGATCGCCGTCGCGGCGGATCTGCTGCGCGGTGATCGAGGCTTCGCCGCGGGGACCGCTGCCGAAGAGGCGATCGGCGAGCTCGCCGGCGCATTGCTTCACCAGCGCATCGTCGCCGGGCGCCGTGGCGGCGCGCGCCATGCCGGCGGCGGCGAGCAGAACGGCAAGCACAAGGAGGAGGCGGGCGGTCATCGAAAGTCCGGCGATTGACAGCGGGGCGAGGACGGGCCGAGAGTAGGTGCCGCTGAGGGGAATGCCAACATCGATGCCGACAAAGCGCCTTCTTGCTCTCCTGCTCGCCCTGCTTTTCGCGCTTCCCGCCTTCGCCAAGGGACCGCCGAAGCCGCTGCCCGAGTGGCCCTGCGCTACGCCTTTCGCCGGCCCGCTCGAGCCCGGCATGCTGTGGCCGGGCGCCACGCCGCGGCCGGAGAATGCCTGGCACGCGGATCTCGCGACGCGGCACCTCGTCGATTTCCTCACCGCCTCGGAGAATTCGCCGGCGATGGGCGAGCAGGAGATCGCCGACTTCACCCAGAAGAACGGGCCGGTGACCGAGGAGCAGGCGATGCTCGTCGTCTCCGGCATGGTCGAGCGGGGCAATGTGCTGCGGCGCGTGCTGCTCGGCGGGATCAAGGACCAGATCATCCGCTCGCATGTGCTGGCCCAGGTCGTGGCCGACGACAGCGCTCAGCTTGCCGCCGCCGAGAAGGACGGAACGCCCGAGGCGGCGAAGAAAGCGGCGGAGATCAAGGAAGCGCGGCGGCAGAATCTGGCGGCGCTCGACGATGCGGACGACACCGCCGAGGGGCTCTGTCATCGCCTCGTCTATGACGAGACCAAGCTGCGCCGGCTCGCCACGGTGCTCAAGGCGCATACCGCGGCCCAGTAGAGCACGGCCGCCCTTCCTTTCGCTTTCGATATGATCGCGCTGGACGCTAACCGCCGGAGCGGTATAGCCTTTCGGTGCGGATGATTGCCGCCCTTCGACCGTAGGGTGTTTTGCCTTTCTTTTCGGATGAACCCGCGCGCGTGCCGGCTGCCGCGCGACGGGGCGGCCGAAGCCAACGACAAGCCGCTAAAAGGGGAGAGAGACATGCGCTTTGGAAGCAGAGGGAGAGGGTGGCTTCTGGCGGGTGCCGCGCTGGCGCTCACCGGGCTCGCGGGCAGCGGGCAGGCCGCCACCTGGGAGGAGATGCAGAAGGCGGGGACCCAGGCCAAGGACTGGGTCAATTACGGCGGCGATCTCGGCCAGATGCGCTATTGGCCCAGCACCGCCATCAATGCCGGCAATATCCACCGGCTGCACGTCAAATGGATCTTCCAGACCGGCGTGGTCGGCTCGTTCGAGACGACGCCGGTGGTCGATGGCGGCGTCATGTATGTGACCACGCCCTATGACCATGTCTTCGCCGTCGACGCCAAGACCGGCAAGGAGCTCTGGCACTACCAGTACAAGCTCGGCACCAACATCTTCTGCTGCGGCCCCAACAACCGCGGCGTCGTCGTGGTCGGCGACAAGGTGCTGTTCGGCACGCTCGACGCGCATCTGGTCGCCCTCAACAAGAAGACCGGCGACAAGATCTGGGACACCGAGGTTGCGGATTCTCAGGTCGGCTACTCCCTCACCTCGGCGCCCACCGTCTACAAGAACACGGCGATCATAGGCATCGCCGGCGGCGAATACGGCATTCGCGGCTTCATCAGCGCCTACAATATCGAGGACGGCAAGCTGGTCTGGCGCTGGCACACCATCCCGAGCCCGGACGAGACCAATCCCGACGGCACCAAGGGCTGGGAAGGCAAGTTCGCCACCAAGGCGGACGGCATCAACGACCTGCACCGCGACATCGCCGGCGAGAAGGCGGCGATCGCCTCCGGCAAGGACAAGGACAGCTGGGAGCATGGCGGCGCCGGCAACTGGACGACCGATTCGATCGATGTGAAGCGCGGGCTGATCTTCGCCTCGATCGGCAACCCCTCGCCCGACCTCGACGGCTCGGACCGGCCGGGCGATGACCGCTGGAGCGACAGTGTCGTCGCCATCGACGCCAATACCGGCAAGATGAAATGGGGCTATCAGGCGATCCCGCACGACGTCTGGGATCTCGACGAGGTCTCGCCGCCGATCCTCGCCGAGGCCAAAGGCCCCAACGGCAAGATGGTCGACGCGGTGATCCAGGCGGGCAAGACCGGCTGGGTCTATGTGCTCGACCGCGACACCGGCAAGCTCATCCGCCGCTCGGCGGCGATGGTGCCGCAGGAGAACATGTTCGCGCTGCCGACCGAAAAGGGAACGCGCATGCTGCCCGGCGCCAATGGCGGCGTCGAATGGTCGTCCTGCGCTTTCAATCCCGCGACGCGGCTCGACTACTGCGTCAACCTCCACCAGCCGATGAACTACATCGTCAAGCACGAGACCTGGGAGGATTACCGCAAGCGCTACGCCCAGGCGCCGAACATGTGGCTCGGCGGCGCCTTCGTCGCCATTCCGACGGAGAAGCAGTACGGCAACATCACCGCGGTCAATGTCGATACCGGCAAGATCGCCTGGCAGGAGAAGACCGAGCAGCCGATGATCGGCGGCGCGCTGACCACCAAGGGCGATCTCGTCTTCGCCGGCCAGGGCAAGGGTACCTTTGCCGCCTATAACGCCAAGACCGGCAAGAGGGTGTGGTCCTTCGAGGCAGGCGCCGGGGTCAACGCCGCGCCGATGGCCTTCGAGATCGGCGGCAAACCCTATATCGCCGTCGCCGCTGGCGGCAATTTCCAGCTCAACTTCAAATACGGCACCTCGGTCATCGTCTTCGGCCTCGACTGAGGCTATGTCAAGGGCGGCGCCGGATCGTCCCGGCGCCGCCCTTCCTTTCATCTCTCTCTCTCTCTCGGGTGCTCCTCTCATGTCCGGTCGTCTCGCCGCCCTTCCGGCGGTTCTCGCCTTGCTGCTGCCGCTCGCCCTTCCCGCCGCAGCGGCGGAGGATCACCAGGTGCCGAGCTGGATGAAGATCGATGCCGCGGGGAAGCACGTGACGCTCGACGTCGTCGCCGGCTTCGACGCGAACAACGGCGCCCTCAACTACAACGGTTACCATACCGGCGATATGACCGTGACGGTTCCGGTCGGCTGGAAGGTCGACATACATTTCCGCAACAACGACGCCATGCTGCCGCACAGCCTGCTGGTGACGAAGCCCTATGCGAAGGGACAATTCCCCGAGCGCGCAGGAGTAGAACAGGTGGCGATCCCGCGCGCCTATACCGACAACCCCGACCAGGGCATCCCTGCGCCCAAGACGGATACGGTGAACTTCGTCACCTCGACGCCCGGCGATTACGACTTCCTCTGCGGCGCCGCCGGGCATGCGCAAGCAGGCATGTGGACGCGCTTCGTGGTTGATGCCGGCGCGGCCCAACCTTACGTCACGGTTGCGTCCGGCGCCGAGCCCGGCCGACCCTAGCGCCCACGGCCGCCCGGGCCGCGGCAAACATGTGACCCGCGCGCCGTTTCGCGCTCTTTCCTGTTAGCAACCGAGAAGCGCGTCGGCCTTGAGCCGCGCCGCGATGCGCGCTTTTGGCGCGGGCATCGGTGATTTTCTTGACCGGAACCTTTCCAACCTTTTGGTGTTGAGTTGCTTGCCAGACACATCCCGCGCCTTTCGTTCACGTGTTCGGTACCGGCGAGAGAGGACATCGCGATTGCAGCGTTCGCACTGCGGTCCACACGACGCCAGCAGCGAGAATTAGAATAGGGCGGGCAAACGAGAATGGCGCAGCTTTCATTGTCGGGAACGACGGCGTTAGGCGCGCGCAAGCGCGCTCGCAACGGCTCACGGGTCGTGCGCCACGAGATCCTGGCGCTCTCCACCGGATTGCTGCGCGCCCTCGACGTGGCCGCGGTGCCCGTGGCCGGGCTCATCACTTACATGCTGCGCTACCACTCGGTCACGGTGGAGTTCCGCCATGGCCTCATCCTCGCGCTCGGCACGGTGGTGATCGCCAATGTGATGGTGTTCCTCAACGCCTACGACATCGGCGACTTCCGCCGCTGGCGGCGTCAGGTGATGACGGTCGCCTTCGGTTGGGGGATCGGCATCGCGCTGCTGCTGGCGATCGTGTTCTTCGACAAGATCTCTGACCAGTATTCGCGTCTTTGGATCGGCTCCTGGTGCGTCTTCGGCGCCTCGCTCTCGATCGCGGCCCGGATCGGCGTCGGCGCCTATATCGCGCGGCGGCAGCGCACCGGAACGCTGTCGATCAACGTCGCCATCGTCGGCTGCGAGCCCTTCGCGCAGCAGGTGATGAAGCAGATCACCTGGCCCGGCGACGCCGAAGTGCGGGTCCTTGGCATCTTCGCGCCGACGCTATCGGCCGCCGGCACCGGCGTCGCCTCCGACGCCACCGTGGCGGGGCTGCTGCGGCTCGCGCGCCGCGTCCATATCGACGAGATCATCGTCCACCTGCCGGAGAAGCGCGACGGAGAGTTCTCTGCCGTGCTGCGCAAGCTCGGCGACCTGCCGGTCAACGTCAATCTCTGCCCCGATCTCTCCGATCTCGGCATCCTGCCGCGCAAGCTCACCGTGCTGCAGGAGACGTTCATGATCAACGTCTTCGAGCGGCCGCTCTCGGGCTGGAACGCGGTGCTGAAGCGGGCCGAGGACATGGTGCTGAGCGCGCTGCTGCTGCTGCTGTTCGGTCCGTTGATGCTGATCCTGGGGCTGCTGATCCGGCTCGACAGCCGCGGCCCCGCCCTCTTCCGCCAGCAGCGCTTCGGCTTCAACAACAATACGATCACGGTGCTGAAGTTCCGCACCATGCGGGTCGATGCCGCGAACGACCAGGCGGTGCCGCAGGCGCGGCGCAACGATCCGCGCGTCACCCGCATCGGCCGCTTCCTGCGGCGCACCAGCCTCGACGAGCTGCCGCAGCTCATCAATGTGCTGCGTGGCGATATGTCGCTGATCGGCCCGCGGCCGCACGCCATCGCGCATAACGAATACTACGCCGAGCTGATCGACGGCTATCTGCGGCGTCACCGCGTCAAGCCCGGCATCACCGGCTGGGCGCAGGTCAATGGCTGGCGCGGCGAAACCGCCGATATCGAGGCGATGCACGAGCGCGTCAAGCACGACCTCTACTATATCGAGAACTGGTCGCTGCATCTCGACCTGGCCATCCTGCTGCGCACGCTCGTCGTGGGCTTCGTCCACCGCAACGCCTACTGAGCTTCCGCCGAAAACGGGTTTGCATCGCTGGCCGCGGCGCGTAGTCTGCGCGGGCCATGCCGCCCGACCGCCGCCATCAGCTCGACGCCTCCGCCATCCTCCTCATGGTGCTGCTCTGCGCCTGCTGGGGCTTCAATCAGGTGGCGATCAAGCTCGCCGATGCCGGCATCTCGCCGATCCTTCAGGCCGGGATCCGGTCCTTCGGCTCGGCGCTGCTGCTCTGGGCCTGGTCGGCGCGGCGCGGCGTCAGGCTCTTCGAACGCGACGGCAGCCTCTGGATCGGCCTGCTCATCGGGCTGCTGTTCGGCGGCGAGTTCGTCTTCCTCTATGGCGGGCTCGTCTATACCACTGCCTCGCGCGCGGTGCTCTTCCTCTACACCTCGCCGTTCATCGTTGCGCTCGGCGCGCATCTCTTCGTGCCGGGCGAGCGGCTCCGCCCGCAGCAGGTGGCGGGGCTCGCCTCGGCCTTCCTCGGCACGGCGCTCGCTTTCGGCGACGCGCTCCGCCTGCCCACCCATCTCGAGCTGCTCGGCGATGCGATGGCCTTCGTCGCGGCCTTGCTCTGGGGCGCAACCACGGTGGTGGTGAAGGCGAGCCGGATCGCGCGCATCCCGCCGGAGAAAACGCTGCTCTACCAACTCGGCGTCTCGGCCGTGTTCCTGCCGCTGCTGTCGCTGGCGATCGGCGAGAAGGGCATCGTCGCGGCGACGCCGCTGGTGCTCGGCATGCTCGCCTACCAGATCGTCGTCGTCGCCTTCGTCAGCTATCTCGCCTGGTTCTGGCTGGTGACGCGCTACCCGGCGGGACGGCTCTCCTCCTTCAGCTTCCTGACACCGCTCTTCGGCCTCGTCGCCGGCACGCTGCTCCTGGGCGAGCACGCGAGCTGGGCGCTGCTGCTGGCGCTCGCGCTGGTCGCCATCGGCATCTTTCTCGTCAACCGCGCGCCGCCGTTGCCGGCAGTCACGAGCCCGGCTGTCCCACGTCGATCACCACGCGGCGATTGCGCGGCTCCCTGACGCCGTTCGCCGTCGGCACGGCGAGATCCGATTCGCCGCGGCCGACCGTAGTGATCTGGTCGGGCGGCACGCCGTCGGCGACGAGCTCGGCGCGAACCGCGGCGGCGCGCCGCTCGGAGAGATGCTGGTTGTAACGCGCGGTGCCGGTGGTGTCGGTGTGGCCGGTGACCTCGATATGCGCCGCCTGCCCTTGCTTCGCCGTCTCGGCCGCATGCCGCACCACTTCGCGCCCGGTCGGCGTGAGCGTCGCGCGGTTCAAATCAAAATAGACGGTGTAGTCGCGCCGCTCCGGCGGTGGCGGCGTCGCGGGTGCGGCGGGCTGTGCCGCCGGCGGCACGGGGGTCATCACCGCGGGCTGCACCGGCGCCGGTGCGCCGAACTGATAGCGGAAGGTCAGCAGGATCGAATGATCGTTGAAGTCGCCGCCCTTGACGCGCGCGCCCGTGCTGTCAACGTGGAAATTCGTGTCGTGCGCCAGGAAATAGCGGTAATCGACACCGACCCGCACGGCCGGTGTCACGGCATAGTCGATGCCGGCGATCGCCTGGAACGCCGGCACCGTGTCCATCCCCGAAACCAGCAAAGTATCGTGCGGCGCGGAGTGATTCTTGACCCGCGCAACGCCTGCGCCAAGACCGATATGCGGCTCCCAGCCGCGCAAATAGGGGATCGAATAGTTGAAATCGTAAATGCCGTTCAGCATCAACGAGCCGACATCGGTGCCGCCATGACCCGTAACGCCGCCGATCTTGTCGACATCGTTGTGGCGATAGGCGGGCTCGAGCTCGGCCCGCAAGCCATTTCCCATCGCGTAGCCGAAATTGAGCAGCCCCAGATAGCCGGCAGAGTAATCGACGTCACTGTCGGCACTGCCGCCGCGGAAGCGATTCTGTTCCTGGAAATTGGCGCCGCCGCCACCACCGATATAGAAGCCGTGCTGCGTCTGCGGCGCGCTCACGTCCTGCGCGAATGCGCTTGCCGAAGCGGCGCTGAGCGCTGCGGCCGCGATCATTCCTGCGCGAACAGATTTCGTCGAAATCGCCATCACTCCCCTCCTCCGGCTGCGACGCATCCGTAGATATACGTCGCAAGCGGAAGATCGCTCCGACTCGCCGGAGCTTGAGGAAGCGGTTATTCGGCCGCCGGCGCTTTGCCCTTCAGCGGATCGGCGAGCGGCACCTGCGAGGTCGCGGCCCATTTGGCGCGGTTCTGCCGCTGCTGCTCGGTCTCCTTGCCTTGCTCGGCGATCTGCCGGCCGAGCGCCACGAAGCTCGGGATCTCGCTGTCGGCGAGCTCCCGCATGCGGCGCTTGCGCGCCATCGCCTTTTCAACGTAGGGGGCGAGCTCCTCGGCTTTGCGTCGCTGTCGCTCGACTTCGCGCTCCTTGAATTCGGACATCACGTCGCGCGCGAAGAGTTCGAGCGCCTCGCAGATATGCTCGTGCGCGTTGCGGCCACCCTGCTGGATGAAGGCGACCTGATCGACACCCGAAGCCTCGAAGGCGGCGAGATGCTGACGCAGATCCTCGGGCGTGCCAATGCCGCGATTGGCGCCGGCGGGCGGCAGCGCGTGGCGCGCCTTCTCGAAATTCGCCCAGATGTCGGTGCGGCCGGGCTTGTGCTCGCCGAAGATATAGTGATGCGCAAGCGCGTAGCCGAAGAAGCGGAACCCGTCCTCGCCGCGCCGCGCCGCCTCTTCCCGATCGGGATGCACGGAGAAACCGGTCACCATCGCAACATTGGGATTGACTGCGTGGCCGATCGGCACGCACTCCTCCTTGAAGATGCGGTAATAGTCGTCGACCCATTGCTTCGCCTCGGCAGGATCGACGAAGGCGAAGGTAAGCGCGCCGATGCCGAGCCGCGCCGCGAGCTTGATCGTCTCGCGGTTGGAGCAGGCGACCCAGACCGGCGGATGCGGCTTCTGCAGCGGCTTCGGCACGATGTTGCGGCAGGGCATCGAGAAGTATTTGCCGTCGAAACCGGGATAGGGGTTCATCACCATCATGTTGAGGCATTGCTCGAGCGATTCGCTCCACATCGCCCGCTTCTCGTCCGGCGGGACGCGGAAGCCGCCGAGCTCCATGATCGAGGATGATTCGCCGGTGCCGAACTCGACCCTCCCGTCGGAGACGAGATCGAGCGCGGCGATGCGCTCGGCGACGCGCGCGGGATGATTGTAGTTGGGCGGCATCAGCACGATGCCGTGCCCAAGGCGAATGCGCCTGGTGCGCTGCGAGCAGGCGGCGAGGAACACCTCAGGCGCCGAGGAATGCGAATACTCCTCGAGGAAATGATGCTCGACCTCCCAGGCATGATCGATGCCGATGCGGTCGGCGAGCTCCACCTGGTCGAGCGCCTCGCGATATGTGCGATGCTCGTCGTCCTCGCGCCAGGGCCGCGGAATCTGGTGCTCGTAGAAGATGCCGAACTTCATGCCTCCCTCCTATCGCTTGAAGGACGCGGCTTTGTCATAGGCGGCGAGGATGCGGCGGAAGCGCTCTTCGAGCGGCGCGCGCATTTCAGGATGGGTGAAGATGTAGAGGTCGCCGTCGCGGATCGCCGCCATAACGCGCGCCGCCACCTCCGCGGGGCTCATGCCGGCGCGCAGCAGCTCCTGAAGCTGTGCCCGGCGCTCGAGCGCGAGCGCCGTCGGCGCACGCGGCGGCCCAAGCCGCGCCGGACGATTGCGCAGGCTCTCGCCGATGCGCGTGTTGACCCAGCCCGGGCAGAGCACGCTGACCCCGATGCCGGTGCCTTGCAGCTCGGCCGCGAGCGATTCCGTGAGGCTCACCACGCCGAATTTGGTGACGTTATAGGGCGACATCATCGGCGCGCTCATCATCCCCGCCATCGAGGCGGTGTTGACGACATGGCCGCCCTCGCCATGCGCGCGGATGTGCGGCAGGAAGGCGGCGACCCCATGGACGACGCCCATCAGATTGACGCCGACCGCCCAATCCCACTCCGCCGGCGCGATCTGGTCGGCGGGCCCGCCGCCGACGCCGACACCGGCATTGTTGCAGATCACATGCACCTTGCCGAAGGCAGCAAAGGTCTCGGCTGCGGCGCGCTCGACCGCGGCGCGGTCGGAGACGTCGCAGAGCACGCTCTTCACCGTCGCTCCGGTCGCGGCGAGCTCGCGCCGCACCGCATCGAGCGCGCTCGCCTCGACATCGGCGAGCATCACCTTCATGCCGGCCTCTGCGAGCGCGTGGCCCAATGCGAGACCGATGCCGCTCGCACCGCCGGTGACGAAGGCGCCCTTACCGGCGAAGTCGCGCATCACGCGGCCTCCCTGGGCGCCAGCGCGTCGAAAGCGGCGAGCCGATCGGCGCCGGCAGGTTGCGCCATAAGTTGTGCCTTGATCGCGTCCCGCGTCTGCGCGCGGCTGTGCTCAAGCGTTGTTACCGAATGCCAATGCACCATGCCGTTCCAGATCGGGTCGATGAACGCCTTGCCCGGCACGAGCCCGCCGGTTTCGGCACGGAAGGTGAAGCCTCTGAGCTCCGAGACCGCGGTCTGGAGGTAGGCCACATGAATCGCCTCGTCCTGGCGGATGCGCTCGACCAGCACGGCGGCGCGCTCGGCCCCGGCGCGGCGATCAGCGAAGAGGGAGGGCTCGCGCATCAGCCGCGTGCAGAAGGCGAAGAAGGATTCTGCACGGATCTCGATCATCAGCACGTTCATCAGCAGCAGAATGGTCTGCTCGTGCGGCAGCGGGATCTGCGGCATGAGCCGGCCGAGCTCCGGCCGGGCCAGGCTCTCGGGCACGACCGGCAGCGGATAGGCGTCCTTGCCGAAAAGCAGGTCGCGCACCGCGAACCACATCGTGTCGTGCCCGCCTTCGCCCGTCGCGGGATTGCCGCCCTCGTCGAGGCCATGCGCCTTCATCAGCCCTTTGCCGAGATGGCCGGTCGCGGTGCCTGCGAGATCCTCGACGACGATCGACTGGAAATCGGGCGGCACGAATTCGGCCAAGCGCCGCCCGCGCGCCTCGACGAAGCCGGTGATGGTGAGCGCGTTCCACAGCGTCTGGCCGAGGCCGAGATCGAGCAGCAGCTTCTGCTGCTCGAAGCTCGGATAATTTCCGCGACTCAAAAGCCGGGTCGAGGCGTCGATGAGCGGGAAGCCGCGCGCGGCAAGCGCCGTCTGCCAGGCGTGCACCGCCGGCCAGCGCTTCAATGTGCGCGGCGAGCAATAGGCGCCTTCGGCGTCGAAGCCGCCGTGGAGGCGATAGCCCGCCTCGATCTGCGGCCGCGCATAGGGATGCTCGGCAAAAAGCTCGGCTTCGCTATAGACGAGCGCGCTCATGGATCGGCCTTTCCCGCGATGAAGAGGTCACGTTTCGCCATCTCGTCGGCACCTTCAGGCACGAGGGCGCGCGCAAGGAAGCGCGCCACCGTGTCAATCAGCTCGCCGCGCCTGCGGCGGCCGCAGGCCGCAGCACCGCGGATCAGTCCGACGATGGCGTAGCCCGCAACCTCGGCGTCGTAGTCGGCATGGATCGACCCGGCCTTGGCGCCGGCGCGGATCTGCGCTGCCCATTGCTGCGCCCAGCGATCGACCAGCGAGCCGCCTTCCGCGCCTTCGCTGGCGATCACCGAAACGTCGGTCATCGCCGCTTTGAGCAATCCCGGATGCTGCTCGGCATAGTCGATGAGCGCCGCGAGCAGCACGCGTAGCTGCGGCTCGATGCCCGCGATGCCGGCGAGGCGCGCGCTGACGAAGCTCTCGAGCTCGGCCCGCGCCGCCTCGGCGAAGGCGAGGAAGCAATCGCGCTTGTCGGCGAAATGCAGATAGAAGGTGCCGTAGCCTATATCCGCGGCGCGGGCGATGTCCTGCGGCCGCGTCGCGTGATAGCCGCGCTCGACGAAGAGAAGCCGCGCCGCGTCGAGCAGCTTCTGGCGGCTTTCCGCCTTGCGCCGGTCCGCGCGCGCCAACGGCGCCGCGGACTCGCTCGCCATCGTCATGGGGCGCACCTCCAAAAGTGATTATTTGTCAGTTATGATAAAACGTCAATTGTCAATTGACCGCCGGCGCGGCATGGCACCCTCGGCCGCGTCATGCTACGAGTGCGGCAGAGAAAGCGCTTCAATGGCTGGTAGCGCCGGCATAACGGGAGAGGCGCGCTCCGCTCGGCAGGCGGTGCGGTCGCGCTTCACGTTGTTCTCGGCCGGGGCGACGGCGCTGGCCGTCGCGCTGGTGCTGCTGTCGGTCTTCGCCCTCGACCTCAATCTCGGACGCCTCAAGCAAAGCTTCGGCTGGGTCGAGCATACCGACGCCGTTCTGCTGCAGCTCACGCGGATCGAGGCGTCGCTCATCGCCGGCGAATCCGGCGAGCGCGGATATCTGTTGACCGGCGATGCCGACTATCGCGAGAGCTGGGAAGGCGCGCATCAGGCGATCGCCGGCGAGGTTGACGAGCTCGCCGCGCTGCTCTCCGACAACCCGGAGGAAGAGCAGCGGCTGCGTGCGCTGCGGCCGCTGATCAGCGATCGCTTCGCCGAATTCAAGCGCGTCGTCGATCTCGGCCCCGAGCATCTCGATGAGGCGCTTGCGATCCTCAAGACCGCGCGGGTGGAGCAGCTCACGCCGCGCATTCAGGCCGGGCTAGCCGAGCTCCGCCGCAGCGAGCTTGCCCTGCTCGACCAACGGCAACGCCAGGCCGAAGCCGATGCCAGCCGCCTCAACCTGCTCGCCATTGCGGCCGGCGTGCTGGCGCTGGCGAGCCTCGCCTTCGGCCTCATCCTGTTCCAGCGGCAACGCGCGCGTCACCGCATCGAGCAGCTCCAGAGCGAGCTCATCCATGTCTCGCGGCTCAACACCATGGGCCAGACCGCTTCGATACTGGCCCACGAGATGAAGCAGCCGCTCACCGCGACTGGCAATTATCTGCGCGGCGCACGCCGTCTGCTGGAGGCGCCGGAAGCACCCGCGCCCGGCAAGATCGTCGAGATCCTCGGCAAGGCGGGCGCCCAGGTCGAACGCGCGACGCAGATCGTCGGCAGGCTGCGCAGCCTCGTCGACAAGGGCGAAACCGAGCGTGCCTCCGAGGATGTCCGCGCCACGATCGAGGAAGCGATCTCACTCACCGGGCCGGACCGCGGCGAGGTGAGCCTGCGCCGGCAGATCGAGCCGGACCTGCCGCCCGCCCTCATCGATAAGGTGCAGATCCAGCAGGTGCTTATCAACCTCATGCGCAATGCCGGCGAGGCGATGCAAGGGAACCCGCGGCGCGAGATCACGGTCTCGGCACGCCACGCCGAGAGCATGATCGAAATCGCGGTCGCCGATACCGGACCCGGGCTGGCGCCGCAGGTGGCCGAGCGGCTCTTCCAGCCCTTCGTCTCGACCAAGCGGGACGGCATGGGCGTGGGACTCTCCATCTGCCGCACCATCGTCGAATCCCATGGCGGCCGGATCTGGACCGATACGGCGCCGGAAGGCGGCGCCGTCTTTCGCTTCACCTTACCTGCCGCTCCGATCGGGCCAACGGCCATATAGAAGCCATATAGAAAGAGAGGTAATCGCCGCAACTCGATCAACTGGCGCGGGTAGATAGCCGCGAGACCATCGCCGTCGTAGGTGTTTGTCCTTAGAAGACGGGAGAGAGGCCTCAGCCTAAATTCACCCTGGCCAGAACGAAAAGAGCGTGGATCGGGCGGAGACACATGTCGGCGCGGGTCTTCATCGTCGATGATGACGAGGCGGTGCGGGACTCGTTGAAGCTCCTCCTCGAATCCTACGGCATGGACGTCGAGGATTATGGCTCGACCGCCGAGTTTGCCCGCCATTATCGGCCGCGCCCAGCCGCCTGCCTCATCCTTGACCAGCATCTGCCCGGCTCGACCGGGCTCGATTTTCTGTCGTCGACCGAAGGCTCCAGCCTCGGCCTGCCAGTGATCCTGCTCACCGGCCGCGCCGATGCAGCGCTACGCGCCCGCGCCGACCAGCTCGGCGTCAGCAAGTTCCTCGAAAAGCCGGTCGCCGACGACGTGCTCCTCGCCGCCATCCACCAGGCGCTCGACGGCCAAGCCTGCGGCTGCTAGCGGCGCCACCGCTCAAGCGACGGCGCTGAGCACCGCCGACATCGTACCCGATCCCGCCGCACCTCGTCGTTCCCGGCATGTATCCGCTTGGCGCGTCTACTTCTTCAGCAGTGTGGGATCGGCGAGCGAGGTATCCTGGTCCTTGGCGGGATCGGCGATCGCAGCTTCGAGCGAGCGAGCACCCTTCCACTCCGTCGCCGGACGCACCGCACCATCGCTGCCGACCTGGTCAAGCCCCCAATAGATCTCGAGCCGATGCCCGTCGGGATCGCGGAACTCGACGGCGATCTGACAGCCGGCGCGACGGCGTCCCTCGAAATCAATGGCGACGCCGTGGCGCTTCAGGTGCTCGCGCGCGCGCAGCACCTCGTCGAGGCTCGAGACTTCGAAGGCCATGTGGTTGAGTTCGGCGCTGCGCGAGGCGCCGGCAAGGCCGCCGACCAGCGCGACGCCGTGGTGATCGGCGTTGCAGCGCATGAACACCATGCCGCCCGGCATCAGCTCTTCCGTATAAACGTCGGAGACGGCGAAGCCCAGCACCTCGGTGTAGAACCGCGTCGAGCGCGCGAGGTCGCTCACATGCAGCACGACATGCCCGATCTTGTTGACGCGGAACGGCAGACCGCGCGGCCGCGCACAACGTTTCAGCTCCTCCGGAGAAACCGCCATTTCCCCTCCCTCCCCCTCGCCGCTGCTCGCTCGCGTCTACACCAAGAGGCCCGACCGCGTCCAGGCCGCGGGCGCCGGCGCTTTGGGTGCATTGCCATGCAATCATCGAATATCAGCTAAACGAATATTATGGACTTTTGCACAATAAGGTTAATATTCACCGCCAAAAAAGCGCAGAAACTCTACGATTCCAGAGTAAGAGCGACGATCGTTCCGGGTATTTAATAAAATTCTTACAATATTTTACATAAAAGGCCTTGGCTTCTTCCTCCAGTTAACGTTCTGTTAACGGCAAGAACAAGCCCGAAGGAGGTTCTTGTCATGGAGCTCACCATCCCGGCCTACGCCAAGACGATCAGCGACAGGCTGAAGGCGCGCAATGCCCGCCGCGTGCAGCAATCGCCCGCGACGGCGACGGCACCGGCAGTCAATTCGCGCGCGGCGCAACCGGACCGGCGGCCCCTCGGTCGCCTCTTCCGGCGGGAGACGCCGAGCACCTTCCATCGCTGCCTCGCGGTGCACATGCACTTCGCGCAGCGCGCCAGCGCGCTCGACTGAACGCCCTCTAAAGCGCACTCTCAAAAGCGCGAGATCCCACACGGCGCCCGCGGCTTCGGCTGCGGGCGCCGTCGCTTTTCGGGGTCGGTTTCTCAAGGCGCCTGCGCTGTGGCAGGATGCGCCGCGGCGGCATTGGGCAATCGGGTGCGAAAAGCATCATGGCACGAGGGGACGGCGCGGCGGGCGAAGCCGCCGCAGGGTGGCGGCTGTTTCTGCTGTGGCTCGCCGGCATCGATCTGCGCCTGACCATCCTGGCAGTGCCGCCGGTGCTGCCGCTCATTCACCACCAGCTCGGGCTCGATGAGAAATCGGTCGCGGCGCTCACCGGGCTGCCGGTGCTGCTCTTCGCCGTCATCGCGGTGCCGGGCTCACTGCTGATCGCGCGGCTGGGCGCGCGCCGCGCCGTCCTCGCGGGACTCGTCACCGTGGCGCTCTCCTCGGCGCTGCGCGGGCTCGGCCCGTCGGTGACGATGCTCTTCGTCATGACTTTCGTCATGGGCGCCGGCGTCTCGATCATCCAGCCGGCACTGCCGGCGCTGGTCAGCCGCTGGTTCCCGTCGCGCATTGCGCTCGCCACCGCGGTCTATGCCAATGGCCTCCTCGTCGGCGAGGTGCTCAGCGCGGCGCTGACCTTGCCGCTGGTGCTGCCGCTTATGGGCAATTGGGAATGGAGCTTCGCCTTCTGGGGCGTGCCGGTCTTGGCGACCGCGCTGCTCATTGCCTTCGGGACGCCGCATGTCGCGCCGGCTGCGCAGGCTGCGCGGCTGCGCTGGTGGCCGGATTGGCGGGACGCCCGCACCTGGCAGCTCGGCGTCCTGCAAGGCGGCGGCTCGGCGCTCTATTTCGCGAGCAACGCCTTCATTCCCGACTACCTCCACGCCATTGGCCGGCCGGAGCTGGTCAACGCCTGCCTCACCGCGCTCAATTCCGGCCAGGTGCCGGCCTCTCTCCTGGTGCTGCTCTTCGCGCGCCAGCTCGCCGGACGCAAATCGCCGCTCATCCTTGCAGGGTTCTCGGGGCTCGTCTCGCTCGGCGGGCTGCTGAGCGGAATGCCCTGGGCGATGATCGCCGGCGCCGCGGTCATCGGCTTCGCCGCCGCCTTCGTACTGATCCTGACACTCGCCCTGCCGCCGATGCTGACGCCGCCCGAGGATGTCCATCGCCTCTCGGCCGGCGTGCTCACCATCAGCTACGCCCTCGCCTTCATCGTGCCCTTCCTCGGCGGCGCGGTCTGGGACGCGACCGCGGTGACCGCCACCGCCTTCCTGCCCGGCGCCGTCGGCGCGCTCATGGTGCTGCTGCTCGGCGCGAGCTTGCGGCCCATTCACGGAGCGCGCTGACCGCGCCGCACGCTCGATTGCCGCGCAAACCATGCGCGGCCCGGCGCGGGAATCCGGCCAATGACCTGGCACCCTGTAGGAGGATGAACTGCAGGCCCACCAGATCCTGCTAGTCGGCGAGCTTTTCTGCCTCGCTCGCCACCCGCAGCAGCGGGTCCGATGCGATCTCGCGCATGAGATCCGCCTGCCGAGACTGGCCGGTCTTGGCGAAGATCTGCTGCAAATAGCTCTTTGCCGTGCTCCGGGCGATGCCCGCGCCGGCAGCATAGTCCGCCAGAGATACGCCTCGTGCGAGTTCGCGGAGCAGCCTGCCCTCTGCCGCGGTCAGTGTATAAAGCGAGGCAAGGTCCTGCTCGCGGATCCGCGCATGGCGCGCCGGATCGTGGAGCAGAATGACAGCCGAGGGCTCCGCCGACGGAAAGGGTTCGTCCGGAAGCGAGGTCACGAGGGCGGAAACGGGGCACTTGCCACCGCCACGTGGTAGCACGACCACCTCGCTACGAGCCACCCGGGATTGGCCTTCACCGATGATCCGGCTAACAACTCCGGCAAGATAGCCGCGCACCGCAGGCGCCGCCTGCAGCCGCCCCTGAATGACCGACAACACGTCCGCACGATCAATGATCTGCCGGGCGACGCGGCTTGCGAACAGCAAGGTGCCGCGCCGACTGACAATGGCAATTCCCAGACCCAGAGCGTCGAGCACGAACATCGCATGTTGCGTTCCGAGCTGCGCTTCGACTTGCTGCATGCGCAGCGTGACCATCCGCCTCAGATGCGGGGCAAGCCCGTGCCACTCGCAGATGTCCTCCTCGGAAAAAGGCTCATTTTCTTCTCCTCGTGTCAGCGCGAGCAACACGGTCAGGCCATCCTGGGCAAAGAGGAGGCTTTCCAGGCGATGGCCGAACGGCTGCGACCCGGATTGGCCCGCTTCCGGGAATCCAGTCGCCGGAAGCGACCATCCCGGATCGCCGGCGTCCTGCGCAAAGAGCGAAATCAAGTCGACGCGCGAGAGTCCGGGACTGCCGTCAGAGCCGCCATGCTCGGCGGCCGTCCCCGCGGAGCGCCGAGCGAGGACGCGAGGGGTGGCGCCGTAGCCGACCGCCAAGGAAGCGAGAAAGCGCGGCCAAGCGGACGGATCAACAGCTGCGCCATAGAGCTGATCGAGAAGAACGGAGAATCTAGCCGGACGAAGCATAAGCGGCGCGCTGCGGACGATATTGATGTCAAGTGTCGCTCTCTCATGACTTGGCCGACAGTCGCATTTGGTCAACGGCGCCACAGTAGTATTGGAAAAAAGAAATTTCCCATCCGGATGGCGGTGGGCTGCCCCAAAGCTGCGATTCATATTCCTCCTGCTTGGCACTCCAAGTAGCCGCGGCCGCCAAGCCGACGACAGAAGTACGACAGAAGACCCGCAGAGAGCGGCGGCTGAGAAATGACGGGAGGAAGTGTTGCGTGCAACTGTCGAGCGCCAGTTGAGATCAGTCGTCAGCAGGTCCGAGCGCGACGTCCGGCGGAAGATGGCCGGAAGCCGAGCGTCGCCCAGTCCGCCAGCCGCAGGCGCTCGGACCGCGGAATGCTGAATTCGCCACCCATCCGCCTGCTGGGCAGGCGCAGCGCCGATCTCGAAACAATCGAAGCGCCCGTCCTCGCCGGTGAGCCGGTGGAGCCGGTCGACTTCAACGAGCTTGCGCGCAAGGTGTGGCGGCGGAAATGGACGATTTTGGCGACCGCCGCCGCGCTGATGGCGGTGACGGCCATCGTCCTGTCACAGTTGACACCGATCTACCGCGCGCAGGCATTGGTGATGGTCGAGGCGCGGCAACCGAAATTTGTCAACATCCAGCAGGTGCTGTCGGGTCTGCCGCCCGACGAAGAGACGATCAGGAGCGAGATCGAGGTTCTCCGGTCGCGTGATCTCGCTCGCCAGACGATCACCCAGCTCGGCCTCGACAGGCTTCCCGAATTCAACCCGAAGCCCGCTCGGGACTCCCTGTGGAATCGGCTCGAACGCTGGATCGGGCTGCGGCCCGATCGACTTGCGGACGCCACTCAGTCGCACCAAACGCGGCAGTCGCGGATCGTCGACGAGTTCGAAAGCAGGCTCACTGTCGCTGCGCAGCATCGGTCGCGCGTCATCGCCGTCGGGTTCGATTCGGCAGACCCGATCCTCGCGGCCAACATCGTCAATCGGCTGGTCGATGGCTATCTCGTCTCGCAGCTTCAGGCAAAATTCGACGCGACGCAGCGCGCGAACAACTGGCTGAACGATCGCCTGAAAGGATTGCGCGAACAGGTGCTTGCCTCTGATCGGGCGGTCGCCGCCTATCGCAAGCAGGCGGGACTGCTGCGCAGCGAGACCGAGGGCGGCACGAAGACCACGATCGCGATCCAGGAGCTGGCCGGCATCGACAAGCAGCTCGTGCAGGCGCAAGGCGATCGCGTGGCGGCGGAAGCCAAGCTTGACCAAGTGCGGTCGGTGCTGGCGTCCGGAGCGGGAGCGCAGGCGCTGAGCATCGTGCTGCAATCCCCGATCATCCAGAATCTTCGCGCCCAGCAGGCAGAGGTAGAGCGGCGGGAGGCAGATCTCGGCGCTCGATTCGGCAAATCCTATCCGCCGATGATCAGCGCCCGGGCGGAAGCCGACGGCATCCAGCAAAAGATCGATGCGGAAACAGCCAACATCCTGCAGAGCCTCAAGAACGATGTCGATGTCGCGCGGGCGCGCGAGGGCGCTCTGCAGGCGCGGCTCGACCAGGCCAAGGCGCAAACTGCACGTCTCGATCAGGCCGACGTGCATCTGCGCGCCCTGGAGCGGGAGGCGGATGCCAACGAGAATCTGTACAACACTTTCCTCGAACGCTTCAAAGAGACGAGCAGTCAGGCCGCCGGGCTGGAGCAGCCCGATGCCCGAGTGATCTCGCGGGCCGATGTCCCGGACGCGCCGGCCTACCCGAAGACGAAGATCATCTTGTCGCTTGCCGCCGTCGTCGCGTCGATCGCCGGTATCGCCCTTGCTTTTCTCCTCGATCGGCTGGACCGCGGCTTCCGCAGCATGGATCAGATCGAGGCGGCAACGGGCTACGGCTCGCTCGGCCTCGTTCCGATTCAAAAAGAACTGGCCGGACGAAAAGAAAGGGGGAGGACCCGACTGCCCAGTCCCAATACGCCTTTCGCCGAGGCGCTTCGCAGCCTCGCCACGAAGCTACTGCTGCTCGAAGCGCGAGAGGCGCCGAAGACGATTCTCTTCTCCTCCTCTCTGCCGCAGGAGGGGAAGACCACGATCGGAATTTCGCTCGCTTGCCTGCAGGCGAGCATCGGCCGGAAAGTGGCCTTCGTCGATTGCGATCTTCGCCGCCCGGTCGCTCATCTCGAGTTTCAGGTGCCGCGAAAGCGGGGACTCGTCGACTATCTTTCCGGCGCGGCCTCGCTCGACGCCATCTGGTACACCGAACCGCACAGCGGAGTGACGGTCATTCCGGCCGGGAGGGCAACGCGCGATCCCGCGGGGCTGCTCGCCTCGCAGTCGATGAAGATGTTGCTGCGGGCCCTCGCGCAGACCCACGACATCGTCATCCTCGACTCCGCTCCCGTTCTCGCCGTCTCCGACGCGCTGGCCTTGTGCGGCCTGGTCGACAAGACCGTGTTTCTCGTGCATTGGGGCAAATCGCGCCAAGCGCTCGTCCTGCGCGGCCTTCAGGCGCTCGTCGATGCGGGCGCCGACCTCGCCGGGATCGTCCTGTCACGCGTCGACGTGCGCAAGCACGCCCGGTACGGCTATTCGGACTCGGGGCTCTATCTGGGTCCCGCCCGGGAATACGCCGGCGAGGGCGAGCGCGGGGCACAAGCATGAGGATCGTGCAGCAGGACAGACGGATGTCAACCAGCGCAGCTGAGGGGCGAGGCGGCGGCGACCGCCCGCGCGCGGCGTGATCTGCGATGCCGAGTGACGCGGGCCTCTATCGCGGCGAACCGCTCGATGCCCGCCTTCGCCAAGGCGCGATGGCAGCCACCGATTCCGTGCGGCCGGGACGGATGGCGATTGCCCGTCCAGTCATCTGCGGCCTGCTGCGCTTCTTCGATTGGGCCTGGGTCGCCATCACCGCAGTGCTCGCCGTCTATGTTTACACGCTCGTCAATCCTGCGAATGATTTCAGCCCCCCGCTGTTCCTGCTCGTCGGCCTTGTCGCCGCCTTCTCGTCCAATAGCCTGTTCAATGGCCTGAAGCTTTACGAGTTCGCACGCCTGTCGCAAATCGCCTGGCAGCTGAAGCGGATCGTAGCAGGCTGGGCCGGCGTGGTGTTCATCGGTCTGTCGATCGCGTTTCTCACCAAGACCTCGGCTAACTTCTCGCGCCTTTGGTTGGTCATGTGGTCCGTGCTGGTGGCATCTGGCCTGCTTGGCGCGAGGCTCGCGGTTGCGACGCTCATCGCGCGCTGGTCCGCAAGCTACCGGCTGCAGCGGCAAGTTGCCGTCGTTGGCAGCGGCACGCCGGCGCGACGCCTTCTTGAGGAATGCCGCGCCTCCTGGTCGGACGAGATCCGCATTGTCGGCATCTTCGACGACCGCCGGACCCGAGTCCCAGGCGAACTCGAGGGTGTACGGATCCTCGGGAGCATCGAGGCCCTGACATCGCTCGTGCGCCGGATGACGGTCGACGAGATCATCATCGCTCTTCCGTGTTCGGCGGCGGACCGGATCAATGAGCTCGTCCGGCGGCTGCGGGAGCTTCCGGTCGATGTCAGGCTGTGGATCGACGTCAGCGTCCGAAAGCTAGCAATCAGAGAGATCGAATTCCGCCCAGGGGCGCCCGTCATCACGCTTGCGGATCGACCGATCAAGCACTGGAGCGCGCTGCAGAAGCGCATCGAGGACGTCGTCCTAGCAACGATACTGCTGCCGGTTGCGGCGCCGGTGATCCTGCTCGCCGCCATCGCCATTCGTCTGGAGAGCCGCGGCCCGGTGTTCTTCAAGCAGCAGCGATACGGCTTCAACAACCAGATCATCGACGTCCTGAAGTTTCGCACGATGTTCGTGGATCGGGGAGATGCATCCGGCGCTGCGCAGACGCGGCGGGGCGATCCGCGCGTGACCCGCGTCGGACGGCACCTGCGCCGCACAAGCCTCGACGAGCTGCCGCAGCTCTTCAATGTCATCAGGGGAACCATGTCGATCGTCGGGCCGCGGCCGCATCCTCTGCAGATGCAGGCGGTGGACCGGGTCTATCACGAAGCGGTGAGCGAGTATTTCTCGCGGCACCGGGTGAGACCGGGAATCACCGGACTTGCACAGGTCAGCGGCTTTCGCGGCGAGATCGACACGATGGAGAAGGCGCAAAGGCGCCTCGAACTCGATCTCCACTACATCGATCAATGGTCGCTGGGGCTCGACCTCAAGATCATCTGGCGCACGCTTTGGCATATCGCGGACAGGAATGCCTATTAGATGCCACCTTCGATACGTCCGGCTGACGTCCGGGCCGCCGGAGACGGCGCTCGGTGGAGCATCGGCTTGATGCAACCCTTGGCCGCCCCCTGGTATCTGCGCCGGCTCTCTCGGATGTCGCCAAGCGAGATGGCCTGGCGGCTGAGCGATCGAGTTGTGAAGCAACTGTGGAACTCGCGCCGAGGACGGGATCCGGCGACGGACCCGACTTCGCTCGGCACCTGCCTGACCGCGTCTCCGCCGTCATGGCGACAGGGCTCGCTGCCGGTGGTTTCCGGTGGTGCGCGCGAGCGGCTGCTGAACACGGCGGACGCCCTGATGCGCGGCGAGGGACATGTGTTCGACTGCCGGCGGACCGACATGGCGGCGCCGGACTGGTTTCTCGACCCGGTCACGGGCAAGCAGACGCCGCGCGATGCGTACTGCTTTGCCGTCGACTACCGCCACGGCTCGATCGGCGAGGTGAAGTACATCTGGGAGCTGTCGCGCCACCATCATCTGACCCAGCTGGCGGCCGCCTACGCGCTCACGGGTGATGCGCGCTATGCCGAGCGGACAGGCTTGCATCTGGAGTCCTGGTGGGAGCGCAATCCCTTCTTGTCGGGCATCCATTGGGCGAGCGGAATCGAGGTCGGAGTCCGGCTGCTCGCCTGGGTCTGGATCCGCCGCCTGCTGGCCGATTGGCCTGGTACGCCCACCCTGTTCGACCGCAACCCGGTCTTTGCGAGCCAGCTTTATCATCACCAGGAGTATTTGTCCCGCCTGCCCAGCCGCTTCTCCTCGGCCAATAATCACCTGGTGGCCGAAATGGCCGGCCTCTTCGTCGCCGCCTGCGCACTGCCGTGGTTTCGGCGCAGCCGCGAATGGCGAAGACAGGCGGCGGCGGCGCTCAACAAGGAAATCGTCACCCAGATCTTTCCCTCCGGCATCCATCGCGAGCTCGCGTCCGGCTATCACGCCTTCGTCCTGGAACTGGCGCTGGTCGCAGCCATTGAAGGGGATGCCGCCGGCCACCCGCTCGACCCGACCGCCTGGGAGCGCCTTGAAGCAATGGCCGACGCCACCGCGGCCATCCTCGACGCGTCCGGCGCTCCGCCACGGCAGGGCGACTGCGACGACGGCACTGCGCTGCTGGTTGACGGCGAGGCCTTCTGCCCGTGGGACTCGCTGCTGGCCACTGCGAGCTCGGTGTTCGGCGCTCTCGACTGGTGGCCCCGCGCCACGACCGACGACCTGCGCACACCACTTCTGACCTCCTTGACTTGGCGACGGGCCGTTCGCGCCGGCCGGCGCCCGCAGCAGAGGCCCGCATTCTTTCCCGACGCCGGCATGGTCATTCTGCGGGCCAATGCCCACAGCGCGCGCGAGATCTGGTGCCGCTGCGACAGCGGCCCGCATGGTTACCTATCGACGGCGGCGCACGCCCATGCGGACGCATTGTCGGTCGAGCTGCGCTACGGCGGCGTTGACGTGCTTTCAGACCCCGGGACCTACCGCTACTACTGCGCTGATAAATGGCGCGACTATTTTCGCTCGACACACGCGCACAACACGCTGCAATTGGGCGGCGCGAACCAGTCGCGGCTCAGCGGACCCTTTCTGTGGACCCGCCAGGCGCAGTCACGCACCCTTTCGGTCAAGCTCGATGCAGGCGAGCTCTTCTGGGAAGCCCGCCACGACGGCTATCGCGCCGCCAATCCGCCGGCGCTGCACTTCCGGCGCGTCCGCATCGACGGCGAGGCCTCGCGGGTCGCGATCGAGGATGAGATCGAAAGCACGCGCGCTCACGCCTGCCGCCTCGCCTTTCATCTCGGTCCCGCCGTGCAGGCCTCACTGCAAGGCAGCTGCGCCGATCTGTCCTGGGTCGGCGCCGCCGGCGAGCCTTTCGCCCGGATCGAGCTGCCGCCGACGCTCTCGTGGCGCGCCATACGCGGCCAGGAAGACCCTCCCTTCGGCTGGTTCTCGCCGTCTTATGGCCGGAAGGTGCCGATCACGGCGCTGTTGGGCGAAGGCACGATCGAACGCGGACAGGTGCTCGTCACGCAGCTGACCTTCGAGGTCCGCTCGACGGAGCGGGCCATCTTCCATGACCAGGGCCGTGATTGCACGGGCGCGGATGCGAGAGCGCCGGCTGGCGTCCGGGCGGATGCGAAAGAGGTGAGCGAATGAGGATCAGCGTCTTCGGATTGGGATATGTTGGCGCCGTGTCCGCCGCGTGCCTTGCAGATGCCGGACATAGAGTCATCGGCGTGGACACCAACGGCATCAAGGCCGATCTCATCAATGCCGGTCAATCCCCGGTGCTCGAGCCGGGGCTTTCCAAGCTTATCGCCGAGCAGCGCAATTGGGGACGCCTGATCGCCACGACCGACGCGGCGCTGGCGGTGAGCGAGAGCGATCTTGCGCTCATCTGCGTCGGCACGCCGAGCCGGCCGAATGGCGACATCGATCTCGGCGCGATGGAACGCGTGAGCGAACAGATCGGCGCAGCGCTCCGCGCAAAGCAACAGTTCTTCGTCGTTGTGGTGCGCAGCAGCGTCCTGCCGGGAACCATCGGCCGCGTTACCGGCGCCCTGGAGGACGCGTCAGGCAAGACGGCGGGCCACGATTTCGGTATTTGCTGCAATCCCGAGTTCCTGCGCGAAGGCAGCGCGATTGAAGACTTTCGCAACCCGGCAAAGACCGTGGTCGGCGCGTCGGATCCGCGGACGAGAGAGGCGATGCGCCTGCTCTATGCGAGCACCACCGCGCCTCTTTTCGAGACCGACATCGCCGTCGCCGCCTTGGTCAAATACTCGGACAATGCATGGCACGGGCTCAAGGTCGGCTTTGCCAATGAGATCGGCACGCTGTGTCGAGCCTTGGGACTCGACAGCCATCGGGTGATGGAGATCTTCTGCGCCGACACGCGGCTCAACCTCTCGCCAAAGTATCTGCAACCCGGCTTTGCCTTCGGCGGTTCCTGCCTGCCAAAAGATTTGCGCGCCCTGACCTACAGCGCACGCAAGCATGATCTCGAGCTGCCGATCCTCGATGCCGTGCTGGTGAGCAATCGCCGTCACCTCGAGCGCGGCCTGCGCCTGATTGTCGATCAGCAAAAGCGCCGGATCGGCGTCCTCGGCCTCAGCTTCAAGGCCGGCACCGACGACCTCCGCGAGAGCCCGATCGTCGAGGTCGTCGAACACCTGATCGGCAAAGGCTACGACATCCGCATCTTCGATCCGAGCGTCCGCGCGGCATCCCTTGTCGGCGCGAACCGCACTTACATCCTGGACCGTATCCCCCATCTTTCGCGTCTGCTGGTTGCGACCGCGGACGAGCTGATCGAGCATGCGGAGCTCGTTGTGATCGGCAACGCGGATCACGCCCATCGGCAAGTGCTCGAACGGATGAGGGACGATCAATTCGTCGTCGACTTCGTCCGGCTGTTCGACCCCCCGCACTCAGGAGAGCGCTACCATGGCATCTGCTGGTGAGCCGCCGCGGCGGCGGGGCCGCGTTCTCATCATCGTGCAAAATCTGCCGGTGCCGTTCGATCGCCGGGTTTGGCTCGAGGCGACCTCGCTGACCCGCGCCGACTACGATGTGAGCGTCATCTGCCCGAAATTCAAAGGCTATGAACGCGCCTACGAGCGGGTGGAGGAAGTCGACATCTACCGCTACGCGCTGCCGGTGCAGGCGGAAGGGGCGCTCGGATTCGCGGCCGAATTCGCCTGGTGTTTCATCCGTACGGCCATGCGCTCCGTCACCGTGGCGGTCCGTGGTCGCGGCTTCGACGTCATTCACGCGTGCAATCCGCCCGAAACCTACTGGCTGCTCGGCTGGGTCTGGCGAGTCTTGGCCGGCAAACGGTTCATCTTCGATCATCACGACCTCTCGCCGGAAATGTACGCCGCGAAGTTCGGCCGTCGCGCAGGCGCCATGCATCGCGGCTTGCGCTGGTTGGAGTGGCTCACCTTCAAGACCGCCGATGTCGTCGTCACGACCAATGGAAGTCACAGGGAGATCGCAATCACACGCGGCGGCGTGCCGCCGCAGCGCATCTTCGTCGTGCGGTCCGGACCGGACCTTGCACGGCTCAAGCGGTACCCGCCGGATCCGAGATACCGCAAGGGAAAGGCGCATCTGGTCGTCTATCTTGGAGAAATCTGCAGTCAGGACGGCGTCGATCATATGGTTCGCGCCGTGAAGGTCCTGACCCAGGACCATGGGCGGACGGATTTCCACTGCATCTTCGTCGGCGGCGGAAGCCACCAACCGGTGATCAAGGAGTACGCCGGCAAGCTCGGCCTCGAGACGGTGACCACCTTCACCGGCAGAGTGAGCGACGAAGAGCTCTGCCGCATCCTGTCCTCGGCCGATCTCGGCATCGATCCCGACCCGAAGACCGAGTGGTCGGACAAGAGCACCATGAACAAGGTCATGGAGTACATGTATTTCGGCCTGCCGATCGTCGCCTATGATCTGCGGGAAACGCGCGTTTCCGCGCGGGACGCCGCCGTCTATGCCGAATCAAACTCCGAGAGCGCCCTGGCGGAGGCGATCGCCGCGCTGCTCGACAATCCGGCAAAGCGCCGGGAGATGAGCGCGTTCGGCGAGCGGCGCCTGCGCCAGGCGCTGGCCTGGCAGTACTCGGTGCCTGTCCTGCTCGATGCCTACGAGACCGCCTTTGCCATGGCGGCGGACAAGGGCCGGCGCGCGGCCCTGTCGCAATTGCCGGCACGAAACTCGCGCGGCCACTAGGGCGCGGAGCGCTTCGCCGATGTGCAGGACGAGAGATCAGACGCGCAAGAAGGGCTGGGCGCTGGCCTGCAGTCCAGTGGTCATCGTCGCCCTGCTGGTCGCACTCGACGGGCGTGCCGAGGCGACCACCGTGGTGATCACGCCCGATCAGCCGATCGAGGCCGCCGTCGAGCACAGTCCGCCGGGGACCATCTTCCTCGTCAGGCGCGGGACCTACAGACTGCAGCAGGTCGAGCCGAAGGACGGAGACAGCTTCACCGGCGAGCCCGGCACGGTGCTCTCCGGGGCGAAGCTTCTGACGCGCTTCCGGAAGAGCGGCAGAATCTGGATCGCGAGCGACCCTAGCGCTCAAGGTCAAGGCGGCGGTTATTGCGCGCCGACAAGGCCGGCCTGCACCTATTCGGAAAATCTCTTCGTAGATGACCGGCCGCTGCGGCACGCGGCGAGCAGGGAAGAGGTCGGCCCCGGCAGCTACTACTTCGATTATGCGGCGCACGAGGTTCTGCTCGGCACCGATCCGGCGGGAAAGAAGATCGAGCTCGGTATCGCGCGCGTCGCGTTCTTCGGCCCGGCACAGGGCGTTACCATCAAAGGCCTCACGATCGAGAAATACGCGATCCCCGCCCAGATGGGCGCCATCGGCGATCAGGCGGGCGTGGTGAAGTGGACTATCGAAAACAACGTGATCAGATGGAATCACGGCGCCGGCGTGCGCGCCAACAGCGGGACGCGGGTAATCGGAAACGAGATCTACGGCAATGGGCAGCTCGGCCTGAGCGCCAGCGGTGACGACGTCCTCATCGAAGGAAACGAGATAGCCGACAACAACTATGCCGGTTTCGATCCGGGCTGGGAGGCTGGAGGCGCGAAGTTTTCGGGCACGACCAGTTTGATGGTGCGGAATAATTTCTCGCACGGCAATTTCGGTCCTGGCCTTTGGACGGACATCAACAATTACCGGACGACGTACGAATACAATACCGTCACGGACAACGCCTGGGAGGGGATACAGCACGAGATCAGCTACGACGCGCTGATCCACGGCAATATCGTCAACGGCAACGGAAACGTTCGCGACAACTGGGTGTGGGGCGCGCAGATCCTCATCCAGAATTCGAGAAACGTCGACGTTTCCGACAATTATGTCGAGCTCGAAACGCGCGGTGACGGCATCGCGATCGTCTCTCAGAATCGAGGCGCCGGGTCACGCGGGAAATGGGAGGCCGTTGACAATCGCGTCCACGACAATCACATCATCATCGGTCCGAATTTCCAGCGTGAGGGCTCCGATGCCGGCGTCACCGGCGTTGCCGGCGACTATGACGTAGCGGCGCTGCTGCAGACGAACGCCTTCGATCACGACCACTACTATGTTCCCGACCCAAACGGCGCATGGTGGCGTTGGGCGCAGCAGACCGACTGGCGCGGCTTGCGCGGCCAAGGACAGGAGGCACACGGCACGATGCAGTCCGATTCGCACCCGCCGGCGCCGCCGCGGCCGAGCCTTTCGCTCAGCGCGTCACCTGCTCCCGTCATCGGGCATCCATTCGCGATCACGTGGTCGGCGCGGCTCGCGACGACGTGCCAGGCTTTCGGCGGCTGGACGGGCGTCAAACCGCTGGCCGGATCGCTAACCCTCGTTCCGCATGCGCCGGCGACCTACGGAATCGTCTGCCACGGCGTTGGAGGCGAGGCGACAAAGACGATATCGGTCGAGGCGGGATTATGATCATCGGGACTGCGCAGGCTTCGCGCCCGGATGGCGCCCGTGGCCGGCAACAAGTCCGGTACGGCTGACAATGTGCGGCGTATTCGGCTGCATTGGATTGGCGCTCGAGCACGATGCCGCGAGCCGGTGCGTGGCGGCATTGCGCCATCGCGGTCCGGATGGGGCGGGCATCGAACGCTTCACCGTCGGCAACCGACAGGTCGTCCTCGGCCACACGCGCCTAGCCATTCTCGACCTGTCATCAGCCGGCAACCAGCCGATGACGAGCCGGGACGGGCGGTGGTGGGTCTCTTACAACGGCGAGATCTACAACCACCTCGACCTGCGGTGCGAGGTTCCCGCAACTTTCCGCGGACATTCGGATACGGAAACCCTGGTAGAGAGCCTGGCGGCGAGCGGTTTCGATGCGACCATCGGCCGGCTGAACGGAATGTTCGCCTTTGCCGCTTTCGACCGCCAGGCAGAGAAGTTGTTCCTGGTCCGCGACCCGTTTGGCATCAAGCCGCTCTACTATGCCCTTGCCGATGACGGCGGGATTGCGTTCGCCTCGGAAATACGGGCGCTCCGGGAGATGGTGCCGACCGGCCGCGCGGTCGATGCAGGTTCGTTGCAATGCTTCCTCACGCTGCGCTTCGTGCCTTCGCCGCGCACCTTGTGGAAGGACGTCTTCCGGCTGCCTGCGGGGCACGCCCTGATCTATGACATTGCGACCGGACGCGCCGAGCTGCGCCGTTATATCGCTGCCGGGACCGACCATTTCGCGGGCAGCGCGGAGGACGCCGTCGCCACTTATCACGAGCTGCTCGCGAGAGCAGTGGAGCGGCAGCTACTGTCCGATGTTCCGGTCGGGATTCTGCTCTCGGGCGGCGTCGACTCCGCGCTGGTCGCGGCGCTGTCGCGCCGGCTGGGGCCGCGACTGCCATGCTTCACAGTAGGATTCGGCGATACCGACGCCGAGAGCGAGATCGCTGCGGCGGCCGAAACGGCGCGGCTGCTTGACCTCTCATTCGTTCCGGTCCGCCTTGCTCCTGAAGAGGTGCTGGCCGGGCTCGACACGGTGATGGGCGTCCTGGAAGAGCCGATTGCGTCAACCTCGACCCTTGCCATGTGGCCGCTGATCAAGCGCGCTCGTCGCGATGTCACCGTGGCCCTGACGGGTCAGGGCAGCGACGAGCCTTGGGGTGGCTACAGGCGTTATCAGAACGAGATCATCCGGCGGCAGCTCCGGCTGCCCGGGTTGCTGGCTGCCATGCGGCATCTTCCCCTGACCGGGCGACCGATCCCGGAGGCCATCAATCGCGCCGTCCGCAGCCTGCCGATTTCCGATCCGGCCCTCCGCTTCGAGGCGGCGTATGCGCTGTTCACCAGCGAGGAGCGCGCGGAGTTGACCGGGCGCGCCGATGACGGCAACGCCCTTTCCGACATCCGCTACTGGCGCGACTGGGCCGGCGACGCGCGCGAGCCGGTGGAGCAGATGATGGCCATCGACAGCCGGACCTGCCTGCCCGACGACTGGCTGCTCTACGCCGACAAGATCTCGATGGCTTTTTCGCTCGAAACGCGCGTTCCCATTCTCGACCTCGAGGTCGTGCGCTTCGTCGAGTCGCTGCCACGTCCCTACAAATTGCGCCTCGGGAGGGGCAAGATCGTCCACAAGCTCGCCGCGAAGCGACACCTGCCGGCGACGATCGTTCATCGCCGCAAGATGGGATTTCCGGTCCCCTTTGCCGCCTGGTCGCGGGGTCCGCTGCGCAAGCGCGTAGGGGAGCGCCTTCTCGAGGGCTTGCCCGGTACCGGCCTCTTTCGGCGCGCGGCAGTCGAGCGGTTGTGGACCAGTCACCTCGACAGGAGACGCGATGTCGGGCGGCAGATCTTCGCGCTTTTCAGCTTGGCGGAGGTTATCGCTCCTCGATGACCGCGACGATGATCGCGACAACGTCGGCTCAGCGCCTGGCGGTCCGTGCGCCGGCGAAGGTCTACCTAATCTGTCTGGCAATTCTCCTGGCGGGATATGCTTTTGCGGGAAAGGGGTTCGCGTATCTCGGATTCCCGCCCTTCTACATTGGGGAAATCGTTTTATCGATCGGCTTCCTGATGCTCTTCCTCGGCGGCTACGCCTGGTATCTGCCAAAGCTGCCGCTATTCCCGCTCTTTATGATCTTCTGCGCGATCGGCTTGGCGAGGACCATACCCTATCTGCCCAAGTACGGCGTGGATGCGGCGCGGGACGCGGTCCTCTGGGGCTACAGTCTCTTTGCCCTGATCACCGCAGTGCTGGTCGGGAGATCAGGCAGCCTCGTCCGCGGCCTCTTGTGGTACAGAAAGGCCATTCCGGCGTTCCTGATCTTCAATCTCGTCTTCATGGCCGGCTTCGGCCTCGTTGCTCCGCTGCTGCCGCTTTGGCCCGGCACGGAGGTAAGCGTCATCGAATTGAGGCCCGGCGATGTTGGCTGCCATCTTGCCGGTGTCGGCGCCTTTCTACTGCTGAAGCTTCATCGAACCTTCCCGCAGGCGAGGCCGACCCGGCGAACAGAGGCGCTCTGGTGGCTCGGCTGGTTGGTCATACTCGGCGTCGTCGCTTGCGACAGCCGGGCCGCGATGGTCACGGTAGCTTTCGTGCTCCTCTTGATCGTCTGTTTCAAGGGAATAGGGCTGAGGCAAGCAGGTCTCGCGGCCGCGGTCAGCATTCTGCTCCTGGGTGCATCGTTGGGTTCCTTCGATTTGCCCGGGGAACGCAGCCGCTCTCTCTCTGTAGAACAGCTCTTGGACAACGCAGGCAGCGTTTTTTCGGACCAGAATGCTTCTTTTCGTAATGCGGAGACGCGCGAATGGCGGATCGACTGGTGGGACACAATCCTGGACTACACGATTTACGGCCCACTGTTCTGGACCGGGAAAGGGTACGGGATCAATCTCGCCGTCGATGATGGCTTCGATACCGACAACGGGAAGACCCGCGATCCCCATAACGGCCATCTGACAACCCTGGCCCGATCCGGTGTGCCGGGCATCGTCGCCTGGATCGTACTGCAGCTTTCATTTGCAGCCCTTCTGCTGCGCTTCTATCTGAAAGCGCGTCGCCTCAGACAAGAATGGTGGGCCCGGGTTGATCTGTTCATCATCTGCTACTGGGCGGCGTTCATGATCAACGGTTCGTTCGACGTATTCTTCGAATCGCCGCAGGGAGCGATCTGGTTCTGGAGTGTCGTCGGCTTCGGATTAGCGGCTGCCATGACGCAGCGGACGCTCTTCGCGACGTTGTCCGCCGGCCAGGCGGCTCAGCCAGCGTATCGCAAAAAGCTGCCGCGAGGCTCCGCACATGCATTGGCAAAGCGAGGCGCCGCCTGACCCTGCGGCACCGCACTTCTTTCGGACACCTTTGGTTGCGCTTCAGCGGGAACGGATCGCTGCCTTGCGCTCGATGCGGCCTTGCCGTTTCCGACGCCGGCGCTCTTGGTTGAGCTTCATCACCGTCAAGCCGGGATTAGCGACAAACGCCAACCCCGATGCCGCGGCGGCCAGAAGATAATGACGGTTGGCCGTCGCCGATCGCGCCAAGCGGCCATATTTCCAGGCCCATATTTCCGACCAGCGGGGATCGGCAACCTGGGACGGCAAAACCGGCCGGTCCCATGTCCCAGCCGCGATGGTCTGCAACGAGGCTCTTACCGATCGAAGTATCTCGCGTGAGCGGTTATAGGTCACCGAGGATAGCCGCAATCGGACTTCCACGAGAGGCATGCCTACATAAGTTGCGCCGCCGGCTACATGGGCGCGATGCAGAAACGGCGGAACCTCCGCCACTTTCCACTCGGGCATGAAGCGAAGCTTGCTCTCGCTGGCCACCACCATCGTGCCTTGCAATGCCATCTCGAACGGCATCGACCAGACCATGGGTCCGGTTCTATCCTCGATCCGATCCCACCATTCGACGGGCATATATCGGGAGAACCGCTCTCCCCGCTCGTTTATCAGGTAGGCATCGGTGGCCATCAGCTGCACACCCGGGTTTCGCCGGCGCGCCGCATCAAAGGCGCTTATCTGCCGCCGAAGCGTATCCGGCAGCATCAGATCATCGGCATCGAGAAACGATATCAATTCGCCTTTGGCGCATTCCATGCCGAGGTTGCGTGCTTGTCCGACCCCGAGATCCTGCTGGCTGCAAATGACCCTGATGCGATGATCGCTATCGGCCAGGTCGCGTAGAACGGCAAGGCTGTCATCGGAAGAGTTATCATCGATAATGACGAGTTCATAGTCCGAGAAATCTTGTCGCAATACGGACGCAACGGAAGCACGGAGCCAGCGGCCGTCATTCTTGTTCGGCATGATCACGCTGGCCAAAGGCATGAATGCTTCATCGCATTTTCAGGCCTCCACCGTCAAGCTGATAGCGGACGGTTGGATCGGCGCAGAGTTTCGCTCGTTAGCACGCATCATGAGAGTGCTGCTGACGGGCATCGCTTGCATGCCGAATTCCGGTTCGGAAGCCGGCGTTACCTGGAATTGGGCGTGGCACCTCTCCATGCGGAACCAGGTTTGCGTCATCACCCATGGCGCGTTTCGACGCGTCATCGACGACTTCCTAGCGCAGCACCCCAACGACAATTTGCATTTCGAATGGGTGGATTCGCTCGGTTGGCTTTCGCTCAAGCCCCCGCAAGACCTTCGCCTTCATTACGTTCTTTGGCTGCGCGCTGCGCTCCACCGCGCTCGGCGGCTCCTTCGCGAGCGAGACTTCGACATCATTCACCATGTCAGCTTCAACACGGTCAGCGCGCCGCCACCTTTCTGGCGACTTGAAAAGCCATTCGTCTGGGGACCGGTCGGCGGCGGACAGACGACCCCGATGCCGCTGCTCTGGTGCTTCCGTCATATGCTGGTGCGGGAAGAGGTCCGAACATTGCGCATCTTGCTGCTGCCCTTCCTGCCGGGTCTGCGCAAGGCGGTTGCACATAGTCGAGCCATATTTGCCGTCAATCGCGAAACGGCCCGCGTCCTCAGCGCGGCGGGGGCAGGTTCGGTGCCTTTGATGCTCGATTGCGCGGTGCCGCCTGAGCTGTTCACCGCGAATCCGCCGCAGCGCAAGATCGAGGGGCCCTTCACTGCAATCTGGGCGGGGCGGATCGAGCCGCGAAAGGGCCTCGACGTCTGTCTTGCGGCCGCACGCCTGCTCCGCTCGGGAGAAATGAAGCTGCTCATCGCCGGGGATGGCCCCGACTCTGCTAAGGCAAGGAGGTTCGCCGCGCGACTTGGGATTGCGAACCGCGTGAACTTCCTCGGACGTGTAGCCTGGAGCGAACTGCAGGATCTGTTCCGCAGATCGCACGTGCTCTTGTTCACAAGCGTGCGCGATAGCTCCGGCTGGGTGTGCATCGAGGCGATGGCGCAAGGCTGCCCCGTCATCTGTCTCGACCATCAAGGCATGGGCACGCATCTTCCTGCCGAGGCGGCGGTAAAAATTCCGGTCGGCGGGCCGCGCGCCGTCGCACAAGCATTCGCTGCAGCGGTCGAAAGGCTGGCAAGTGACCGTTCGCGCCTACGCGCGATGTCGGAGGCGGCGCGGGCCTTTGCGCAGACGCAGCGATGGGACAGTCATGTTCGTGCAATGGAGGCTTGCTATGGCCGATTGGTTTCGGCGCAGCGCATCCAGAAGGAAGCGGCCGACTAGCACAGCGCCTTTGCACGTCGCTGCGTGCACGGAGGCGCGAGATTGACCGATTACGGACCTCGTTCACCCGACGCTGATCTGGTGTCCGTCATCGTCCCGGCATACAACGCCTCGCGGACGATCGAGCGGACGTTGCGATCGGCTTCAGCACAATCCCATCGACTCATCGAGATCATCGTCGTCGATGACGGGTCGACCGATCGCACGGCGGAAATAGTGACGGCTCTCGCGTACGAAGATAAACGGATCCTGCTGCTTCGACAGCCGAACGGCGGGGTTGCTGTAGCGAGGAATCTCGCGATTTCCCGCGCTCGAGGAAACTACATCGCGCCGCTTGATGCGGATGATCTATGGCATCCGGATAAGATCGCCCTGCAACTTCAGGCGCTGCAGGATGCGTCAGCAAGCACGGGATTCGCCTATTGCTGGTCGGTTGGGATCGATGACGACGATCGCGTCACCTCCAATGGCCTCATCCCCTTTCCGTCGCCTCGCTTCGAAGGAAACGTGCTCGCCGAGCTGGTCACCCACAATATCGTCGGCGGCGGCAGCGTGCCCTTGATCCGCCGGTCTCTGCTGCATGAGGTCGGGGGCTATGATCCCGAGCTGAGGCGCGCAGGGGGCCAGGCCTGCGAAGACTGGAAACTCTATATCTTGCTGGCGGAACGCAGCGAATTCATTGTCGTCCCGCGCACTCTCGTCGGCTATCGCCAGCATCTCGGCCATAGCAGCATGTCGATGAACCTGAAGCAAACGGAGAGATCCAATGGCTTCATCGTGAGATGGACACGACAGAAGTTTCCCGACCTACCGAAATCCCTGTTCAGGCATCAGCTCTATTATGTCTATTCGTATCTGGCGCTCCAGGCCTTGCGCCAAGGCGCCATGTTCGCCGGAGTGAAATATATGAGCGTTGCCGCCCTGAACAATCCTCGCCGCTTGCTTGCCGCCCCCGTGCGCATCGCACGTCGCTACCCTAACCGGCCTGGGCAGAGGAAGAGCGTTGAAAGCGGCATTCCATTCGCTGCCCTGAAATAGGAAGTGTGCCTGCCCGCCACCGTCGCGTCCTCAGTCGCGCAGGTCGGTCCGGATTCATCGTCTCCAGCCCAGGACGCGGGTGCGAAGCCAGACCTCTTGCCACATCGATTTTGAAAATGGATAGCTCATCAAGAAGTAAAGAACGACGGATACGATGGTAACCAGTGCGATCTCATCCAAGTCATGGTAGGAGGCGCCCCGGATCACTCTCGACAAGGCGAGCGCGGCACCGACCGATAGCGATGCCAGGGTTGCCGGCACCAGATACAAAGCCGCGACCTCGCGCCACGATACGCCATGGCGGCGAAGTACGGCATAGAAGTAGATCGGTACGGTGATGGTGTGATAAAGCGCCACGGCCGTTGCCACTCCGAGAGCCGACCACCGCCAGCCGCCGATTGCCACGAGCGGCAAGAACACTGCGGCCGTTAGGCAGCCATACCACGCGTTGCGCCAGAATTCTCCTCTTGCCTGCAGCAGAGCCGCTGCGAGCCAGCCGACCGCATCGAAGGCGAAGCCGACGCTCAGGATCTGAAAAAGCGGGACTGCTGCATTCCATTTGGACCCGAATATCAAATCCAATCCCGGGCGGCAGATGGCCGCTTGCAGAAAGCACAACGGCACGAACAGGCTTCCAACGATGCGCGAGGATTTGAGTGCGACCTCCGCTTGCCGAGTGGGATCGCGCGCGAGGAGAACCAGCGCCGGAAACATCACATTGGCGAGGTTTGACACGAAGGCGCGCAGCGGCAACACCGCGAGGCTGTAGGCAAAGTAGTAGATCCCGACGACGGGCGGGCTCGCCAGCAACCCCAATGCAACATAATCGCCCTGCGCAACGACGGTGGTGACCACACGCCTGATGAACACCGCCGCTCCGTCGCCGATGAGATATCGCCACCGGCGGAGCTGCGGGTCGAACCGGATTCTCGGCGCCGCGCAGAGCCATGTCGCCAGCGCTCGCCCCGCCATGGTGAGCGGCACCGGGACGACGAAGCTGTAGGCGCCGAATCCAAGATAGGCGAAGAGAACCGAGAGCCCCTGCAGCGCCGTCAATTCTGCCAAGCTGATACCAGCGAGAAGACGGAATTTCAACGAGGCCCTGAGGATCGCAAGGGGCACGAGAGAAAGCGCGCTGATCGGAGCGGCGAGAGCCAGGACCATGATGAGTCCGGATACGCGTTCTTCGCGGTAAAGCTGCGCGCTGACCGGGGCCGCGGCGATCATGGCGATCGCACCGATGGTCGCCAAGCTCAGGCTCAGCCAAAACGCGGCATTCGTCCAGTGGCGCAGATGCCGGCCGCGTTGCACCAGAACATCGTCGATCCCTGGATTGATGATCGCGTTGACGAAGGTGGTGACCGTATAGGCCAGCCCAATGCTGCCGAAGTCAGCCGGAGTGAGAAGCCACGCCAAAACCATCTGCCCGAGAAGCTGGACGCCTCGCCCGGAGACGGTCAGAAAAAGTAGCCACGCATAACCCGATACGACAGCCTGCCCAAGGCGCGGGACGGGGTGGGAGCGCGGCGCAGGGTATTCGTCGGTGCTCGGCATGATCGCTGGCTGGCAAACCTTGCATTCGTCTGCGCGCTCTCGTGAGATCAACGCGAGGAGCAATTTCTGCTCCCTCAACTCTCATCAAGAGCGGCTGATGCCAAGCCTGTGGTTGACAACCAGCGAGACCTCGAACGTTACCGGTTCGAGAGCGCAAGGAGCGGGCGCAGTGCGGCGGCGAATGCGCCACGCCGCGGCTTGCCGGAGGATCAAGGCGAGCTAGGTTGATCTCCGGTGTCAGGAGCAAGAAGCCGACTGGCGTTCGGTTCGGAGGGATGGATTGAGATAGATGCGCTCGCCGCTCTATACGCCGAATTTCTATGACCGGGGCCGCGAGCTTACCGAGTCTTCAGCTCGAGAAATCGTTCCCCTTCTGCTCTCTGCCATTCCAGCGCGCTCGGTCTGCGATGTCGGCTGCGGAACGGGAACCTGGCTCAGCGAATTCATGAAGCACGGCGTAACCGATGTGACGGGGCTCGATGGCGCCTATGTGCCCCGCAGCCTGCTCGAAATTCCCGAGCAGAATTTCCTCACCGTCGATCTCAGAGACTGCGAAGTATGTCGGGTGGTCGGACGGCGCGTCGACCTTGCACTATCTCTGGAGGTCGCCGAGCACCTGCCCCGGGAAAGAGCAGCGGATTTCGTGGCCGAGCTTGTATCCCTTGCGCCCGTCGTTGCCTTTTCGGCGGCCATACCCGGACAGGGAGGCGTGGGACACATCAATGAACAATGGCAAGATTATTGGGCGCGTTTGTTCAGAGAGCGAGGCTACGAGGTATTCGACGCGATTCGTCCGAGGATATGGGCGCGGCAGAACATCGCCTATTGGTACAAGCAGAACCTGCTGATCTATTGCGCTTCCGCATACACCGCCCGGCTGAGCGGGCTGGTCGTGAGTTCCGGACCGTTGCAGACCGTCCATCCGGATGCGTGGTTGTACCAGTGTCATCCCAATCTCAAGCCATTGCTGCGTGAGGTTTGGTCCGCCATTCTGAGCGCGGTCGCGCGCAGAGCCCCGTTCGTCCGGCCCGCCTGTCCGGCGCGCGTTTTGCCCAGCGCATGGCACCCCGAATTCGATGGGCGCATGACGGACTCGCCGATAATCGATCGGCAGCCTCGCGAAGACCGCGAGCTTGACGCTGTCGAGGGCGGGCGCGAAGCAGCATGTGGCGATCAGCGGCGCGCCGATCGCCGCCAGCGGTAGCGGGCTCGGTCGCGAGCAATCGGCCTAAAAACGCGCGATCTCACGGCGCAAATTGACGAGAATTCGCCGCTTCACTTGCGGCGCCGCGCCGCGCTGCGCGGTACACTCATCACAGACGAAACCCTGCTGCTGGCGAGCGCGCGAAGGAAGCTCGCGTTGTCCAAGTGATGCAGATCGCAAGCGAAACCGAAGCACGGATGGCTGGCATGCGGCTTGAGCTCAAGCCGTTGCTGGCGCCCTATCGCGGCCGTGGCCAGTTGTCGCTCAGGATCGAGCGCTTGCCGCCGCGTGCGCGCTTCTCGCACGGCAACAACAACGGTGACCGCACCTGGTCGCTGACGCCGGATGACCTCGACGGGCTGCTCTATCTGCCCCCGGAGGGGTCGGCGGCGCACAGCCTGGGGCTCAGGATCATCAGCCTCGACGGGGATTACGGCGCAACGCTGGCCGTGCTCGATGTTCCCGTGGCGCCCGGCACATCCCCGTCCAGCGCCGTCTGCGAGACGCCGGCGCCGGCGAGCGCGCCGAAAGGCGGCGCCGAGCGCGACAGCGCCGCGCTCAAGGACGCACTCGCAGAGGCCAGATCATTGCTTGCCGAACGCGAGGCTGCGCTGGCGCAATCGCAGCAAGAGCTCGAGCAAGCGCGCGCCACACAAGCTCGGCACGAGCAGCGGCTGGCGGACGCCCAGGCGGAGGCAGCAAGCGTGCTTGCGCGGAGCCGCACCGACTGGCAGGCGGAAGCTGAGCGGCGCGACGCCGAGCGCGAGGCCGCGCTGCCGCAATTGCAGCAGGAACTCGAGCAAGCCCGTGCTGCGCAAGCCCGACTCGAGCAGCGGCTGGCGGACGCCCAGGCGGAGGCGGCGAGCGCGCCTGCGCGGAGCCGCGCCGATTGGCAAGCGAAAGCGGAGCGGCGCGACGCCGAGCGCGAGGCTGCGCTGGCGCAATTGCAGCAAGAGCTCGAACAAGCCCGCGCCGCGCAAGCCCGGCACGAGCAGCGGCTGGCGGACGCTCAGGCGGAGGCCGCGAGCGCGCTTGCGCAGAGTCGTGCCGACTGGCAGCAGGAAGCGGAGCGACGCGACGCCGAGCGAGAGGCCGGTGCAGCGGCACGCATCGAAGCCGCTCAGCGAGCCGCGGCGCAGGATGGCGAGGCGGCGCTGGCAAACGCCAGCGAGGCCCTTCGCCGCGCGGTGAACGAAGCGGAAGCGCGGCAGCAGGCCCAGAAGGCCCTGGCCGAAGCCAAGGCGCGGCTCGCCCGCTCCGAGGCGAGTTTCGCGGCGACGCGCTCCGAGGCTGACGCCGCCAGGATCGCGCAGGACCGCCTGCGCACGGAGCTTGCGGCCGCAACCGCTTCGCTCGCCCGAACCGAGAGCGAGTTGACGCAGCTTCGCGGCCAGCTCGATAGCGCCCAGGCGGAGCAATTGGGACTGCACGCCGAGCTTGCGGCGGCGCAAGGCACTTTCAAGGCGGAGATCGAAGCAAAACTCGCGGAAGCCGCGGCGCAGGCAGCCGCCCTGCTGGAGAAGAGCCGCACCGCCTTCAGGGAGGAGCAGGAGGCGGAGCGAGCGGTGCTCGCACGCCGTGCAGAAGAAGCGACCGAAGCGGCACGGGCGCGAGGGAATACCGAGCTGCAAGCGGCCCTGTCGGCGGCCGAGAGTGCCTGGACGGCGAGAGAGGAAAGTCGCGTGGCCGAGGCCGTGGCACGCGCGCGGAATGAATCGACAAGCGGGTTGACGGAGACGATAGCGCAGCTCGAGCGGGCTGAAGCTGCGCTCGCGGAAACGCGCACCCGGACAGAGGGCGACGCCGTCGAGCTTCACTTCCTGCGCGAGGAACTGGCAGAAGTGAAAGCGGCGCTCACCGCGCGCGAGACGGAGTTGGTCGAACTGGGATCGGCCGCCGGTTCGGCACCGAAGCTCGGCCAGCTGCAACTCGCCGATCGCCTCCTCAGCGGTCGAGGGCGCGCCTTGGAGGAGGCACAGAAGTCGCAAGTAGCCGACGTCCCACCGCCCGCCGCGGCAGGACGCGACCGGCCGCGGCGCGGTCGGGGTATCCTCGGCCTGGCCGCTGTCGCGGCGGTGGCAGCCATGGCGGCCATCGCCTATGTCACCATCGAGCCCGGATCCTTCGATGACCTCTGGCCAGGGGGCGCCCCGGCGGTCGGCGAAAGCCTCGCCTCGCCGCCCGTCGCATCCGGCGACGCAGAGTCTGCGATGTCGGCGAAAGTCGCGACACGCGTCGTCATTGCCATCGAGCACGCCAATCTGCGCGCCGGGCCCTCTCCTCAGGCCACAGTCTTCGCCGTGCTGCCACGCGATGCGACGGTGACCCCGGTCGAGCGACGCGGTGCCTGGGTGCTGGTCCGTTTGCACGAGGAAGGCGCGCCGACACGCGAGGGCTGGGTCTATGGCTCGTCGCTCAAGCTCACGACCGGTCGCTGAACAGTGACCGGCGGGTGCCAGGGAGCCGAGGGCACGGCGCGGGCATAACACGGCGCCGCGATCGGACGAGGCGGAGTCGATCAGCACCCATTGCGCCGCGCAAAGCGCGGTCCTAGTGTTTGCCCGGCCGAGGGCGGCGAGAACTCCGCTCCAGTCGCGGAGGAAAGGCGCTTGCGCTTCTTGGAAGCGGACGTGATCGTCGTCGGCGGCGGTGCCGCGGGATGCTACGCCGCGCTCAATTTACAGGACAAAGGGCTCAAGCCGCTCATCATCTGCAAGGGGCTGGTGGGAAAAAGCGGCGCGTCGATCTTTGCCGGCAACCTCGTTCTGTCCGGGCGCCTCCTGGGCAACACCGACCGCCAAGCGGCGGATACGGCCGAATTTCTGATCAAGTATCACAATCAGTTTCTCATCGATCAGAATTGGGCGCGGCGATGCGGGCAATGGGTGGCGGAAGTCTATTATCCGCAGCTGGAAGAGGCGGGACTCTATTTTCGCCGCGATGATCACGGGAACGTCGTAACCAGCCCCGGCAGAATCCGCAGCGTCGCCGCCAATGTGCAAGGCAACTCCGGCGTTCCTTTCATGGATCTCCGGCGCAAACAGGTCATAAGGGCACGGATTCCCCGCCTCGAGGAGACAACCGCCACGGCCCTGCTACGGCGAAGCGACGGCTCGGTCGGCGGCGTCTTCGCACTCGACTGTCTTTCCGGGGAATATATCGTCGCACGTTCGCGCGCGGTGATCCTGGCCACGGGGTATTCCGACCGGCTGCACAGCCGGTCGACCGGCACACGGGAAATGTCGGCCGACGGCATCGCGCTCGCCTGGCGCGTCGGAGCGACGCTTGCCAATCTGGAGATGCAGTGGTGGCACACGAACGACATCGCCGATCCACCCAGCTGGCAGCGCATGCAGGTCTATCCCAATCCCATGCTCGGATCGGAAAAATCGGCGCGCATGGTGAATGCCGAGGGTGAGGAGTTCTTCAACCAGCAGCGCGACGACCCGCTTGCTTACGGCCCTTATACGGTGCAGCTGAAAGCGCTCGCGAAGCAGGTCCATGCCGGCAAAGCGCGCTATGACGGCGGCTACTATGCGGGGTTCGACCATTGCGAGCCCCGCGAAGTCGACGCGTTCACCACCTATGGCAAAGCCTTTCGACAGCTCGGGCTGCGCTGGCCCGAGGACCTCGTCGAGGCGGCCGTCACCGCGCATTACCGGCAAGGCGGCATCGACGTCGATACGCGGACGATGCGATCCTCGGTGCCGGGCCTCTATGTCGCGGGCGGCCTCGGCGGCCACAGCAACGGCTTGATCGCGCTCGCAACCTATGACGGCAAGGTCGTCGCGGATGGCGTGGCCAGCGATCTCGACGGCCTCGCGAGCGCCGATCTCGCCGAGGAGCAAATCGAGGCCGAGCGTCTGCGGCTCGACCGCCTGCTCGCATCGGGCGACGCCGGCGGCGAGCCGCCGGTCAAGATCAAGGAAGCGTTGCGGCGCGTGATGTGGGACAAGGTCGGGGTCGAAAAGGACGACGCGAGCCTGACGTCCGCCCTGGAGGATATCGGCCGGCTGAAGACCGAGCTCCTGCCACGCATGCGCGTTGCCCGCAAGAGTCGGGGGGCCAATTACGAGTGGCTCGACGCGATCGACCTTATCAACATGATCGACGCCTGCGAACTCATCATTCACGCGTCGCGCGAGCGGCGGGAGAGCCGCGGTCCTTTCATGCGGCGAGATTTCCCTGCGATGGACAATCGCGCCTGGCTCGCAGCCAATCTTCTGATCAAGACCGACAACGGCTTTCGTTTCGAGCGGCGGCCCTACGATCTGCCGTTCTTCAGACCGGATTTTGCCGTCAGGGACAATCTCGAGGTCCCATGGTGAAGACGGCGGATTCGAGCATCGACGCACGCCGGCTCGGCCAGACGGAACGGCATGACGGGCTGAAGGCCCGCAATGAATTGCTGCGCCCCGGAGATCTCGTGACGGTACGGATCCAGCGGTCCGACCCGTCGAGCCCGTCTGCGGCGCCGCGGATCGAGGAGTATCGGGTCGCGTTCCGCAAGAGAATGCGCGTCCTCGACGTGCTGAACGAAATTGCCGAGCACGACGCGCCCGATCTGGCGTATCGCTGGTTCTGCGGCTCCAAGATGTGCGGCACCTGCGCCGTCCGGATGAACGGCCGCGAGGTGCTGGCCTGCTGGGAAGCGGCGTTGCCCGAGATGACCATCGAGCCGCTGCGCAATCTGCCGGTCATCCGCGATCTCCTGGTCGATCGCCGGCCCTACGACGATCGCGTGGAAAGCTTCGAGCCGTGGCTTGAACGCGCCCTCCCCTATCGGGGATTTCCGGAGCCGCTGTCCCACAAGGAGATCAAGGATGCATCGAAGGCCTTCGACTGCATCTCCTGCCTCTGCTGCTTTTCTGCGTGTCCGGTCATCGGCCTGGGCGATCTCACCGATTTCGCCGGCCCGGCGCCGCTTGTCCAGCTCGCCCAGACGGCGCTCGATCCGCGCAACGATCCGCAAAAGGTCGCGCATGCACTCGCCAGGACTGGCATCTTCAATTGCGTGTCCTGCTACAAATGCGAGGAGGTGTGCCCGGCAGGCATTCCCGTCGTCAGCCGGGCGATCGAGCCCCTGAAGGCCAAGGCAGCGGCCCTCGTTCCGGCGATGGCGAAGCACCCGCGCGTCTTGCGCGCCGTGGTCGCAGCGCGCGGCCGCGTCGATCCCGGAGCGCTTATCCTGGGTGTGCAGGGCCTGCGCGCTCTGCGGAACTGGCGGCGGCTGCTCCGGCTGCTGCGGCGCGGCAAGATCAATCCGCTCCGGACGCTTCTCCGGATCGGGACCGCGGCGGCCCCGGCCGCACGCCGCATCCTCGGCAAGGGAGCACCGTTGCGATGAAGTTCGCCTATTACCCCGGCTGTTCGGCGCGCAGCACCTGCGCCGAGTTGAACGAAGCGACGCACAAGGTCGCGGCACGGCTCGGGCTCGAACTCCTGCAGCTCGACTCGGCAACTTGCACCGGCAGCCGCGAGCTGCGCGCCATCGACCGCACCGGCTTCTACACGCTCAATCTGCGCATTCTCGCGCTTGCCGAACGCCACGCGCTGCCGCTCATGACGGTGTGCAACACCTGTACGCTCAATCTCCTCGATGCGCAGGCCGCTTTCGTCGAGGACCCGGACTTGGCCGAAGCGGCAAATGCACGCTTCGCGGAGGAAGGGCTCAGCTACCGCGGCTCGACGCGCATCAGCCATTTCCTCTGGGTGCTCTGCGAGGATGTCGGTGAAGAGCGCCTGCGCTCGCTGATCGTCAAGCCGCTGACTGGCCTGACCGTGGCCGCCTTCTACGGCTGCCACATCACACGCCCGCCGCAGCGCTACGGCTTCGTCGATTCCCGCAACGCCACCGCGCTGGAGGACCTGGCGACGATCCTGGGGTGCCACCCGATCGATTACAGCGGCCGCACCGAATGCTGCGGTTTCCACACGGCCGCGCATGACGAAAGGATCTCGATCAAGCTTACCGGGCAGCATATCGCTTCGGCGAAGAGCCGCGGCGCAAAGACCATGGTGACGCCCTGCCCGCTCTGCCACACGGTACTCGACGGGTTCCAACGGGAGATCGAGCGCGACATGGGCAAGCCGCTCGACATGCCCGTGCTGCATCTTCCACAGCTGGTGGGGCTGGCGCTGGGCCTTTCGCCGGAAGAGCTTCGGTTGGACCGTCACGTCGTTTCGGTCCGCGGGCTTGAGGGGTATGTAAGCGGCTGAGCGGCGCTGCGCCGGTTTTCCTCCGGCCGAGTATGGCGCGAGCGGATCGCCTCACACGACCGTGAGGTCCTTCCCCACGATGATCTCGCCATTGAGTATTTTGCCGCCGGTGCGCGCCAGGCGGCATCGCTGATGCTGTCGATCCCCGGCGTCAGATGCGACAGCACCAGGGTCTTGACCCCGGCTTCCTGAGCAATGCAGCCCACATCCTCGACCGGCGAGTGGTCGGCTTTCATATGGGCCATGAACGGCTCAAATTTGACTGGAACGCACGGAAAGAAGACAGCAGTGTGATCCAGGTCAAAGAGATAGCGAAAGGCGAGCTGAGACCGCTGCGGACAGCCTCCGCCCTACGATACCGCCGGGCCGCCCGGCACGACGCAATGGGCGGTCCGGTCGGGCACATAGTCGATGAAGAAGTCGGATGATTGGTCCGACGTCACCGACAGCGTGTCGGGCGCCTCGGCCTGCCCCGTCTTGGCGGTGAGCGCCTCGCCGATCTCCTCCTTCACCGTCGGCGGCGCGCTCCTGAAATCCACGCGCCGCTCGAGGAAGAGTTGCACCTTCAGATGCGGATGCGGCTGGTTGAGATCGATCACCGAGGCGCAATGCTGGCCGTAGCGCTGCAGCAGGCGCTCGGCAGCTTGCGGCGTGCTCAATCCCGCCTGATGCGCCTCGTCGAGCGTCTCCTTGGGCAGCACCAACAGCACGCCGGTCTCACCCAGCGTAATAGCCGGCATGCGATTCTCCTCGACGGCATGCTGGTCCCAGGCGCGATCCACCCAATCGGCGTAAGCCGGCACCGAGATCAGCATGAGGAGCGCCACGCATTGCGCGATCCGGATCATGAGGCGATCCCCCTTTGACCGGTATGAGCCGCACGCCCGCCGAGGCGGCGATCGCGCGCTAATGCCACTGTCGTCGGCACCATAAACATGCGCCGGCCCGCGGGAGGTTCCCTTGCGCAAGCGGCGCGCGGACAGAAAGCCTGGACCGGAACCAACAGGCTGGCAAGCCCCGGCATCCGATTGGTAGGCTGCGCGGAGGGCAGCATGGAGCGGAGATTGCGCGATGGCAGAGCTTGCGCTCGAGGGCATCCGGGTGATCGATCTCACCTCCCATCTTTCGGGCCCCTATTGCTCGATGCTGCTCGCCGACCACGGCGCCGACGTGATCAAGGTCGAGCGGCCGGGCGAAGGCGACGACGCGCGGCACATGCCGCCCTTCGTCAAGGGCGAGAGCTCGCCCTTCATGCTGTGGAACCGCAACAAGCGCAGCATCGCCCTCGACCTGAAGGAAGCGCGCGACCGCGATCTCTGCCGCGAGCTGGCGGCGGGCGCCGATGTCTTCCTCGAGAATTTTAAGCCCGGCACGGCGACGCGGCTGGGGCTCGGCTATGACGATCTCGTCCGGCTCAATCCGCGCCTCGTCTATGCCTCGATCTCGGGCTACGGCCAGACCGGGCCTTATGCCAAGCGGCCGGGCTTCGATCTGATGATGCAGGCGATGACCGGGATCATGTCGGTGACCGGCCCGGAAGACGGGCCGCCGCATCGCCTGCCGATCGCGCTCTGCGACATCGGCGCCGGGATGTTCGCCGCCTTCGGCATCCTCGCCGCGCTCCAGGCGCGCCAACGCAGCGGCAAGGGTCAGCGCGTCGACACATCGCTCTACGAGGCCGGGCTCGCTTTCGGCCTCTACGAGGCGGCGCATGTATTCGCCACCGGCGAGCGGCCGGCGCGGCTCGGTCAGGCGCATCGCGGCGGCGCGCCCTACCAGGTCTTCCGGACGCGCGACGGCTGGGTGACCATCGGCCCCAACACGCCGTCGCTCTGGCGCAAATTCTGCGCCGTGATCGGCCGGCCCGAGCTGCCCGAAGATGCGCTCTTCAAGGACAAGGCCTCACGCGTCGCCAACCGCAAGGCGCTGGTGGCGCTCCTCGAGGAGGTGCTGGCGCGCGAGACCACCGCGCATTGGGCCGATCTGCTCAACGAAGCGGGGATCCCGGTCGGGCCGGTCAAGAACTATGACGAGGCTTTTGCGGACCCACAGACCTTGGCGCGCTCGATGGTGGTCGAGGTCGAGCACCCGGTTGCGGGGCCCATCAACACGCTGGGCGTACCGGTTAAGCTGTCACAAACGCCTGGGGGAGTGCGACTTCCAGCGCCGCGACTTGGCCAGCACACCGCCGAGATCATCGCGGAGATCGAGGAGCACCGCGTCCGGGATCAAGGTGAGTGAGCGGTCATCTCCCCGGGGGTGTTCGAGCGTGTCCGCACTGTGGTCGCAGCGACCGCGGCCCGGCGATCTGTGATGATAGAGCCGAGACCGGAGCATCCCGACCTGGGAGTCTGCCACCGTCACGGCAAAGTCGTTCGCACAACGCGACCCAGCAGCTTATGCCAACTGATCGAGTAGCGCCTTCGCTTCCTTCAAGTCGGTGGTGTCGAAGCCTTCGGTAAACCAGCTATAGACCGGGGCGACGAGGTTGTAGGCCTCGGTGCGCCGGCCTTGCTCGGCCCATAGCCGGGCAAGATCGCGGACTGCACGCAATTCCAGCGATTTTGCTCGTTGCGCTTGCGCGATGCGGATCGCTTGCTGAAGGGAAATCTCGCCCTCGGTGAACTTATCCTCGGCGAACAGCACCGTCCCGGCGAGGCGGTGGAGTTCCGCATCCCACCCATGCTCGCCCGTGGTGCGGGCTATTTCCAACCCCTCCTGTAGTGCCGCCTGCGCCGCGATCCGATCACCATGCGACGCCAGACCCTGAGCGAGGAATGCCAAACCATAAGGACGTCCGAGCCCGGTCGATTTCGTTACGCCCTCGCGAATGCGCGCGATTGCTTCTTCGGCGGCACCTTGTCCGACTAATGCCCCTCCGTGCACGATGCCAAGTTCGAGGGGGAGCGAGAGCCGTTGCTCTGCAATCAGCGTCTCGACAGCTTTGACCAGGCTCAGGGCTCGCTCGGGTTCTCGACGATTAAGGTGAAGCACTGCGCAGAAAGTGAGAGCGAGACTCAGCGTGAATGGGTGGGCGATCCGCTCCGCCATGGAGACGGACTCGGCGCTGCTTGCGAGTGCCTTCTCAGGATAGCCGAGCAACCATTCGGCCCAGGCGCCGAGCAATCGAGCGCAGGTACCGGGATCATGACCGCCATAGACAAAACGATGGAACGCATGCCTCTCCGGATCGTAGAGAAGGCGCCCGGCGTCGGTGTGCTCGCGAGTTTTTGCCGGGTCGCCGGCGAACGCCCACGTCGCCCAGGCGCTATGGTGCGCCTGTAGCCGCAATCCATCATCTCCTTCCTGTTCGGTCATACTAAGCAGCCTCGCGGAGAGCGGGCTGGCGGCAGCACTTCCACCCGACATATTGGTGGACTGCCATACCCCATAGAGCGCATCAAATCTTTGCTGCTGCGAGCCGCCGCTCTCGGCGAGGTCGAACGCCTGCATATATGGAAGTTTCGCGGCGGCAGCGCCTTTCGCGGTCAACAGACAGCCCGCCAATGCCAGTCGCAGATCGATTTCGCATCCCTCCCGACCGGGACTGTCGGGGACCGAATGCAAGAGGCCAAGACCCCGCTCCAGATGGGCAATCGCTTCGAGGTAAGCCGACCGCGCCGCGGCGTGCCGCCCCGCCCTCAGCCATTGATGCGTGGCCCGCTCCATGTCGCCGGAGGCTGTCAAATGATGAGCGAGCAGTTCGGGCTGGCGCTCGACAAGATCCGCGAAACGCGCTTCCAACGTAGCGGCGACGCGAGCGTGCATTTCCTGCCGTCGCCCGCGCAGCATCGTGCCGTAGGCAGCATCCTGCACCAACGCGTGCTTGAACAGGTAGGACGCATGCGGAGCTGTGCCGCGGCAAAACAACAATCCCGCGTCGCTCAGCTGTCGCAAGGCATCTTGCACTTTCCTCTCTGGACGCTGCGCCACCGTCTGGATCAGTTCATAGGAAAATTCGCGACCGAGCACTGCGCCGATCTGCGCGGTCTCCTTGGGCACCGGTCCGAGCCGGTCGAGCCGCGCCATCAGCGAGGCATGCAGCGTTGCGGGCACCGACTGCGCGACATGCGATACCGCCCCGAGCACCGCGGCGACCCCGTGGTCCTGCCCGACGCTTTCCAGCACCGCTTTGGTCAGTTCCTCGATAAAGAGCGGCACCCCATCGGTGCGCTCAACGATCTCCTCAACGATCTCGGCGGTGAGCGCCGCAACGCCGGCCATCTTGCGCACCAGTGCTTTGCCGTCGCGGTCGCCAAGCCGATTGAGCGTCAGATTCATGACGTAAGAGCGACCACCCCACGGGGCCTGGAACTCCGGGCGAAAGGTAATCGCCAGCAGCACCGGTAGATGCCGCAGCCGGTCGATGGACAGATCCAGCAATTCGCGCGAGGTCGGGTCGATCCATTGGACGTCCTCGAACACCATCAGCATTGGCGAGCGCCGTGCCTGGGCGTTAAGCTGATTGAGCAATGCCTCGAACAGTCTCTCCCGTTTACGCCGCGGACTGAGGTTGAGGTCCGCGGCAGAACTCGGCAACGAAAGCAGCTCGCTCAACAGCGTGATATCGCCGCCATCCCGCGTCCCCGGGGAGAGCAGTGCCTGCAGTTTGCTCAGCTTGGCATCGACCGTATCGTCGCGGGCAAATCCGGCAGCACGTTCGAGCTGGGCGATGAACGGATAGAGCGCGCTGTCCTGGTGGTGCGGCGAGCAGAAATAGCGCAGCCGGGCATGAGGTTCGCTTTCGATGTGCGCGAAAAGTGCCGCCGTCAGGCGCGACTTGCCGATACCCGGCTCGCCGGAAATCAGCACGACGCGTCCTTCTCCGCTTTTTGCCTGCTCCCAGCGCCGCCGCAGCAACTCAATTTCCTCGTCGCGCCCAACGAGCGGCGTCTCCCTCGAGCGTAGGGCTTCGAACCGGCTCACCTTGCCGCTTTTGCTCACCACGCGCCAAGCGCGCTGCGGCTCAGCAAAGCCGGCAAGTTGTCGCGGCCCGAGGTCTTCCAAATCAAACAGCTCGCCGATCTGTCGGCGGGTCGCTTCGGCGATCACCAATGTGTTCGGCGGGGCCAGGGCCTGCAGCCGCGCGGCAAGGTTCGGCATCTCGCCGACGACCCCGCGCTCCTGCGCTGCGCCCTCGCCGATCAAATCGCCAACCACGGCCAGCCCAGTGGCGATGCCGAGCCGCACACACAGATCTTCGCGCGCCGGCAATTGAACGACCGCTTCGATCACTGCGAGGGCGGCACACACCGCTTGCTCTGCATCGTCCTCATGTGCCTGCGGATAGCCGAAATAGATCAATAGGCCGTCGCCCATGTATTTGGCGACAAAGCCGTCAAAGCGACCGACCGTCTCGGCGACAGCGCGGTGGTAGTCCCCGATCAGCTCGCGCAGATCCTCGGGGTCATGACGGGTCGAGAGCGCGGTCGAGCCGACGAGATCGCAGAACATCACCGTCAGCTGCCGGCGTTCGGCGTCGACTAGGGTCTGTGCACCAGTGGCGGGCGCCGCCACGGTGGTTGGAACTGCCGTGCCGAGGCTGGCAATAGCGTCGAGCAGCTTGCGGCGGTGGCCGACCGAGGCCACCCCGATGCCGATCAGGTCTTCGGCGGTCAGCTTCAGCAGCACCTCGGCGTCGATATCATTGTCGCGGAACGCCGGTACATAGCACTCAAGCTCCAAATCCTTCAGCCACTCCGCTACGTCCATCTGGCGATCCTCGGCCCGCGTAAGTGCAAATACCTTATGTTGGTTCGGAAAGCATTTGTTCCGCTCGACCACCGGACGCGGCTATTCACCCGGCGCCAATATGAGCGCTTTCTTGGCCGCCGAGCCCTCCTTGCGGACGTGGAGACTCGCGCACATGAGTTCGAAGGCGGCCGGCTCGACGAGCACGGCAACAACACTGCGCGGTCATCCGCAAAGGCGGACGCGCGAGCACGCCGCGCGAGGGCTCTCGCCCAAGTTCAACGTTCGGGATCTGGCCGCTTTAGCCCGGATAACGGTCGCCGAGCCACTGCCCAATTACCGCGCTGCCTGGCGCATGAGCCAAGTTAAATCGATGTAAGTTAACCAACGAGCGGTCACGAGCGCAGCGCTGCGCCGCACCGGCGGCCAGGGTAAGCCGAAGGAGGATCAATTGGCTGCATCGGCGCATCCACCGCAAATCCGTTCTGCTGCCGATCCCCTGCGCCATAACACGGGTGCCATCCGAGCGCGCCTCCCAGGTGCCACGGAGGCGTAGGCGCGTGACCGGCTCCAAACGGCCCCGCCAGCGCTGCCGCCGCGGCCACGCGCGGCCCCGGCGGCGCTGCTCTGCGCGACCCCCGGCAGGCTCCGCAATTCCGCGCCGCGCCTCGGCGAGCAGACGGAAGAGATACTGGCGGAGCTGAAAGCGCGGCGCACCCGCTGAGGGCGCGCACGAACTCTTTATCAATCCTTGATCAGTTCTTGCCGTCGTCCTCGAGCTCGATCCGCGGAAACGGCTTCAGGCGGAGAACGCCGACCTTCCGCGCCTCCCTGCGCTTCGTGCCTTCGAGAACCGCGCGACGCACGGTCCAGGCCACGCGCTCGCGGCGTTGCTCCTCGTCTTCCATGGACCGTTGTATCTACAGGAAGTGCCATCAACCGCCACGCGGCACATTGACTCAGTGCGGCCGATCGCCCTCCCCGCTCACCAACCGCCTCACACGAGGGAACAGGACCCGAACGGTCTAGTTTTCATTTTTTCATCGACAAGATCATTGCGGCCGGTGTTCTCATGGGGGTTGGCGACAACAGTGCTGGGCACAACCATGAAGATCTGCGTCTATGGGGCCGGGGCGATCGGTGGATATCTGGGGGTGCTGTTGAAGCAAGGCGGCGCCGACGTGTCGGTCATCGCCCGCGGCGCCCATCTGGAGGCAATCAGGCGCAACGGCCTCAAGCTCGTCCTGGGCGACGATCAGAAGGTCGCGCGCCTGCCGGCCACATCCGATCCGGCGGAACTCGGACCGCAGGATTACGTGATCATCGCCTTGAAGGCGCATCAGGCCTGGGAGGTTGCAGACCAGATGGCGCCGCTTCTGGGACCCAATACAGCCGTCGTGACGGCGCAGAATGGGATCCCCTGGTGGTACTTCCATGGCTTCACCGGGCAGTACGCGAATCTTCAACTGCAAAGCGTCGACCCGGATGGCCGGCAATGGAACGCAATAGGGCCTGAGCGGGCCATCGGTTGCACAGTCTATCCAGCGGCCGAAATCGTCGCGCCAGGGGTGATCAAGCACATCTATGGCGACCGGTTCGGCCTGGGCGAGCCGACACGCAAGGAAACCCCACGCGTCGCCAAGCTCGCGGAAGCCTTCACCGCCGGCGGCCTCAAGGCGAAGTTCAATCCCGAAATCCGCAACGATATCTGGCTGAAGCTTTGGGGCAATCTCTGCTTCAATCCGCTCTCCGCCTTGACCCACGCCACGCTCGACGTGGTTGCCACGGATCCGGGCACCCGGATGGTTTCACGCAAGATGATGGAAGAGGCAGAGAAGATCGCGCGGCGGATAGGGGTGCATTTTCGCGTGGATATCGAACGGCGCATCAACGGAGCGGCTGCCGTCGGAGCCCATCGCACGTCGATGCTGCAGGATCTGGAGAAGGGTCGCCCGATCGAACTGGATGCGCTGTTGACGGTCGTGCAAGAGATCGGCCGCCTCGTCGACGTCGAGACGCCCATCATCGACACAGTCCTGGCGATCACCCAACAGATGGGACGCGTCGCCAAGGTCTACCCGACCTTTCCGGAACCAAGCACCGAGGAAGAGCCCAGCCTTACTTCCATTCCGTAGGTCGAAATCGCATTCCATAGATCGAAATTGCGTATCGGCTTCGTATTCACATTCGCCGCTCCGCGTGGCAAAGAGCCTGACCTGAGCTGCTGGGAGAAGATCAATGGCGCGATGGGTGCGGTTTTCGGAAGGCGCAAAAATATCCATCGGAACCCTCGAGAACGAGACGATTTCGGTCTACGAAGGCGATATTTTCGCCAATCCCAGGCCTGCCGGCCGCACCGTGCAGCTCAATGCGGTGAAGCTGCTGACGCCGTGCGAGCCCGGCAAGATGGTGTGCCTGTGGAACAATTTTCACGCGCTCGCCGGGAAGCTCAATCTTCAAGAGCCGCAGGAGCCGCTTTATTTCTTCAAGTCGCAAACGGCGTTCCACCCGACCGGGCTGCAGATTCCCCGTCCGAAATCCTACAGCGGACGTGTCGTGTTCGAGGGCGAACTCGGCATCGTGATCGGGAAGCGTTGTGCCGGGGTCTCCGAAGCGGCCGCGCGCGACCACATCTTCGGCTATACCTGCGTGAACGACGTCACCGCCTTCGACCTCCTCAATCGTGACCCCTCATTCGCTCAATGGACGCGGTGCAAGAGCTTCGACGGCTTTGGTGTCTTCGGCCCGACGATTGCGACCGGGCTTGATCCCGACTCGCTCGTCATCCGCAGCCTCTTAAACGGCGAGGAACGGCAGAACTACCCCGTGGCGGACATGTTCTTCAAGCCATACCGCCTGGTGAGCCTCATCTCGCAGGATCTGACCCTTCTCCCCGGAGACATCGTCTCTTGCGGGACATCGCTTGGTGCCGGAAGCATGAAGCCGGGCGGTCGTATCGAGATTGCCATCGACGGCATTGGAACGCTGTCGAACACCATGGAATAACCCGCACGAGAGGGCGCGCTGTGCCGCGGCCGGCGCAGCAAGGCTACATCGAGCCGCCGGCGCCGCCGCCTGAGCCGCCGCCCGCCTGCGACGGATCGACCCGCGACCAATCCGCGGGCGCGTAGGCCGAACTGCCGGGGGCGATCTGGCATGCGGTCGCGAGCAGCATGAGGATGGCGGCGAGCATCCGGCGCATCGGCTCCTCCGGATACGATCCTCGCAATTTGTCCACGCACGATCCATGCACGGATCCGTGATCGCCGCGACGAATGTAATGCCGGCAATCTGCGGTAGATGCAAAAGATCACGCGGGCGAGCGATACCTCGCCGCCGGTGATCAGGGTTGTCAGCATCTGGAGCGGTTGAGCGGCGGCCCCGGCGCGAGCCGAGGCCGCCTTGTTGCTACTTCTTCAGCTCGTTGGCGAAGACCGTCCGCTTGATGGTGGGCAGCACCTGGTCGAGGTTCTTCTGCGAGACCACGATGATCGGCACCAGGATCTCCTTTTGTGGAGTCTTGCCCGCGAGATGATCGAACATCGCCTGGGCCGAGCGCTCGCCCATGAGATAGGGCTGCTGCATCCCCGAGGCGACGATCTTCCCCTGGCGGATGAGGTCGATGAACTCGGGCACACCGTCGAAGGCGGCGAGCAGCACGCTGTCCTGCCGGTGCGCCGCCTGGATCGCTCTCACAGCGCCGAGGCTTGGCGTATCCGTCTGGACGAAGATGCCGCGCAGGTCGGGATGCGCGGTCAGCATGTCCTGCACGTATTTGAAGGTCTCGTCGGCGGTGTAGCGCTGCATCTGGTCGAGCGCCACTTCCTTGATGCCATGCTGCTTCATCGCATCGCGGAAGCCTTTGGTGCGCGCCTTGCCGTTGTTGCGCGCGAGCGAGATGGTGACAAGGCCGACCGGACCCTGGTCCCAGTGATGCTCCTTGAGCGCGGCGGCGAGCGCCTGGCCGGTCTCGTAGGCACCCTTCTCGTTGTCGGAGATGATGAAGGAGACGTAGTTGCCGGAGACCGTGCCGATATCGGCGATCACCACCGGGATGTTCGCCTTCTGCGCCAGGCTCAGTACGCTTGGCGCGGTCGAGGAATCCGTCGGCGAGATCAGGATGCCGTCCACCTTGCGCGCGATCGCATCCTGCGCGTTCTTGAGCTGCGTCGCCGCATCGTTGTGGGAGTCGTAGTTGGTGACCGTAGCATTGTGCTTCTTCGCCTCGTCGGCGATGCCGGCGGCAAGGTAACGCCAGAACGGCAGGTCGAGCCCGGGGGTCAGATAGGCAAAATGCCGTGCTTTCTCTTGCGCATCGGCCGGTGCGGCAAGACTCAGCACGGCGAGCACGGCGGCAAGTGCCGCGATCAGCGTTCTCCGTCTCATGGTCGGTCCTCCTCCCGAAATGTCCGCCGCCTCTCGGCGCCGGCCCCGCGGCCGGTCGCTGCCGTGATCCGCCCCGGCGGCATGGGGCGGCGGCGAAGCCTTCGGTCTCACCCCTCGTCTCCGGCGCGGCGCAGCCCTTCGCGCGCGCTCAGGAAGCGTTCGAGCAGAACGGCGGCGACGATGATCGAGCCGATCGCCGTGCCCTGCCAGTAGGGATTGACGTTGAGCAGGTTGAGGCCGTTGCGGATCAGCACCATGATCAGCACCCCGATGAAGGTGCCAATGATCGTGCCGCGCCCGCCGAAGAGGCTGGCGCCGCCGATGACCACCGCCGCGATGGTGTCGAGCTCGAGTCCGGTGGCGGCGATCGGGTCGATCGAAAGGATGCGCGCCGCGAGGAAGACGGCGGCGACGGCGCTGAGCGCACCGGAGATGACATAGACGAGGATGCTGTAGAAGTCGACCGCGAGACCGGCGGTGCGCGCGGCCTCGGCGTTGGAGCCGATCGCGTAGATGGTGCGGCCGCCCTTGGTGAAGGTGAGGTAGTACCAGGCGGCGATGTAAAGAACGACCAGCACGACGAAATTGGTCGGAATGCCGAAGACCGTCGAGCTGGCAAGGTCGCCCAGGGATTCCGGAAGCTGCGAGATCGAGTTCGCGCCGCTCAGCACATAGGCCATGCTGCGGCCGACCGACATCATCCCAAGAGTGACGATGAAGGCGGCGACACGGCCCTTGGTGATGATGAAGCCGTTGACGAATCCCGCAAAGCCGCCGGCGACCAACGCCGCCAGGATGGCGAGCGGCAGCGGCAGGCTCGCCAGCGAGAGGCCCAGGATGATGCCGGTGGCGCCGGTGAGCGATCCGACGGACAGGTCGATGCCGGCGATCAGGATGACGAAGGTCTGGCCGATGGACACGATGCCGGTGATGACCGACTGGTCCATCAGGTTGAGGATGTTGCTGAGCGTGAAGAAATAGGGCGAGATCAGCGAGAGGCCGAGCGAGAGGAGCGCCAGCAGCGCCAGCATGCGCAGCTCGAGCTGCGCGCCGCGCAAGAGCCGCCGCAGCGCCGAGGAGCGCCGCCGGGGCGCGGTCTTGATCTCGGTTGCCATCTCAGCGTCCTCCTGCGGCGGCCGGCGCCGGCGCCGCCGCGGCGGGCCCGGCGAGCACGATGCGCCGCACCGCGTCCGCATCTGGCAGATCGCCGCCCGCAGGCAGGGTGAGGCCCACATAACCCAGATCGTGGCCGCGATGGCCGCGCAGCGGCACCAGCAGGCTCGCGCCCTCTCGCTCGGCGAAGAAGCGCTGGGGCCGCTGCCTGAGGGTCTCGGGGATGCGCGCTTCGCCGATCTCCGGGAAGCTGCCACGCGCGAAGCCCAGCTCCGGCGCGCCCGGCGCCGCCACCGCGTCGAAGCAGTAGAGCCGCTCGCCTTCGAGGAAGATCCAGTAGGCGACGCCGCCGAAGCGCCGCACCAACTCCTCGACCACGATATGCGTCGCCTCGGCCGAGCTGCGCGGCGCCGCGAACATGGCGAGCTTCTCGACATCGACGAGCCGGCTCGGGATGCTGGTGACGTCGGCGCCGTCGCTCATCACCACGATACGGTCGGAGACGCCGATCACCTCTTCGAAATCGGAGGAGACGAGCAGCACCGCCATGCCCTGCTGCGCCAGCCGCCGGATCATGGCGTAGATGGTGCTGCGCGTGCCGATGTCGACGCCGCGTGTCGGCTCGTCGAGGATCAGCAGCCGCGGCGACAGCAGGATCCAGCGCGCCAGCACGACCTTCTGCTGCATGCCGCCGGAAAGCGTCAGGATTCCGTCGTCGAGGATGCGCGGCGAGAGCCCGAGCTCATCGAGAAGCCGCTCCATCGCCGGGCGCTGCTCGTCATAGCCGAGGCCGAAGCCGCGCTTGCGACCGAGATGGGCGAGGAGCAGGTTCTCGCGCACGGTGAAATCCTGCACCAGACCCTGCCGGCGCCGGTCCTCCGGAATGAAGCCGACGCCGGCGCGCACCGCATCGATCGGCGCGCGTGGTCGGTAGGGCTTGCCGCCGAGTCGGATGTCGCCGCGCTCGATGCGCCGCAAGCCGAACAGCGCCTCGACCGCTTCCGACCGGCCTGCGCCGACCAGCCCGGCGAGCCCGAGGATCTCGCCCGCCGCCACGCTGAAGGAGACATCCTTGACGCGCGGCGCCGAGGCGAGGTGCTCGACCTCGAGCACCGGCGTGCCGCTCGCCTGCGCGCCGCGGCCGGCGACACCGCGCGCATAGATGTCGGCGATCTCGCGCCCGACCATGAGCCGCACCAGCTCGGCCGGCCGCATCTCCGCCGTGGGCGAAGCATCGGCCACGACGCGGCCTTCGCGGAACACGGTGATACGGTCGGTGATCTCGAAGATTTCCTCGAGCCGGTGCGAAACGAAGACCAGCGCCTTGCCGCGCTGGGCGAGGAGGCGCATCACGTCGAAGAGGCGGTCCACCTCGTTGGGCGAGAAGGAGGCGGTCGGCTCGTCGAAAATGATCACCTTGGCGTCGAGTGCTAGCGCCTTCAGGATCTCGACCATCTGCCGCTGACTCGCCGGAAGGTCGCGCAGCGGATGGCCCAGCGGCAGATGCCCGCGCTGACCGAACTGGTCGAGCAGCTCCCCGGCGCGCGCGGCAAGGCCGCGCCAGGAGAGCCGGCCCGCAGCGCCGAACTCCGGCAGGTAGATGTTCTCGAGCACGCTCAGATCGGGGGCGAGGCTCGTCTCCTGCATTACCATGGTGACGCCGGCGCTGATCGCCTCGCGCGCCGAGGCGAAGCGCGCCGGCGCGCCGAAGAGGCGGATCTCGCCGCGATCCGCCGGCAGATGGCCCGAAACGATGCGCGAGAAGGTCGATTTCCCTGCGCCATTGGCGCCGACCAGCGCGTGGATTTCGCCAGGGCGAAGCGCGAAGGAGACGCCGGAAAGCGCCTGGGTCCGCTCGAACGCCTTCCAGACCTCGCGCGCCTCGAGCGCGAGCAGCGTTCCGCTCCCCGCTTCCCCTTGCTCCGCCATGCCTCTCTCCGTTCCTCCCCTCGTTTCAATCCTTCGCTCTGCGCGCCTTTCCTAGGGATGGCATCCCCAGCGCGCCGCCCAGCCGAGCCCGGCGCGCGTCTCGCCGGCCGGCCGGTATTCGCAGCCGACCCAGCCGCCATACCCGACCTCGTCGAGGAGCGGCAGCAGATAGGCGTAATTGACCTCGCCGCGATCGGGCTCGTGACGCTCGGGCACACCGGCGATCTGCACATGGCCGTAGCGCCCGGCGAGCCGCCGCGCATGCGTGGCGAGGTCGCCCTCCATGATCTGGCAGTGATAGAGATCGAACTGCAGCTTGAGGTTGTCGCGCCCGACCCGATCGATGAAGGCGATCGCCTCGCCGGTGGTGGCGATGAAATAGCCGGGCATGTCGCGCGTGTTGAGCGGCTCGATCACCAGCGTGATGCCTTGCTTCGCCGCCCGGTCCGCGGCGCGCCTGAGATTGGCGACATAGGTCTCGCCGCCCTCGCGCTTGTCGCGCCCTTCGGGCCAGATGCCGGCCATCACATGGAGCGTCCGGCAATCGGCAGCGCGCGCATAGAGGAGCGCCTGCTCGAGCGTCGCCATGAACTCCTCCTCGCGGCCGGGGATCGCCGCCATGCCGCGCTCACCCTTTGCCCAGTCGCCGGGCGGCAGGTTGAAGAGCGCCTGGGTCAGACGGTGCTGCTTCAACCGCGCGCCGATCTCCTCGGCCGAGTACTCGTAGGGGAAGAGAAACTCGACCCCCTTGAAGCCGCACGCCGCCGCCGCGGCGAAGCGGTCGAGAAACGGCACTTCCTGGAACAGCATGCTGAGATTGGCCGCGAGCTTCGGCATGGGCGATCCTTGGTTTCAGGGATCAGGCGGGCTTGAGCGCCGCCACCTGTTCCGGGGTGAGCAGGCGGAGCTTCGAGCCGCGCAGCAGCAGGAAGAGCTTCGCCGTCTCCTCCAGCTCCTCGATGGCGTTGGCGGCGGCGTCGAGCGAGCTCCCCGCCACCACCGGGCCGTGATTGGCGAGCAGCACGGCGTGATGCTTGCCGGCGAGCTTCCGCACCGCATCGGCGAGGCTGAGATCGCCCGGCGGGTAGTAAGGAACGAGCGGCAGGCGGCCGACGCGCATCACGTAATAGGCGGTGATCGGCGGCAGCACGTTCTCGGCATCGATCTCGGCGAGCACCGAGACCGCGACCGAATGCGTCGCATGGAGATGGACGACCGCGCCGGCATTCTGGCGCTCTTCATACATGGCACGGTGGAGAAAGGTCTCCTTCGTCGGCGCGTCGCCGGAGAGGAGCTTGCCCGAAGCGTCGAGCTTCGAAAGCCGCGCCGGGTCGAGGCGGCCCAGCGAGACATTGGTCGGCGTCATCAGCCAGCCATCCTCGAGCCGGGCGCTGATATTGCCGGCGCTGCCGAAAGTGAGGCCGCGCTCGAACAGCGAGGCGCCCAGCCGGCAGATCTCTTCGCGCAGATCCGATTCGCTCAGTCGAGGCATGAGAAAGCCCTCGTGAAAAAATCCTCGCGGCCGAAATTGCCGGATTTGAGCGCCAGCGCGAGCACAGGATCGCCGAGGCTCGCCGTCCAGGGCACGCCGGGATCGATCTGCGGCCCGATGCGCAGCCCGCCGACGCCGAGCGCCTGGACGATGGCCCCGGCGGTTTCGCCGCCGGCCACCACCAGCCTTCTCGCACCGCGCTCGACGAGCCCTCGCGCGATCTCCGCCAGCGCCGCCTCGACGAGGCTGCCGGCGCGCTCGCGGCCGAGCCGCTCCTGCACCTGGCGCACGCGCTCGGGCTCGGCGCTGGCCGAGATCAGGATCGGCTTCTCGCCAAGCAGCGGCGCCGCCCAGTCGAGCGCGCGGGCCGGCAGATCCCGCGCCTCGGCGAGCGCCCGCGGATCGATGTCAAAGACCGGATGAGTCCGGCGCATCGCCGCCACCTGCGCCAATGTCGCGGTCGAGCAGGAGCCGGAGATCACCGCCGCCGCGCCTTGCACCTTGGGCAGCCGGTCGGCGCGCTGGTTTTGCGCCAGCAGTCCGGCACGGCGGAAATTCTCCGGCAATCCCAGCGCGATGCCGGAGCCACCGGTGACGAGGCGAAGATCGGCAAGCGCCTCGCCCAGGGTCACGAGATCGCCATCCTCGACCGCATCGAGAATGGCATGGCGGAAACCGTCGCGCTTCAGCCGGGCGAATTCGGCGCGCACCGCCGCGGCGCCGCCTTTCACCGCAGCGAGCGGCACGAGCCCGACCTTGTGCGGCGTCTGCCGCGCCAGCACGCGGCGGAGGTTGGCGTCCCGCATCGGCGTCAGCGGATGATCGCGCATGCCGGATTCCGACAGCAGCACCTCGCCGACGAAGAGATATCCGCGGTAGATGGTGCGGCCATTCTCCGGGAAGGCCGGGCAGAAGACGGTGAAATCCTCACCCAGCGCGTCGAGCAGCGCATCCGCTACCGGGCCGATATTGCCCTGGTCGGTCGAATCGAAGGTCGAGCAGTATTTGAAGAGGAGCTGCCGCGCGCCTTCGGATTTGAGCCAGCCGAGCGCCGCCAGCGACTGTGCGACCGCTTCGTTGGCGGCGATGGTGCGGCTCTTGAGGGCCACGACGATAGCATCCACATCGTCTGGCGCCCGCCCCTGGGGTACGCCGATGAGCTGCACGCTGCGCATCCCTTGCCGCACCAGCGTATTGGCAAGGTCGGTCGCGCCCGTGAAATCGTCGGCGATCGCTCCGAGCAGCAGCGGCATCTGCCCTCCCCGCCCCCTGCGGTCCTAGCGGTCCTAACGCAGCACCGGCGGCTTCCCGCCGAGTTCCTCGTCGATATGGATGCGGACGATCTCGTCGAAAGATGCGTCGGGGCGGAAGCCCAGCTGCACGGCGCGGCGCGCATCGAAGTTGCGAGGCCAGCCCTCGACGATCTTGGCGATGACGGGATCGGGCTCGCGGCGGATGAGCCGCACCGCCTTCTCGCCGGCGGCGCGGCGCAGCGCCTCGATCTGCTCGGCGACGGTGGCGGAAAGTCCCGGCATGGTCAGCGCCCGGCGCGCGCCCATTGCTGCCAGATCCATCGTCGCCGCATGCGTCAGGAACCCTACCGCTGCACGCGGGCTCGCATGCCAATGGCGTACCGTGTCGGGGACCGGCAGCACCGCCTCCTGGCCGGCCAGCGGCTCGCGCAGGATATTCGAGAAGAAGCCGGAAGCCGCCTTGTTGGGCTTGCCCGGCCGGATGCAGATGGTGGGTAGCCGGATGGCGATGCCGTCGAGGAAGCCGCGGCGGCTGTAATCGCCGAGCAGCAGCTCCGACATCGCCTTCTGCGTGCCGTAGCTGGTGAGCGGCGTGTTGAAAAACTCGTCGCCGATCCGCTCCGGAAACGGCGCGCCGAAGACGGCGATCGACGAGGCGAAGACCAAGCGCGCCCGATAGGGCGACTTGATGCCCTCCTGGCGGATCGCCTCGAGGATGTGGCGCGTGCCGTCGAGATTGATGCGGTAACCCTTGTCGAAATCCGCCTCGGCTTCGCCGGAGACGATCGCCGCCAGGTGAAAGACGACATCGGGGCGCGCCGCGAGCGCGCGCGCGGCCGCGCCGGGCTCGGCAATGTCGAGGCTCGCCGTCGCGAGCTTGCCGGAAAATCCTGCAGGCTTCTCGGCGGGGACCGCGTCGAGCAGGGTAAGTGCCGTGACCTCGCTGCCGCCCAGCCGGCCGCTATGCGCCAAATGTTCGGTGAGCTTCCGCCCGACCATGCCGGCGGCGCCGAAGATCAGCACATGCATTACTCTATCCTCCCGGTGTGTTCTCGTTGCCGCCCGCGCGCTGATGCTCGCCCAGCGCATCGAGGATGGCGCGGGTGGTGGTGTAGATGCGGTCGAGATGGCGATCGAATCCGGCGACCACGGTGGCGGCGTCCCGTGCGCGCAGCCCCGCCATGATCTCGGTATGGTCCTTGTAGCTGCGCAGGATGGCGCCGGGCTGCGACATGGCGGTGCGCCGCTGCTCCATCAGATAGGAGTAGAGCCCCATGACGAAATCCGAGAGCAGCGGATTGGCGGCGCAGCGATAGATCGCGAAATGAAACTCGCGATCGCAGATCAGGAAGCGCACCGGATCTTCGAGGCAGTGCTTCTGCGCAGCGAGCGAGGCATCGAGCCGGGCCAGCGTCGCGCCGTCGATCCGCTCCGCGGCTTCGGCGACCACCGCCCGCTCGGCCAGCAGCCGCGCACCATGGACCGAGCGAAGATCGTAGCCGTTGAGCGCGCCGGCGGTAGCGAAGCCCGGCTGGCGCGCCGCACCTTCGGCGCTCACCACCCGCGTCCGCGCGCCCTGCGAGACTTCGACAAGGCCGCGCGATGCCAGGTCCTGGATGGCGCTGCGCACCGACTCCCGGCTCACCGCGAAGGCGGCAGCCAGCTCGCGCTCGCCGGGCAGTTCGTCCCCCACCTGCAGGATGCCCGAGGCGATGTGTGAGGCGAGCTTCTCGCTGATCTGCTCTTTGACGGTGCGCTTGACGATGCTGCCGCGCATGTCGGGCAGCGGAACGAAGAGGGCTCCCTGAGGCGAGCGCCGCGCCATCGGCCGGACCTCACAACTGATCTGGTGGACCAACCAGTAGACATGTACGCTATGCCCGGGCGGCGGCGCCTGTCAATCGCGCGGGGCGGAATACGGGATGGTTGGACGCTACAATGATGCCAGGAGCGTCGCTGCCCCGGCCTCGCGCCGCCGCCGAGCATGACCGGAAAGGAGTTGAGCCATGGTCGCCGAAGCCACGCCGCTACCGCTCGGGCATCTGCCTGGCACGCGCTATCCGGACGCGCGGGTCGAGCGGCTGGATAAGAGCTTTCCGGCGCAGGGCAACGCCGCAATCGAGCGCGTCGCCACCGGCTTCCGCTGGGCCGAGGGGCCGGTCTATTTCCGCGACGGCGGCTACCTGCTGTGGAGCGACATCCCCAACAACCGGATGATGCGCTGGCTCGAGGAGGACGGGCATGTCAGCGTCTTCCGCAGCCCCTCGAACTACTCGAACGGCAACACGCGCGACCGCGATGGGCGGCTCGTCACCTGCGAGCATGATACGCGCCGCGTCACCCGCACCGAGCATGACGGGCGCGTCACCGTGCTGATGGACAATTACCGCGGCAAGAAGCTCAACGCACCCAACGACGTGGTGGTGGCATCCGACGGCGCCATCTGGTTCACCGATCCCGGCTACGGCATCGACGGCGAGTATGAAGGCCACGCCGCTACGCGCGAGCTCCCCGCCTGCGTCTATCGGCTCGATCCCAAGACGGGCGAGGCCGCCGTCATCGCCGACGATTTCGTGCGGCCGAACGGGCTCGCCTTCTCGCCCGACGAGAAGCTCCTCTACATCGTCGATTCCGGCGTGACCCATGGCGGCCCCGCCCACATCCGCGTTTTCGAGGTGCAGGGGACGAGCCTCAAGAAAGGCCGCATCTTTGCCGAGGATTTCCTGCCCGGCTTCACCGATGGCATGCGCATCGACGCGAAAGGCAATGTCTGGTGCAGCATGGGCTGGGCCGATCCCCGCGAGGACGGCGTGCGCTGCTACAACCCTGCCGGCGCTTTGATCGGCAAGGTCCACCTGCCGGACACCTGCGCCAATCTCTGCTTCGGCGGCAAGAAGCGCAACCGCCTCTTCATGGCCGCGAGCACGTCGATCTACTCACTCTATGTCGACATCCAGGGGGCTCAGCTTCCCTGAGGCCGCGGCGCGGCGAACCGCGTGAATTTCCTGAAGCACCGGATGAGACCGTAGCGCCGCGCTGAGCGACGCCCCAACTCTTGCTTTCGCGTCCGCATCTCAATTCAACCGAGCGCCGCGCGCTGGATAAGTGTAGGTTGACTTCAGCCGGAAAGCAGCGGTTTCGACGCCTCTCGCGAGGAATTCGCCATGCTGTCCCGTCGTGCCGTCATCCTGGGAGCACTCGCAACCTCAGCCGGCCTGCGCACCGCGCGAGCGCAGGCCGCGCCGGAGGCCGGCGCGGCACCGCGCACGATCCTTCGGCTTGAGCGCCGCAGCATCGAGGTCATGGGCAGGCCGGCTTCCGTCTTCGGCATCCGCCAGCCCGACGGGACTTTCGGCATCACCACCGAAATCGGCCGGCGTTTTCGCGTCCGCGTCGAGAACGGCATCGACGAACCAAGCCTCATTCACTGGCATGGGCTGACGCCGCCCTGGCGCCAGGACGGCGTGCCGGGCATCTCGGCACCGCCGATCCCGCCCGGCCACAGCGCCGATTACGATTTCCCGCTGCGCTTCGGCGGGACCTTCTGGATGCATTCGCATCAAGGGCTGCAGGAGCAGCTGCTGATGTCGGCGCCGCTGATCATCCGCGACCAGCGCGACCGCAGGGATCAGCAGGAGATCGTCGTCACGCTCGCCGACTTCAGCTTTACGCCGCCGGCCGAGATCTTCGCGAAGCTGAAGCGGGGAACGGGCATGGCCATGGCCGGGCGCCGGAGCGCGCCGGGGAACGCGATGTCGGGAATGAGCGCAGCGGCAAAGCCTGACCTCAACGATGTCGAGTACGACGCGTTTCTCGCCAATGACCGCACCCTTGCCGATCCCGAGATCGTCAAGGTCGAGCCGGGCGGGCGCGTGCTGCTGCGCATCATCAACGCCTCCTCGATGAGCGCCTATCACATCGATCTCAGCCGGCTGGAAGGCGAGCTGACCGCGGTCGACGGTTCCGCCGTCGAGCCGGTGGCGGGGCGCCGCTTTCCCATAGCAGTGGCACAGCGTCTCGATATCGGCGTCACGATCCCGTCCGGTTCTGCGGCCTATCCGGTACTCGCCGTACTCGAAGGCGAGCGCAAGCAGACCGGAATCGTCCTGGCCGCAGGAAGCGGCAAGGTGGCGCGCATTTCCGAGTTGGCGACGATGCCGTCAAGCGCGCTCACGCTCGATCTGGAAGGCAGGTTGCGTGCGGTACAGCCGCTCAGCCCCCGCAAAGCGGACCGCATGCATCGGCTCGACTTGACCGGCGAGATGGCGGGCTATCGCTGGTCCATCAACGATGTCGTCTGGAACAAGGACGTCCCGGCTTTGCCGCTGGCCAAGGGCGAACGTGTCGAGCTGCTGATCGTCAACCGCACGCCGATGTCGCATCCGATGCACCTGCACGGCCATCAATTCCAGGTGATCGAGATCGACGGCAGGCGCTTTCCCGGCGCGGTGCGCGACACGGTGCTGGTCCCGCCCGGCCGGCGCGTGGTGGTGGCCTTCGATGCCGACAATCCGGGGCTCTGGGCTTTCCACTGCCATCTCCTCTATCACCTGGAGGCCGGCATGTTCACGACCTTCCGCTATGTCTGAGCGCGCGTCGGCGCCGACCCGAGAATTGGACACGGAGGAGATTTGCCATCTCTTGGCGCTCGAGCCCAACGCCACCTGCGGCTATGTGCGCCTGACCTATACCAGCGCGACATCGATCGCGGCGGGCGGCTTGCCGACGCCCTTCGCCGAGGGACGTCCCCTGGGCTCGGCACTTTATTTCATGGTGACGCCGACCGCGCCGGTCAGGCTTCACCGCATCCGCAACGATCAGCTCTACCACTATTATCTCGGCGACCCGCTCGAGGTCTTCCTGCTGCGAGGCGACGGTCGCGCGGAGCGGGTTGTGCTCGGACCCGATCTGCGCAATGGCCAGCGCGTACAGCTGCTGATTCCGGGCGACACCTTCCACACGGCGCGGCTCCTGGGAGATCGCTGCTTCCTGGGCGCGAGCACCGAATGGCCCGGCGTCGTTCCGGCGGACGTCGAGATCGGCGAGCTCGACCGGTTCGTAAAATCCTATCCGGCCGTCGCCGCCGAGCTTGCCGCCATCGCCAATTCCGTGGCGCCTGTCGTCCCGGCATTGGCCGCTGTTCCCGCCCCGCCGTGAATCTCGCCTCCTGGGTGCTGGTCGGAGGCGTTCTTGGAGTCCTCGCCGGCATCACCTTCGGCGAGAGCTGCGCGATCTTGAGTCCGCTGGGTTTCGCCTATGTCGGACTGCTTCAGGCGGCCGTATATCCTTACCTCGTCTGCTCGCTGCTGCACGGTCTCGGCTCGCTCGACCCCGCAAAGGCGTGGCGGCTCCTGAAGAGCGGCTGGGTCTTTTATCTCGTCGCCTGGGCGATCACCTTCGCCTGCCTCGCCGCGCTGGCGCAGGGCATTCCTCCGGTCCAACCCGCGGTGATCGGCGATCACCCGGTTCAGCCGCAGAGCCTCGCGCGACTGCTCGGGCTCCTCATTCCGACCGATCTCTTCACCGCGCTCAGCGAGAATTACGTTCCCGCGGTGGTGGTGTTCTGCATCTTCTATGGCATCGCGCTGCAGACGCTCAAAGACAAGGCGCCGCTCTTGAGCATTCTGGAGAGTATTCGCCTGGCGAGCCTGCGGTTCTGGAACTGGATCGTGCGATTGGCACCTCTGGGCGTCTTCGCGCTCTTCGCCGTCACCGCGGGAACGACCTCCTTCGCGGACCTTCTCGGCATGGGCCTCTATCTCGGTCTCTTCCTCCTGGGCACGTGCCTTCTGGCGTTCTGGGTCTTGCCGGCGCTGCTCTCGGCGCTCGCGCCGGTCGGCCACCGCGAGATCATCACCGAGCTGCGCCCGGCACTGGCGATCGCCGCGGTGACCACCCTCTCGGTGGCCGCACTCCCCTTTGTGGTCGAAGCGACCCGCAAGCTCGCCGAGCGCTGCGAGATCGCCGGGGCCGAGCGCGACGAGATCATCCGGACAAACTTGTCGGTCGCCTATCCGCTGGGCCAGCTCGGCAACTTCTTCGTCTATCTCTTCCTCGTCTTCGCCGCCTATTACTACAAGGTCCCGTTGCAAGGGCGGGACCAGGCGCTGCTCCCCTTCATGACCCTGCTCTCCGGCTTCGGCTCGCCGACCTCTGCGGTCAACGCGGTCGACTTCCTCTCGGGCTGGCTCTCGCTGCCCGGCCGGACGCGCGAACTCTATGTCGAGCTGCAGACGATCACGCGGTACGGCCAGGTCATCGTCTCCGTCATGGCCTTCGCCTTTCTGAGCGTGCTGGTGACGCTGGCCTATTACGGCAGGCTGCGGTTGCGCTTGCGTCGGCTGGTGGCAGCGCTGGTCCTGCCGGCAATCGGCTTCGTCGCGATCGCCTGGGCGGGCAATAGCGCGCATGGCTACTTCCGCGGCCCCGACCTGCTGCGCTACGGGAGCCTCACTTTGGACCCGGCGATCACACGCGGCGTCGAGGCGAGCGTGGAGCGCGTCCCGGAGCGAGCGGCGGCGGCGGGAGCGATGCCGGCCGGCGGCACCGTCGAGCGTATCCAGCAACGGGGTGTCCTGCGGGTCGGCTACAACGGCTTGGCCGTGCCCTTCTCCTATTTCAACGATGCGGGAGCCCTCGTCGGCTACGACGTGGAGTTCGCCTACGATCTGGCGCGTTCCCTGAACGTGCGGCTGATCTTCGTGCCGTTTGAATGGAGCGCGCTCGAGCGTGACCTCAGGGACGGTCGCTTCGACATCGCCATGGCGGGCATCTATGCCAGCACGCAGCGCCTGAGCTCACTTTCGGCATCGGCATCCTATTATCAGAGCCCCATCGCCTTGTTCATGCCGAGTGACCGGGCGCGGCGCTTCCTCAATCGCGAACAAATCCTGGCGCGCCGAGGCCTGCGCCTCGCCATGAGCGTCGATCCCGTCCTGCATCCGCTCTGGACCCGCCTCTTTCCCAATGCCGAGATCGTCATGGTGCCGGATTACCGGACGCCGCCGGATTTCTCAAAGGTCGACGCGGCAATCTGGACGCTCGAGCAGGCTGCGGCGCTCGCCCGCTCGAATCCCGGCATCACCGCGGTGGTCCCGCAGGGCGTCAGCAACCCATTCCTGCTGACCTATCTGATGCCGCCGGATTCAGAGGTGATGGTTCACTTCGTCAACTACTGGCTCGAGCTGCGGCGCGCGGACGGGATGCGGCAGCGCGAAATCAATTACTGGCTCCTCGGGCGGCCGCGCGCCGCGACTACACCGCGTTGGAGTATTCTGCGCAACGTTCTGCATTGGCAGAGCTGACGGCAGAACTGACCGCGAACGCGCCCCTACTGTTTGAACCGGGATGCCGCGGCGTCGTTCCGCTACGTCCGGAGCCCTGGGCTTTCCGCTCCTGTGACCTCGATCACAAGCCTCGCCACCATCCTTCGCTAGCGTAATCGGGCGGCGGCTTCGCCGGCTGCCTCTGCGAGTCCAGGCTTGCGATCCCGCCTTGGTGCAGGCGCAAGGCCCCCTTCGACATCGAGAGGAGATCTTCCATGACGGTCGTCGAATCGAGCCCGCCATCGTCGCGTACACGCGTCGATGCCAAGGTTCTGGAGATGCTGCGCTCCGGTCTGCGCGGTCTGGCCTGCGTCAAAGGCGATAGCGGCTATGACGAGGCGCGTTCGATCTGGAACGCGATGATCGATCGCTCGCCGGATCTGGTCGTTCGCTGCGCGGGAGCCGCGGACGTCATACGGGCGGTTCGGTTTGCCGTGGATAACGATCTCGCCATCTCCATCCGCGGCGGTGGTCACAACATCGCCGGCAGCGCGGTCGGGGAGGGTGGTCTCCTGATCGATCTCTCGCCGATGAAGTCGGTGCGGGTCGATCCCAAGGCCCGGCGCGCCTGGGTCGGTCCCGGCGCAACGCTCGCCGATCTCGACCGCGAGACGCAGGCCTTCGGCCTCGCCGTGCCGACGGGCATCAACTCGACCACCGGCATTGCCGGGCTGACGCTGGGCGGCGGCTTCGGCTGGTTGACGCGCGCCCTGGGCATGACCATCGACAATCTGCTGGCCGCCGATGTGGTGACCGCGAAGGGCGAGCTGGTTCACGCGGATGACCGCGAGAACCCGGACCTCTTCTGGGCCATTCGCGGCGGCGGCGGCAATTTCGGCGTGGTCACCTCTTTCGAGTTCCGCCTGCACCCGGTCGGGCCCGAGGTGTTCTCCGGCCTGATCGTCCACCCCTTCGCGCGCGCGGCAGAGCTGCTCAGGGGCTATCGCCGCGTCGCCGCCGAGGCGCCGGACGCCCTGACCATCTGGTCGGTGATGCGCAAGGCCCCGCCGCTCCCCTTTATTCCCGAAGCGTGGCACGGGCGCGAGGTGCTCATCTTTGCGGCCTGCTTCGCCGGATCGGTGGCAGAGGGCGAGAAGGCGGCGGCGCCGCTGCGGCGCTTGGGCGAACCGATTGCCGATGTCCTGGGGCCACACCCCTTCGTCGCCTGGCAATCCGGCTTCGATCCACTGCTCACGCCCGGAGCGCGCAACTACTGGAAGTCGCATGATTTCGCGCAGCTCTCCGACGATGCCATCGGCGTGGTCGTCGACGCGGTGAGCCGGCTGCCGGGACCGGAATGCGAGGTGTTCCTCGCGCAGGTGGGCGGGGCGATGAGCCGCGTCGCACCGGAGGCCACCGCCTATCCGCACCGCGGCGCGCATTTCATCATGAATGTGCATACCCGCTGGCGCGAGCCTGCCCAGGACCGCGCCTGTATCGCCTGGGCACGCGAGCTCTTCCAGTCGGCCGCGCCCTTCGCAACCGGCGGTGCCTATGTCAACTTCATTCCGGCCGACGAGCCTGATCGCACCGCGCAGGTCTATGGCGGCAATTACCGTCGGCTCAGAGAGGTGAAGCGGCACTGGGATCCGCAGAACCGGTTCCGGCTCAACCAGAACATCAGCCCGGCCGGCTGACGCCGCCGGAACCCGCCGCATCGGAACCGGGGCCGGCGGCGAAGTTGCGAAACGTCACGGAGTAGCGCAGCCGGTCCACCGGCGGGATGCTGTGCTCCCACTCGCGCCGCGCCGGACCGCGCAGCAGATAGACCGAGCGGGCGCGCAGCTCCTGCGCGGCCCGCTCCCATGTCATGCCTGCCGGGCGGCGCCGAAAGCGAAGCCGAGCGGCCGACAGAAAGGATACCGCGATCACATCCTCGAACATCGCCTTGTCGCGGTGCCAGCCGATGCCCGCGCCGGGCGCGTATTCGGTCACCAGCACCTGCTGCAAACCCGTTGCCGAAACGCCGGCGAAGCCGGCCGCCGCGCCGCGCAGCGCCAGCAGGAAAGGCGGAATCGGCGCGCTCTCTTCGAGCCGCGCCGCGCCATAATCGTAGCGCCAGCCGAAGGAGACGATGCGGCGCTTGCCGAGATAGCCGTGGAAATCGAACGGGCGGAACGGCAAATCGGCGAAACGCTCGACCAGCGCCTGCTCCTCGGCCGGCGAGATCAACCCGTCGCGATAGGCAAAGCCTGGGGGACACGCCGCTTCGGGCGCGAAGAGCACGCCTTGGGGGCGAGCCGTTCCTCGTCGCATTGCCGCCCTCCTTCGGTCCGGCTGGAGATGGGAAGCGCGGCGCCGGGCGCAAGCAGCGGCCGGGCGGATCGCCCGGCGCGAACTCGCGGGGATTGATTCGGCTTGCCGATACCCCATTATTCCGCTGGACTCCCTGTGATCGCACACGCACCGGCCCCGTGAAACTCGCCTCGCTCTTCCATCCCGCCGTCGCCGCCTGGTTCGAGCGGAGCTTCGCCGCGCCCACCCCCGCGCAGGAAGAGGCTTGGCCGGCGATCAAGGCCGGCGAGCATGTGCTCATCGCAGCGCCCACCGGCTCGGGCAAGACGCTCGCCGCCTTTCTCGCCGCGATCGACGCGCTGGTGCACCAGGGAATCGCCGGCGGTCTCGGGAACGAGACGCAGATCGTCTATGTCTCGCCGCTGAAGGCGCTGTCGAACGATATTCGCAAGAACCTTGAGGTGCCACTCGCCGGCATCCGCGAAGAGCTCCGCGCGGCGGGCATGCCCGATGTCGAGATCCGCAGCTGGGTGCGTACCGGCGACACGCCTTCGAGCGAGCGCGAACGCATGCGGCGCTCGCCGCCGCATATCCTCGTCACCACCCCCGAATCGCTTTACGTGCTGCTGGGATCCGAATCGGGCCGCGCCATGCTGGCAACGACGCGCACGGTGATCG
>Ga0134128_10000259_pt1 | contig 75165 bp, 65 predicted proteins | sample KB31754_FD_96462 | JGI IMG/M metagenome (GOLD analysis project Ga0134128, IMG submission 96462) | Terrestrial soil microbial communities with excess Nitrogen fertilizer from Kellogg Biological Station, Michigan, USA - KB3-175-4 | ecosystem: Environmental > Terrestrial > Soil > Unclassified ... | reverse complement strand
TCCAACCGAATCCGTTCATCCAATGACATCCGAAGTTCATCCATCCCGGCTGCAATAACCCAGCCATTGGGGTGACACTTCTATTTGAGCTAAGAGGTGACATTTCTATCTGCGCACAACAGGGATTTTGGCGGTGGCCTTGTCTGTACTGGCGTTTCTTGTTAGTCTTCTCGCCCTTTTGGTGCTGACCGTGCCGGTCTATCGGCTGCTTGCCGCTTTGACCCAACCGGCTCAGCCCCAGACGGAAGTGGAAGTCGAAACATTGTTTCCGCGAGCCGGAGTGAAACGGGTTGACGCGACCGTTCGCGATGCGAGCGAGGCGGATATCAAGCGAATTGAGTAACGAAAATGGCAAAGAAAGAGATCACGGTACAGTTCAAGATTCAAGCGCCCGGCGGCACCGCCACCCCGGCTCCGCCGATCGGTCCGGCCCTCGGTCAGCACGGCGTGAACCCAGGCCAGTTCATCCAGCGCTTCAATGCCGCCACCGCGGCCCTCAAGGGCAAGGTGGTGGGCGTGGTCATCACGGTTTACAAGGACCGCACTTTTGATTTCGAAGTCAAGAGTCCGCCGGCCAGCGTGATGCTCAAGGACCTGATCAAGGCCGAGAAGGGCAGCGGCGAGCCGAATAAGAACAAGATCGGAAAAGTCACCATGGCCCAGTGCAAGCAACTTGCCAAGGAAAAGGGCAAGGATCTGAATGCGTTTGATGAGGATCATGCTGCACGGATTATCGCCGGCACGGCAAGGAGCATGGGGATTACGGTTGAAGGATAATTATCTGAGATTTGAAAAGTGAATCTGAGATCTGAGATTTGAAATCTAAAACGGCCTCCACCACGGGCCAACAACAGTGGGAGCTTCCGCGGGCGGCTCTTTTGTCCCGCATCAGGAGCGAATTGCGCTATGCCTCAAGCCGTCGTTGAACAACGTTCCAAGCGTTACAAAGAAGCAGCCAAGAAAGCGGTACCCGATCCGGTGGCGATCGATGCTGGCATCGATCTGCTCAAGGGTTTCAATGCCACGAAGTTCGACCAATCGGTCGAGCTGATTTTCTCGCTGAGCATCGATCCCAAGCAGGCCGACCAGATGATTCGCGGCTCGGTGTCGCTGCCCAACGGCATCGGCAAGACCAAGCGGGTCGTGGCCTTCTGCCCCGATCACCTTGCCGGGCAGGCGACTGCCGCCGGCGCGATTCGCGCGGGCGGCCAGGAACTGGTTGCCGCGATCGAGAAAGAGAATTTCACCGACTTCGACGTCGCGATCTCGACCCCCGACATGATGCGCTTCGTCGGCCGCCTCGGTAAGGTGCTGGGCCCCAAGGGTCTGATGCCTTCGCCCAAGGCCGGCACCGTGACGCCCGACATTGCCGCCGCGGTCAAGGAATATGCCGCCGGAAAGGTCGAGTTCCGCAACGATGCGGGCGGCAACGTCCATACCGTCGTCGGAAAACTCAGCTTCGACAAAGCCAAGCTGACCGACAACATCAATGCGATGGTCGCGCAGATCCGCAAGATGAAGCCGCAGACCAGCAAAGGGCACTACTTCAAGAAAGTCGTGCTCAAAGGCTCCATGACGCCGGCTGTTTATCTGGCAATTTCATAACGGACCAATTTGCGGCGTATCGTCATCAATTACAACTAAAAACCTCCGGCCATCCGAGGGTCATATGAGCAAACAAGTAAAGAATTTCATTACCAAAGAACTGACCGATCGCCTGAAGGACATCGACGGCGTCGGCGTTATCAATCCGCGCGGCATCAACGCCACCAAGAACAATCTCATCCGCCGGCGTCTTCACGAAAAGGGTCTGAAAATGACCGTCGTGAAGAATAGCCTCGTGCGCAAGGCCACCGAGAACTCAAAGATCAAGGGCTTTGAGAAGCTGCTCGACGGCCCCTGTGCCGTCATCTACGGCAAGGCCGCGAGCATTTCGGTCATCGCCCGCACACTGCTTGATGAAAAGAAAACCGACGAAACCCTCGAACTGCGCGGCGTCTTCTTCGACGGCGAAGTCTACCCCGGCGAGAAGGGCGTGCAGACCGTCAGCAAAATGCCCAGCCGCGAAGAAGCCATCGGGCAGATCGTGGCCCTGGTGCTGTCGCCCGGACGAAATCTCGGCGCGGCCCTCAAAGGCCCCGGTGGGAAGCTCGGTGGAATCCTCAAGGCGATCGAGCAGAAGGGCGCGTAAGAAAATTCAAACCTGTCGCGCATGCACACGCTTCAGGTTTTTTCGATCCGGCGGCACTGACTGCCCCGAAAGGGTCAAATCGCTTCATCGTGAAGCGAGCTCTCAGGCGGGATCATCGACACGGCTCGGAACACGTTACGTTCCGCGGAAGCAGCGCTTCCGAGTTTGGGAATGCGAAGTTCCCGGGAGTTTGAATCATGGCAGAAGTAGCAACGGAATTGAAAGAAATCGGCGACAAGATTGCCGGCCTGACCCTCAAGCAGGCGGTCGATCTGGCCAACTATCTCAAGGAAGCCCACGGCATCGAGCCGGCGGCCGGCGGTGTTGTCATGGCCGGTGGCGGCGGTGGTGCGGGTGGCGCGGCGCCTGCTGAGAAGGCGGAAGAGAAGTCCACGTTCGACGTCGTCCTCAAGGCCGGTGGCGAGAAGAAGATTCAGGTCATCAAGGTTGTCCGCCAGGCGACCGGCCTGGGCCTGAAGGAAGCCAAGGACCTTGTCGAAGGCGCTCCCAAGACCGTCAAGGAGAACCTGAGCAAGGACGAAGCCGAGAAGCTCAAGAAGGAACTCGAAGTGCAAGGCGCGACCGTCGAGCTCAAGTAAGCTCGATTCGCAGATTGCAATTTCGATCCACGGCAGCGGGCGATTCTCTTTTTCCAGAGAGTCGCCCGCTGTTTTTGGATGCTTGAAAAACCTGCATCGATTTGAATGTCAGAAGGAACCATAGAAGCGATGTAATGAATTCTTGCTTGCACGCCAGTTGATTGGGCTACAATGTAATTCGATGAAAATGAAGTGGCCTTTGCGCAAGGTGCATGCGAAGCGCGTGCTTTGGATCATTCTGGCCATTTATGTGGTGGGGATTCTCCTCGTCAGCATTTTTCCGGATCGGGTCGTACTGTTTCCTTCACATTATGCGATCAATCACCCGCTGATGAGTCGAGAGACGATCGCCGGGCCGTTGGGCAATCTCGATATCTGCGTGATGCGGACGCCGCAGGCGGTGATCTCCAATGAACCGCAAGCATATGTCCTGGCTTTCAACGGCAATGGCTCGCGGGCCGAGAATGAGCTGATTCGCCTGCTGCCGATGTGGGAAGGGCACCCGGTTGAAATCTGGGCGGCGAATTATCCGGGGTATGGACAAAGCGCTGGTGCGGCAACGCTTCGAAATATTCCTCCAGCGGCATTGGCGGCTTATGACGCGCTGGCTCGACACGCTAACGGAAAGCCTATCTTTGTCAGTGGCCACAGTATCGGAACAACCGCAGCGCTCTACGTGGCGGCACACCGACCAGTCGCAGGTCTGATCCTGCACAATCCGCCGCCGTTGCGGCAACTGATCAATGGCCGCTTCGGCTGGTTCGATTTCTGGATCGCCTCCAGCCGGGTGGCGGCGGCGGTGCCGGATGAATTGGATTCATTGGCGAATGCATCGCGCTGCAAGGAGCCGGCGGTGTTTATACTCGCCGGGCATGACACGTTTGTGCGGCCGAAATATCAGAAGATGGTGGTGGATGCCTATGCGGGGCCGAAGGAATCGGTGCGAATCGCCAGCTATGAACATAACACGCCGGTGACCGCGCCGGGGGTGAATGCGGTTCGCGTGAAAATCGACTGGCTTTGGAAGCAGGCGGAAGGGTCGGGTAAAGTCGTCCCATCGGAACGACCATGAAATGGGCCATTCAATGCGCTGATGCGAACACTGGTCAGGAATTTTCGTTGATTGTGGATGCTGATTCGCAGGCCGACGCGGAGGCGCAAGCCAGAAAAAAAGGGCTGCTGGTTTCAGAAATCATCGCGGCGGGAGAGCCTGCGGCAACAGATAAGCAATCGCCTGACAATGAATCGCAGATTCGAAAAGTGGATCCGGTCGATTATGCAATCGCTGGAAACACGGTGCCGGATTACCGCGGCTTGCGGTGGGGGGCGACTGCATTCCGCATTCTAGCTTACCTCTGCTATGTGCTCGGTATTTTGGCGCTGCTCATGGTCATTGTCGAATCTTACGCGACCAGCTCTGGGGGCTTTGGCAGCCTGATTTCGATCAGCTATCTCGTTCAAACGGCGGTGGCCTTGTGGCCATTGGTGGTTGGCATTTTATTCCACGTTCTGGCGGAAGCGTGTACAGCCCTGCGCGACATCGCGCGCAACAGCTTCCGCGCGGAAACTTGATTACCGTTCTTGGCGCAAAAGAATAGCGGCCCGCGCATTTTGCACGGGCCGCCTCTTCAAATCGGTTGTCAAGAGATATTACTACTTCCCGTTAATCACGCGAACCTTGATGTTGCGGAAAGAAACCTGGCCATGGTCACCCTGCAGGGCGATGGAGCCGCTGGGGGATTTGGCAAAGTGAGGCATCTTCGCGAATTTGCTCTTGGCAACGCGGGCATTGAAATCGTCGCTGCCCAGCACGTAATCAAAATATTTCACTCCATTGATATCGTGTTCGCACTTGTCGGGGCTGATGAGGAGCCGAACGTGGTTCCACTCGCCGACCGGCTTGGTCGCGTCCAGCGTCTTGCCGGTCTTCGGATCGATCGGCGGCTGGTAAAGCTGATAAAGCCAGCCACAGCGAATCGGGTCCTTGGCTTCCTTGTTGTCCTCGAGCTGGAATTCCGGACCGGTGGCCCAGGCGGCGCCGCCCTGGTCGGTCACGTGATACATGATGCCGCTGTTGCCGGCTTCGGAGATATTGTAGTCAAGCTGGAGCTCGAACCATTCGAATTGCTTATTGGTGAGGATGTCGCCAGCGTTATGCGGATCGACGCACATCAGGACTCCATCCTTTACTTCCCAGCCGGCACGAACGGAGGTGGGCTCTTTGAAGTTCGCTCGCTTGCGGGCCTGGGCGGGGACGAAATTGTGCCAACCGTTGAGGTCCTTGCCGTCAAAAAGCAGTTCCCAGCCTTCAGACTTTTCCTGGGGAGTGAGCGTGTTGATCGTCCCCGACTCCTGATCGGCAGCGACGCGAGCGGCGTCGGCTGGAGTCTTGGCGGAATCCTTGGCAAACAACGCACCGACCGGCAGGGCCAGCAAAGCAGAGAGGGCAGCAGCGGCTAGTTTCGATTGAACTCGCATGGAGTGTTGATCCTGAAAATATAGTGGAAAGCGCGAACCGCGCTGGCGCGCGGGGCACCACGCGGTACCGAGAGAAATTACCGCTGACAATCAAAACTGTTGTGATGGGGCTTACTAAGGAATGTGGCAAATGCGATGGCGCGGAGGTGGATTTCACCTGCAACTGAGATTCAGCGCTTGCGGTCGCGAAGGCGCAAGCGACGTGGGCGGCGGAGCGAAGTCGCGCAATATCATCTATTGGCAATCGGCGCCGAGGGATCTTTCAGTTGCTCTTCGAGACCTACGACATTGGCGCGACGTGCAACGAGATCAGCAAGGTCCTTTTCCTGGTTGGACATGCCAAAGGAAACAGTTTGAGCAACGCGTCCGTCTGATGCGATGCCAATCTCGGCAAACCCTGCGGATGGCGCAGCGCCATTGGCGGCGCCGCGGATGAGGCGACGATCGACAAATCGCGCTTCGCCCCAGCCATTGATGGTGAGATCGAAGATGTCGCTGAAGAAGTTGTTGACCGCTTTGTAAGGTTCATTTGCGCCGGCCATGTTTCGACCCGCGAGCGCGCCGGTCACGTTCGCATTGTCCCAGTGCGCGATCACTCGATGCTTGCCAAACAACGGATCGAAGATTGCTGCACAATCGCCGGCGGCATAAACATTTGCAACGTTCGTGCGGCAATACTCGTCGGTCAGAATGGCTTTCTCTGCCGCGATGGGAGTTCCCCGCAGCAGTTCTCGATGCGCGACTGCTCCAACCGCGGCGACTGCAAAATCGCATTCCAAATTCTGTCCATCGGGCAGGACAACCCGCTGTACGCGGCCATCGCCCTCGAGGCGAAGTGGACGAGCATTGGGGCGAACGCGGACGCCGCGCGCTTCGAGATAGCGCGTAAGGAACTTGCCGGCGGCATCGCCGATGATGTTCCCCCAGGGCGCTTCGCTGCCGCACAGCAGATCGACCGACAGGCCCATCTGCACGAATGATGCGGCCATTTCAGTGCCCAGGAAACCCGCGCCGATAATGGCGATGCGACCACGTCCCTCGGCATGAGGCCGGCCTTCGTGTCGCGCCTTGTCGGCAGCGGTCTGAAGGCGCGTCGCGTCTTCCAAAGTTCGCAAGTAATAAAGATTGGGCAGATCGGAGCCAGGAATCTCCAGCGGCTTGGCACTCGCGCCGGTGGCCAGAAGCAGTTTTTCGTACGAGATGACCTGACCATCGGCCAGAGTCAGGGCGTTGCGCGCCACATCCAGCCGAGCGGCGCGGCAGCCGGTGCGCAGCTCGACGTGATTCTTTTCAAACCACTGCGATTCCTGAGTGAAGATTTCTTCGCGCGGCTTTTGCCGGCGAAGGAATTCTTTACTCAAAGGCGGGCGATGGTAGGGGCGCACAATTTCCTGTGCCGCCAGCAGAATGGATCCTTCGTGATCGGCTTCGCGGATCGCCTGCGCGGCACTGCTGCTGGCAAGACCGCCACCAATCAGGACATATTTAAAATGATGACCGTTCATAAACGCCTCGGGACAACTACCTTCATCTAATCATAGGTCTCCCGAAGGTCATCGGTTCATTTTCGGCAATCGGTTTACCAACGCCGCCTTTCTGAGGCGACTTTCATGGGCAAACCGAAGAGGTCGATAAATCCGCGAGCGGCGGTGACGTCGTAGCCTTCCATGCTGAAGCTGGCCAACTGCGGATCGTAAAGACTGTGTGGGCTGGTCGCGGAGACGGCCATGGCTCGGCCCTTGAAAAGCCGGACTTTGGCTGTGCCGGTGACGGATGCGTTGGTGTGGTCGATAAACGACTGCAGGCCTTCGCGAAGAGGGTGGAACCATTGGCCGTTGTAGACCAAGTCCGCGTATTTGAGGGCCACCTGCTGCTTGTAATGAAGCGTGTCGCGCTCGATGCAGACCTGTTCGAGTGCTTTGTGCGCTTCGTAGAGGATTGTGCCGCCGGGTGTCTCGTAAACGCCTCGGCTCTTCATGCCGACGAGGCGATTTTCAACGAGTAGCGCGATGCCGACGCCATGCCGGCCACCAATTTTGTTCAATTCGGCAATGAGTTCATGGCCCGCCAGGTTCTTGCCGTTAACTGAAACTGGCGTACCTGCCTCAAAACCGACTTCGACCAATTCGCTTTCATTCGGCGCATTTTCCGGCGGAGTCGTCATGGTCAGGCATTTCAGCCAATTCGGCTCTTTGCCCGGATGCTCGATCTCGGCTCCTTCATGGCTGATGTGCCAGAGGTTTCGGTCCTGACTGTAGATTTTCTCTTTGCTGACGGGGATGGGGATGTCGTGCTTACGGGCATAATCGACGGCGCTTTCGCGGTCGCGCAGCTCGAAGGACGGATCTTTCCAGGGCGCGATGATTTTCAGATCCGGAGCGAGCGCCATGTAAGTCAGCTCGAAGCGCACCTGGTCATTGCCTTTACCCGTTGCACCATGGCCGACCGCATCAGCGCCGGTCTGTCGGGCGGCTTCGACCTGCTTGGCGGCAATCAAAGGACGGGCGATGCTGGTGCCCAGCAAATAATCCTGTTCGTAGATCGCGTGAGCGCGGAGCATCGGAAAACAATATTTCTCGGCAAATTCCCGACGGAGATCGCCCACGATCACTTCGTCCGCGCCGCTCTTGCGTGCCTTGTCTTCAATGCCTTTGAGTTCATCCCCCTGGCCAAGTTCCGCTGCGTAAGCGACGAGTTTGACGCCTGGGTATCGCTCCTTGAGCCAGGGAAGGATGACGCTGGTGTCCAGCCCGCCGCTGTAGGCGAGAACGATCTTCTTGGGCGATTCAGTCTTAGCCATCGATGCTCCGTTTGTATGGAAAGGGGCACAGTATAGGAATCCGGCCGCGTTGGGAAAGGATTGGCAAAAAGCGCGTGGACGCTTGGGACTGCATGAATTGGGCTAACTTGTGCAGATCGCCAGCCGGCGCGTACAATCGGAAGGTCGTGATTACAGCAACCAGTGGGACAACAGTGGAAAGGGCCGGAGCACGAAGTGGGCACGCATTTAATTGACCGGCTCCGGGACAACATCCGCAGCGTATTCCTGGGGCACTCCAAAGCAGTCGATCTTTTGCTGATCGGGTTGCTGGCGCGCGGGCATGTGCTGATCGAGGATGTGCCGGGGGTGGGGAAGACGGTTTTGGCACGATCGCTGGCGCGGAGCATCGATTGCCGATTCAGCCGAATCCAGCTTACGCCTGATCTTCTGCCGGCAGACGTGTTGGGCGTGTCGGTCTATAACAATCAGTCCCACACCTTCGAATTCAAACCCGGGCCCGTCTTTGCGAATGTTGTACTTGCGGATGAAATCAATCGCACGACGCCCCGAACGCAATCGGCTCTTCTGGAGGCGATGAGCGAAGAGCAGGTTTCGATCGAGAATAAGACGATGCCGCTTGAGCGGCCATTCATGCTGGTCGCCACGCAGAACCCTTTTGAGTTTGAAGGCACGTATCATTTACCCGAAAACCAATTGGATCGGTTCATCGTGCGCATCAGCGTTGGGTATCCGGATCGGCAGGCCGAGCAGGTGATCCTGACTACGCGCCCCAGCCAGACGGCTTTGGAAAAACTTCAGCCGGTGATGAAGGCACAAGAAGTGGTCGAATTGCAGGATCAGTTGCCTGCCGTTCGACTTGATCCGGCATTAGTCGAATACATCCTGGACTTGATTGAAGCGACGCGATCAAGTGCCGATCTGCGGCTTGGAGTATCGCCGCGCGGCGCGCTGGCGCTGACGCAGGCCTCGCAAGCTTCGGCCATGCTCGCTGGGCGCGATTTTGTTACGCCTGATGATGTGAAGGAACTGTTCGTGGCGGTTTGCGCCCATCGTGTGTTGAGCAAGTCGTACTTGCACAACGGCGACGCCCATAACAGCGAAGCGATTCTCCGGACGATCTTAAATCAGGTTCGATCGCCGCAATAAAACCCACCGTTTGCGGGATAGAATTGCCCGAGGTTTGGCATTGACTATGTCCGCGGTTCAAACCACTCATCCACCGATCGCGCCAACCCGCCGCCGGCCCTCATCCGATTTCTCGCTGGCGGGGTTGCTCTACTGCGCGCTGCTGATGTTCATGGGACTCGCCGCCTACAACACGCAGGCGAACCTGATCTTTGCGATGTTCGGACTGATGATCGGGATCATGATCGTCAGCTGGGTGGTGGGGCGGGTCGTTGTGAGGGGCCTTGATGTTCGGCGGGTGATGCCACCTTATTTGGTCGTTGGTGTGCCGACGACGCTGTATTTTGAGATCACGAATCGCAAAAGATATTGGCCGAGTATGTCGGTCACTGTGACCGAATTGGATGGCGGCAAGGGATTCACGCAGCCGCCGCAGGCCTATTTGCTCCACGCGGCGCCGGGCAAAACGGCCTCAATCCCTTGTGAATTGCTTCCGCGACGGCGCGGCATCTATGAGCTGGATCATTTCCAGCTTTCGACTACGTTTCCGTTTGGCTTCATCAAGCGGTCGTTGCGCCGGCGGCACCGGGAGCGAGTGGCGATTTTCCCGCCCGTAGCTGAAGTTGAGCGCCGGCTGTTGTCACTCTGTCGCGCCGCCGACGAGGCAGGCCAGTCAGCGCGGGCGCGCCCCGGCGGGACCGACGAGTTTTACGGTGTGCGGCAGTATCGGAGCGGCGACAATCCAAGGTGGATACACTGGCGCCGGAGCGCCCAGACCGGCGTGCTTGTGATGCGTGAGATGACGCGTGTCGCGCCACCGCAGTTGATTCTTGTGGTCGATACATACCTGGAAAGTCGTTCGCCGCAGTCCCACGCCGCTGTCGAGCGCGCAATCGCGATGGCCGGATCCGTTGCGTCGGCGGCTCTCGATGATGGTTTGGCGGTTGGGCTCTGCGCTTTTAATGGTGAGCCGCTGAGCATCGAACCGGGGCGAGGCAAGCAGCAATGCGATGATCTGCTTGGATTGCTGGCTCGTCTTCCATTGAATCAGAAATGCCGATCGGATGAGCTGATGAATCTGGCCCAGCGGATGGCGCGTCCTTCGGCGACGATCGTGCTGGCTACGCCATCCGATTTGCAAGGAAACCCGCTGACCGAAGCGCGAGGCAGTCAGATTGTGCTGTCGGCTCAGCGCGACGAAAGCCTGGGCTGGTTTCATTTTTCATCAGATATTGATTTTGAGGCTTGCGTGCCGGCCGATCAGATGGTCGGCAATCCAAAGGAATCAAAGGCTTAAATCGCACCGTAGCCGAGCGCGCCATGCACGAGATCTCTCAGTTCAAAACAACGCTGTACGTAGTCGTCCTGCTGGGACTGGCGGCGTTTGGTATAGCGGCACATGCACTTGGCTTTTGGGCAATCTGTTCGGCGGCGGTGATTTTCCATGCCTGGCTCTCGTCGCGAGGGAAATATCGGCCGCTGTCGCGCATGTATGCGAATCTGATCACGATTGGCGCACTGCTCTATGTGATCCATGACTACATGGTCGATGACCAGACGACTCCGGTCCTGATCGTGGGCCAGTTTTTGGCGCTACTCCAGATCGTTAAGTTGTGGGAACTGAGAACCAATCGAGATTACGTGCAGCTTCTAGTTGTCGGGCTCCTGCTGATGGTGTCGGCAAGCATCAGCACACCCAGCTTGCTTTATTGCATCCTTCTGGCTGTCTGGTTGATCGTTGCGCTCTATTGCTGCCTGCTGTTCCATCTCAAAGTCGAAAGCGATCGCGCTCGGATCGTGCTGGGCATAGCACCAGAAAAATATGACGCGGACACGCTCCTGGATGATCAGCGCGAGCTTCCGCGTTCGGTACGACGGCTGACGTTTTGCGCGGCAACCGTCGGGATGGCCTTTGCCGTGGTCGTCTTTCTGTTTTTTCCGCGCGTAAACGGGGCGGGATTTTTTGGGCAATTCCAGGTCAAAGCAGCTCAGGCGCTGGTGGGATTCAGTGAAGAGGTCAGCTTTCAGAATGTCGCCAAGCTTCAGGAGAATAACGAACCGATCGCTTATGTGAGTCTGACCCATAACGGACAGCCGGTAAATGGCACCTATCCGCTCATCTTGCGCGGGACGACACTTGATCGATATGCCGGCAAGCAAGCGCCTTTGACGCGACGCTATCACTGGATTCGATCGCTTCTACCGACGGATCGGGGGAACCCCAATTTTCTCACTTCGAGAGAAGTTCGCGTGAGCGGTCCGATGCTGATCTCGTTTCGCGTTGATCAGCGTCGATTCAGGCGATCTCGAGTAGAGCAGCCTGAGGTCCCTGAAAAGCCTCAAAACGACAAATGGATTCAGGATATTACACTGCGGCCGACCGGGACCAGCGCATTGTTCTCGATGGCTGGGGTCCAAAAGATGCGCTCGGTCAATCACAACATGCGCGTCCGGTACTACTTTGACGACGCGACTATCGAGGCAAGTGACCCAAACCGCATCAGCGATAACCTCGAGTATCAGGTCCAGGCGACTGGAGAATTACCTCCGCATGATCCCACATTGCTGCCGACGCAGGAGATGGTCAGTGGCAGAATCAAGTCGATCGATCCGCAGGTGCTCCAGCTTGCAATGCAGCCGGAAGTCAGCGGATCCAGCCCTCAAGGAGCGCTGGCGACGCTCCGCCCCACGGCGCTTCAAAAGGATTCCACTGGCGCGGTCATTCCTGTGTCAAAATTCGACGAGAAGATCGCAGACAATATCCAGCACTACCTTAGGACCCATTACGTTTACGATCTTGATCTGACCGACACTCGGAAAATCGAAGGGCGCGATCCGATTGTTGCTTTCCTCTACGATTTCAAGCGAGGCCATTGCGAATATTTTGCCGGCGCAATGACGTTGATGTGCCAGAGCCTTGGAATGCAGGCGCGCATGGTGGTCGGGTTTCAGTGCGATCCTGATTCCTTTGTGAACGGCTACTACGTCGTCAAGCAGTCGCACGCCCATGCGTGGGTGGAAGTGCTCACTACTGACGGGACGAATTACACCTGGAGATCTTTTGATCCGACGAGCGGCACCGAGACGGCCTCCGCGCACGCATCGCTATTCAAACGGCTTCAAACCTATTGGGATTATCTCGACTTTAGCTATGCCAAAGCAGTCGTTGCCTTTGATAACAAGACACAAGGGACCCTCTTTGGAACGATGCAGCGATGGCTTGGGCACGCGACCAATTCAATTCATTCAGTCACTTCATTTCTCCGAAGAATTCACGAGCAGGGTGAAGGAAAATGGCTCGCCGGGTGGATGTCGAATGCGGAGAATGCAAATGTTTTCTGGACCATTTGCAAGCGAGTGTTCGTTGGCCTGATGGTATTCTGCCTTTTTGGATCGCTCGCCTGGTTTTCGATTGAGCGGATCAGACTGCGACGCCGCGCCGAACGCATTGGAATCATGGCGCTGCCCATGTCCGAAAAACTGCGGTTGGCCAAGCAACTGGGTTTTTACGACGAACTGCTTTTAGTGCTTGGGCGCAAACGGATCGTCCGCAAGCCGCACCAGACGCCGATGGAATTCAGCAGATCGCTGCTGTTCCTGCCAGCACAGAGTTACGAGACGATCATTCGATTGACCGAATTGTTCTATCGAATTCGCTATGGCCGTGCCGTTCTGACCCCCGCGCGCCGTCGGCATCTGGCGACCGTTCTGTCAAACCTGAATACGGATTTAGGATCCGTTCATTCCTGATCGAAAGCCGCGCTATCTGAAGCGATCACGATCGGTTATGCTGCGCCCCTCACACAACTTATTTTCAGGAGCGAACGGATGAAACGAATGGCGTGTTTGGTGCTGGGCCTTCTGATCGGCATTCCCGCGACTGTCAGCCGCGCGCAGGCGCCGCGAAGATCGGGGGGTCAACGTGAATTGACCTATCTCGATCCCAAAGAGGCCGGCATCGACTACCAATTGCAGGGCGAATATGTCGGCTCCGCGGGCTCTGCCAAGCTTGCAGCGCAGGTCATTGCCATGGGCGGCGGAAAATTCACGGCTGTCTTTCTCGATGGGGGACTACCTGGTGACGGTTGGGATGGGAAGTCGCGCACCGAGGTAAAAGGCAATCTTGATGGGAATAAGGCCGACTTCGACTCGTCAGGTTGGAAGGCGACGATTGCTGACGGTGCCTTGTCAGGCACGAACGATCACGGAACTTCCTTTAAACTTCAGCGCGTCGAGCGCGTCAGTCCTGACGAGGGCGAAAAGGCGCCTGCAGGAGCCGTCGTGCTGTTTGACGGAACGAATGTGGATGCCTGGCAGAATGGAAAGATGGATGCCCGTCATTTGATCGAGTCCGGCACCAAGACCAAAGCAAAATATCAGGATTTCAAGCTGCACGTCGAGTTCTATCTGCCATTCAAGCCCTACGCGCGGGACCAGGAACGCGGGAACAGCGGCATCTATATTCAGGATCGATATGAGATTCAGGTTCTCGATACGTTTGGTCATCCGGCAGAATTCAACGGGTGCGGCGCGACCTATCGCCAGACGTCTCCGAAGCTGAACATGTGTTACCCGCCATTGCGATGGCAGACTTATGACATCGAATTCCAGGCGGCGAAATTTGATGATTCAGGAAAGAAGATCCACAACGCGGTGGTCACCGTTCGCCAGAACGGCGTGATCGTGCAGGATCACACGGAGCTTTCCAACAAGACCGGTGCTGGCAAGCCAGAAGGTCCCGCGGCCGGTCCGATTCAGCTTCAGGGACACAACAATCCGGTCTTCTTCCGCAACATCTGGGTGATAGGCAAAACCTATTGAGTTCGTTGGAAGCCTTTCTACCGGTTAACGCAGATGCCGATCACACTCAAAAAGATATCGGTGCGCGATATCCGTTTCCCCACGTCGCGTGAATTGGATGGCTCGGATGCAATGAACGTAGCGCCGGATTACTCGGCCGCATATGTCACCATTGCAACCGATCATCCTGCAGGTCTCAGCGGGCACGGCATCGGCTTTACGATTGGCCGGGGAAATGAGATTGTCACCACCGCTGTCCGCGCGCTGATCCCGATGATCGAGGGGAAGACGCTCGAATCGATCACTGCCGACATGGCGGGGTTCTGGCGTTATCTCACCGGCGACAGCCAGCTTCGCTGGATCGGGCCGGACAAGGGCGCGATTCACCTGGGGACAGCCGCACTCGTGAATGCGATTTGGGATTTATGGGCCAAGGTTCAGGGCAAGCCACTGTGGAAGCTTCTGGTGGACATGCCGCCCGAGCAGCTCGTTTCCTGCGTCGATTTCCGATATCTGAGCGATGTCATTTCAGCCGATGAGGCTGTTTCTATTTTGAAAGAAGTAGAAGCAGGTAAATTGGAGCGAGAGCCCATCCTTAGGCGATCAGGATTTACCGCCTATACAACTTCTGCCGGATGGCTTGGCTATCCCGATGAAAAGATCGGCCGACTTTGTCGCGACGCATGCGACGGTGGGTTCAATCACGTCAAAGTGAAAGTAGGGCGGGATATCGCAGAAGACATCCGCCGCTGCGAGATCATCCGCAATCAGATCGGCCCCGATCGCACGCTGATGGTTGATGCCAATCAGGTGTGGGAGGTGAACGAGGCGATCGACCACATGAAGGAGTTGGCGCGTTTCAAACCTTATTGGATTGAGGAGCCGACCAGCCCGGACGACATCCTGGGCCATGCCGCCATCGCCCGGGCTCTGGAGCCTTACGGCATCGGTGTCGCGACTGGCGAGCATTGCCAGAACCGGATCATGTTCAAGCAGCTCATGCAGGCCAACGCCATTAGTTTCTGTCAAATTGACGCCTGCCGATTGGGCGGGGTGAACGAATGTCTCTGTGTTTGCCTGCTGGCCAAGAAGTTTAATGTTCCGATCTGCCCACATGCGGGAGGCGTGGGGTTATGCGAACAGGTGCAGCATTTGTCGATGTGGGACTACATCTCGTGTGGCGCTTCGATGGAGGGTCGGATTATCGAATACGTTGATCATCTGCATGAGCATTTTGTCGATCCTGTGCGCATAGAGCGTGGCCGATATGTTGCGCCGAAGATGCCGGGCTACAGTACGCAGATAAAGGAATCATCTCTTGTAGACCATGAGTATCCCGCCGGGAGAGCCTGGCTCTAGTTGCTTGAAAGTGGCGAATAAGGGCGCGTATCTGCATATAATCGAGCAACTCAGCCCATGCCAAAATCTTTCTACGTCATCGACGGCCATGCCCATATTTACCGCGCCTATTACGCGCCATTTCGCGACCTGACCAGCCCGACAGGCGAGCCCACCAAAGCGACATTTGTCTTTACGCAGATGTTGATGAACCTGGTCTCGCTGCGCAAGCCGGATTATCTGTGCATGGTCGTGGACAGCGGCGATGAATCGGTTTTTCGGAAGAGCATTTACGAGGAATATAAGGCCAATCGGCAGAGTCCGCCAGACGATTTCCATCCGCAGGAGCAGCGAATCCTGCAGATCGTCCGTGACGCGGGCGTTCCGATTTACGCCAAGCCAGGTTTCGAAGCTGATGATTTAATTGCCACGATTGCCCGCAAGCTTTGCGGCGAAGATTTCGAAGCCTTCATCGTTTCCAAGGACAAGGACCTTCGCCAAATTATCTCCGATTGCGTGAAGATGTACGATCCACAGACCGATGAGGTGTTCGATCGAAAAGCTTTGGAAGCCAAGTGCGGCTACACGCCGGAAGAAGCCATCGAAATCCAGACGCTGATCGGCGACTCGATCGACAATGTTCCGGGCATTCCCGGCGTGGGAGAGAAGACGGCGACGAAGCTGGTGAAGAAGTACGGATCGGCCGATGCGGTGCTCAAGCATCTCGATGAGCTGACGCCGAAGATGCGCGAGAATTTCGAGAAGTTCGGCGATCGCATGTCATTGGCGCGCAAGTTGGTCACATTGAAGGACGATGTCGAATTCGACTTCGACGAGGAAGTCTGCAAGTTCACCGGTCTCAATACCGATGCGCTGCGGAGCCATCTCGAATCGCTCGGCTTCACGAGTCTTCTAAATCGCCTGCCGGCCACGCCGCGCACCGCGGCGCCGCCCCAATCGCCGCTGGTGTTTCAGGATGGACTGTTTCCCGAGCCTGCGCAGGCCAAGACCGATGATGGCTATGCGACCGGCGCGGATTGCAAATACACGTTGATTCAGACGGATTCTGAATTCCAGAATTTCGTGAAGGAGCTTAAACGCCAGGATCGATTCGCCTTTGACACGGAGACCGACAGGCTCAATCCAGTGGGGGCGAGGCTGGTGGGAATGAGCTTCAGTTGGGAGGCCGGCACCGGGTATTACGTGCCGGTTTGTGGGCCAGCGGGTTCCCAATTGCTGGAATGCGAGCGCGTGCTGGAAGCGCTTCGGCCGATCCTGGAAAACCCGAGGATTCAGAAGGTCGGCCACAACATCAAATATGACATGCTGGTGATGCGAAGTGCCGGCATTGACCTGCACGGCGTCGCGCTCGATTCAATGATCGGCGCATGGCTGGTGGACCCGAGCCGGCTGCATTATGGCATCGATCGCCTGGCGCTGGACCTGCTTCACTTCCGCAAGATCCCGACCACAGATTTGCTGGGCAAAGGGCGAACGCAGATCACGATGGATCGCGTCGAGCTCAAGAAGATCTCCTGTTACGCGGCGGAAGATGCGGATATCGCACTGCGGCTCGCAGGGCTGGTTGACCGGAAACTGGAGGAAACGCCGGCCATTCGAAAGCTGAACGATGATTTGGAAACGCCGCTGATCGACGTGCTGGTCGAGATGGAGAACAACGGCATCACGGTCAATCCAGACATCCTGCGCGAGCAGAGCCAGGTGATCGGAAAGCGTATCGAGCAGCTTCGTAATGAAATCTTTCAAAAGGCCGGCGGCGAATTCAATATCGACTCGCCCAAGCAGCTCAGTGATGTCCTGCATGGTCGGCTCGGACTGAAGATCGTGAAGCGGACGGGTAAGGGAGCCGCAAGCACGGACGCGGAAGTGTTGGAAAAGCTTGCCGATCAGCATGAAGTGCCGAAGCTTGTGCTGGAATATCGCGAGCTGGTAAAGCTGAAGAACACCTATCTCGATAACCTCACCGAATACGTCAATCCGCAGACGGGCCGGATCCATGCCAGCTTTAATCAGGCGGGCACCGAAACGGGGCGATTAAGTTGCAGCGATCCGAATCTTCAGAACATTCCGATTCGAAAAGATGAAGGCCGGCGAATTCGCATGGCGTTTGTCGCGGGCAAGCCCGAAAATGTCCTGCTCTCAGCCGACTACAGCCAAATCGAGCTTCGGGTGCTGGCACATTTCACGTTGGAGCCAGCGCTGGTTCGAGCTTTCGAACAGGATGAGGACATTCACCGCGCGGTGGCGTCAGAAGTGTTTGAGGTGCCGCTCGATAAAGTGACGCGCGATCAGCGCGGCCAGGCGAAGATTATCAATTTCGGCATCGTTTACGGCGTCAGTGCGATGGGGCTGGCTCGCCGAATCGAAGGCCTCAACGTGAAATCGGCCCAGGAATTGATCAAGGCGTACCATCGCCGATTTCCCAGCATCCAGGGGTTCTTCAGGAAATGCGTCGATGACGCGCAGAACAAAGGATATGTCGAAACCATTCTCGGCCGGCGGCGCCCCATTCCCGACATCAACAGTGCCGTCATTCGCATCCGCAATGGCAGCGAGCGCATGGCGATCAACAGCGTCGTGCAAGGCTCGGCGGCCGATCTGATCAAGATCGCGATGCTCAACATTTACCGCCGGCTCAAGAAGGAGAATCGTCCGAGCCGGATGCTGCTGCAGGTTCACGACGAACTGGTGTTTGAGACGCCCGCCGACGTCGTCGAATCTGAAACGGCAATGATCAAAGAAGAAATGCAGAGCGCGATGAAACTGGCTGTGCCACTCAAAGTTGAAGCAGGGTGGGCAAAAAACTGGCAGGAAGCGAAGTAGCCCCTCTTGCGCGGCCCCGGAACGAGATTGTTCCGGAGCCGCGAAAATGTCCGATCACTCGCAGCCAAGGAAAGAGCCGTCCAATCCAACGCGGACCATCAGAGGGCTTCCGTGGCGAGCCATGGTGAACTCGTAATAGGTTTGCCCAGCATGTCGAACGTAATCAATCCGACTGATCGGCAAGCCATCGCCATTACGGTAGCAGGTGTCCAGCACTGCTCCAGGAACGCTCTGGACTGAGACAATCTGGTCGAAGTCCGGCGTGTAAACAGCAACTGGTGCGGGCACCACCACATCGACGCGCGGGCGATCAACAATCACACGCTCCGGAGCACGACGAACTTCGCGCACATGAACGTCTTGATGAATCACCCGCCGACCACCGCGATCATCGTGCCGATCATAATGACGATCAGCGGCTTGTGTGAAGGCGGGCGTGAGAGCTGTAAGGCCGAGGCCCAGTGCTGCGCCAATAAGTGTCTTTCCGAATCGCATAAATTTCTCCGATACAAATTTACTTGCCTCTGTTGAACACCCGGTTTCCCGGACATGAAGCTAGACAGGGAGCCGGGAAAAAAGTTAGCATGCTAAATAAATGAGGAAATTAGAAGCGGCAATCAGGGCGTTCGCGCAACTTACTCGACTATGTCTAAGTCGGTCAGATCAGATTTGGAATCTTCCAGCGTGGGAGGACTGCCTGCCACCTGTTTCATCAGGACATGCTTGGCCAATTCCAATCGCGTTTCGACCTCATCCATGTTAGCGGGACGCTTCTCTTTGCGAGTCGCGATCATTTCCATGATGAGGTTAGAAAGGGCCGTCGGTGTTTCCGGCTTGAGCTGTTGAGGGGTCTCAAGCATCGTGTCCATCAAGAAGCTGTTTTCACCCTTCTTGACGGTATAGAGCGTCGGCGTGGGCTTACCCACCACCGCCCAATATAAGGTAGCGCCCAAGTTATATATGTCGGTCTGGATCTCAACCGGTTTGCGCATGACCTGTTCCGGCGCAATATAATCAGGCGTCCCTTGGATACGCTCTTTCACGGTGCCAATTTTCGCGCTCTGGCCGAAATCGATCACCTTCACTTCACCCTTGGGATTGCGAAGGATGTTATTTGGCTTGATATCGCAATGGATATATCCCATCGCGTGCATCGCCTTGAGCCCCTTGGCCGCGTCGATGAAGGTGTCGATTGCTTCCAGAAGCGTCGCGGGTGGGCGAACTTCCAGCGGCTTTCCGTCCACCAGCTCCATCAGCAGGAAGGCTTCGGTCACTTTCATCAACAGGGTCTTGTTGATCTTGAGCTCAAAAGTTCGGCGCAGATTCGGATGCGTGAAATTTTTGCTGACCTCATATTCCGTCTCCATCTGCTCGATGAAGCGGATATCTTTGGGCTCGGTCCGGGTCACATGCTTGAGCGCATATTTCCGGCCCGTGGTCGGATCCTGAACGGCATAAATGAAGCTCTTGGCGCCTTCACCCAGTCGCTCGATCACATCGTACTGAAGCAATTTCTCAGCCATGCAGGCTTGCCTTTTACCTACGGCAACTCACCCATGTTCTGCCAGAGCAGGATCATCAGGTACGCACTATCTCCATTGTCTGACGAATTATACGTTATGTCCGGCCAAATCGCGTGCAGTATTGGTGGCCGTCCCCATGTATATCCTATCGCGGGAAACACCTATGGTGCGGTTTCGGGAATAACCCCCTGAGCGAGAAAAACGCAAAAGCAGGATGCCTCCCTGATTTGCCAGTCTGACATCCCTTGGGTTGGGCAAATCATTAACATTGCGGGAAAGGTAGGAAAGACTGGGCAGAAGATCAAGCCCAGCAATTTTGAATATGATGGTTATCGCAGGTTTCGGGGAATGGATCGCATCAGAATCGACGACGACCGTGCAGCAAGTTCGGGGGCGAAGTTGCCGTCTAAGGTATTAGCTGCGCACGCAATTCCGCGACCGGGAAGTTTGTTCCCGCGCCCAGAACACCGGCATTGCGCCGGGTAACAAGCAGCACATGCTCCGATGAAATGCGGAACTGGTGTTGCAGTGCCGTCACAAGCTGCGCCAGACGCGCTTCCTGGGTGGCGGTGGGGTGGTTGTGATTGAAGTCGCCAACCAGGCAGATGCTGATTGAGTCACTTCGTGCCGCATCTGGAAGGCCGGAGGGAAGCTGCTGCGACCAGCGCCTGCCAATTTGAATTTCTCCATCAGCACAGCCGCTGCCGTTGCCAATCACAAAGTGGTCCGCAAGCCCCGCTCCGCCACGTCCCAGCGACATGGCATCGCCACCACTGGTCAGGCTTTGATGAATATAAATCGATTTCCAATGTTCAGCGCGCAGCGGGACATTCGTTTCAAAAACCCGGTCGATCGTCTGATCACCGATTGCAAACAGGCTGCTCGAGGCGTCCTGAGTAAGCGGGCCGGGGTCCAGCACCTTGAGTAATGCACCTGTGCTGAGGAGCATTCCAAACAGGCAGGTCATGACAACCCACGTTCGTCGGCTGGATGGCTTCGGTTTGGCCGATACAGCCTTTTTTGATTTGCGCGTTTTGCTCACCGCTTTTACCCGAGTAAGACCCAATCCTTTGAAGCTCGGGCAAGCGGCGGGATTCTGACATTCCTGTCAACCCAGCCGCGTGATCTCCGCCCGGCTCCGCCGAACGTTCGTGCAGGCCCTTTTTGTAAAGACCTTGCGTCCGATAAAACAGCCCAAACCTCTTCTAATCCTTCATCGGCCAGCCGGTGAACGGGCTTGCGAAATTTCGCATCCGCATTATTACCGGCCGCGGCCGACCAACCCGCAGGCTGTTATCGGGCCAGCTAGAATACACGTGATACGGTTTGTTTTCACGTTTGGTTTGGAACTGGCAACAGCCGCGACATCGCCAGTCATTCTGAAGCGATGTTCAGGTCGCCTGCGGAGAGATGTTTGAACTGGCCGCCCGATGCAGAGGCAGCGAGCTTCAGATCGCCGGATTCGGGGGCAGCCCCAAGGCCAAATGTATAAAGCTTGATGCCCGCTCCCTGAGCTTCGGCCAAGGCATCGCGGTCGTCGCGATCCAAATCCCACTTCGCGGTGGCAATCACAATGGCGTCGGGGTGTTCAGCGACAGCCTTCTTAAGTGGCCCAGAAAGATGGCTGTTGCCGGTGGCAACGGTGTCCGCCAGAGCCTTTCGGCAGGCAGCGATTTCCGTGGTCGTGGCATTGTGCATGCCATCGGAGGGATAGGCGGCCGTGTCCAACTTGTTGTCCCAGAGCATCACCTGAAATCTGCGATCTGAGCCGAGCGAATCGAGCGACTTGTAGCACGCTGCTTTGAGCGGATCGAAGAGCGTGTCATTGGAGTTGCCATTGTCAAGCAAGTAAATGACGCTCTTTGCATTCAACGTGACGCCGGCAAAATGAGGCCCACCAACGGCCGATCCGCCATGCGAACGGGCAAAAAAGAAAACGGCGACTCCGAGGCCGATCAGCAGCAGCAATGCAAGACCGATGAGTATTGGCAGGACCGGCGTCCTCCGGCGAACCGCTTCTTCAGTTGCCGAGACTCCAGCTTGTTGACCCTCCGCCGGTTTGGCTGGAGCTGCAACTCTCCCAAGATCCGAGGCGCCGCCAACGGTTTGTGCCAGCTGGTCCAGTCCACTGGATTGGCCTGTTGAGGGTGCACCGCCCACCGGCGTGTTTTTCTGATAAAGCGTCTTGACGGTTTTTTGGTGCGCAGTCGAACTGGCCCCAAGCTGAGTCGGCACCGTTTGAATCGTCCCGCAATACTGACAACGGCAGACGGCGCCGGCAAAGGCGTCATCCATCGTCAGCAATGCCTGGCACTTTGTACAAGTGATGGAAATCATTAAGTCGTGGTCATGCTAAAGCCCAGGCTGCCAAAGGTAATAAAAGCCCGCGGGGATGAGCCCATTAACACCCGGCAAGTTTAACTGGGTGATGTTCGCCTTGGCTGGAGGCACTTCGCTGCTGGCATAAATTGATCCGGAGTAGCCATACGGGCGCTTATACAGGATCACACTCGCACCGTTTGAATGGCTCAGCTCTTTTGCCAAATCGATCGCGTCTGACAGTAACCCGAGTCGATCCACAAGCCCCAGTTTTTGTGCGGTTTGTCCGCTAAATACCCGTCCACTGTACACGCCGGCGTAGTCCGGCTGCTTGTAGAACATCAAGTCTTTGGCAGGCGCTTCTTTCACATTTCGATTGGTCTGCACGATATTGATGAATCGGATGAAATATTCGTCCACCATCTGTTGCATCACGCTTCGCTCTTGATTGCCAAGGGGTTTGAAGGGCGAGCCCATATCCTTTAGTGAGCCGCTCGTGATGGACCATGCCTTTGCCCCAATCTTTCCGAGGGTGCCGGAAAACTCCATGCTTTCAAAGATGACGCCGACGCTTCCAACGATGCTGGTTGGTTGGGCGACGATCTTGTCAGCTGCGCATGAGACATAAAAAGCCCCGCTTGCTCCCACCTCCTGAATGGAGGCAACTACGGGCTTATGCGTCTTTTGCTTAAACCGTTTGATGAGGTCGTACATTGCATCGGAGGAGGTAACGGTGCCGCCGGGCGAGTTGACTCGAAGCACGACCGCTGACACGGACGGATCCGATTCAGCTCGCTCGAGTTGCTGAGCGAACAGGCTCATCGGATTCTCCGTCGCCTGCAGAAGTCCGCCCGTCTTGGCGTTGGCCAACATCCCCTCGACCTCGATAATCGCAATTTTCTTCTGGAAAAACCCGGTGCCCGCCTCGACGACCTGCTCATCAAGCGTGTTGGAATTGGCAACAGGCGTCACCAGGAAACTGGGTGTTCCGCACCCGCAGGCGAGCGTAAGCATCGTCGTCAGGGCAAACCACCATCCGCCGCGAAACAGGCGGGAATCGATTGCTCTCATAATTCCCTCACAAAACTTAAAAAGTGCGCGCTAGAATAAACGGACTTAGGCGATTCTAACGATGGCTTATCACGTTAACAAAGCGCGCTTCGGACAGTTGGTCGAGGAGGCGATCGAGTCGCTGCCTGAGCCATTCGCGGAGTATGTGGAATGTGTGTCCATTGAAGTCCGCGATCGCTCAACGCCAACCGAACGCAGCCGACTCGGCATGCCCGGCGAGAGATTACTGCTGGGTCTGTACACGGGGCGGCCTTTGACCCGCCGCAGTGTTGAGGAGTCTGGTTCGTTACCGGACGTGATCAGCCTCTTCCAGGAAGACATCGAAAACGTGAGCCACAGCGAGGCTGAGCTTGTTCAGCAGGTCCGGATAACACTTTTGCATGAAATTGGCCACTATTTCGGGTTAAATGAGAGACAGTTGGACGAATTGGGATTCGGATAATTACACCTTTTGGAGAAGAACTCTTTATCAGGACAGGACGTAAGTTCAAAGGAATGGATTCCCGCCCGGCTCGAGGGTGAAGAGAAGTTTTTCTTGACCGCTGGCGGTTGGACCGCTTGCATCTCTGGCCAATTCACGACAAAGAATCGGTAGTGCTTTCAGGTTGGAGCGAGTTTTCGGAACTTGCTGCCTTAGAATGAAGGCCGAACAAAGTGTTGATAAAGTCATTTAGCGGCACACGACGCAAAAACGTTGTATGGTAAACTCGGCATCCCATCGGAGACCCAAGTCCATGTTCAAACAAGCGACCGCGCGATGTGCGGCGATGGCTGTCCTTCTCGGCGTTGGCGGAGTGGCTCTTGCCGCCCAGGAAGCGCCTTCCTCGGCCGATCAACCCCTCACCTATACCGGCATCACTAAACCCTCCGAGCAGCGCGGGCTGAACTTCAATGGGCCGGGCGTAGTTGCCCAAGTGCTCGTGAAGGAAGGCGACTTCGTTAAGAAAGGCCAGCTTTTGGCCAAGCAGGATGACCGCGCCGACCGGGCCGATCTCAAGACGCTCGAAGCGAAGCTGGCCAGTTCTGACGTCGAGATCAAAGCCGACGAAGCGCAAGCAGATGAAAAGAAGGTTGAGTGGGATCAAAAGGCGTCAGGTTTCACAAAGCATGTATTCAGCGAGCTTGACGTGCTGCAGGCGAAGCTGGAATACACGATCGCCATTGCTCGTAAAGACATGGCAACGAAGGATAAGGAAGAGAAGCAAACCGAGGTCGATGCACAAAACGTCAAGCTTCAGCTTCGCGAGCTCCGCGCGACCACCGATGGCATCGTTCAGCAGATCAACATTCATGAAGGCGAATTAGCTTCCAACGATCCAAAGGCCCCGGTCATGTCCGTCGTGACCAATCAGCCACTGTACGTGGAAGTTTACATGCCGGCGACGATCGCCAAATCTTTGAAGTCCGGTGAGAAGCTTAAGGTCCATTACGCGGACGAGCACACCGATCAGTGGGTCGATGCGGAAATCATATTCTTCAATCCTGTCGCCAATGCGACGACGGCCACGTCCAGCCAGAGCGTGCGGCTCCAGCTAGACAATGCACAGAGCATGCGGGCCGGCATGCACGTATTGGTAAAACTGCCGGAAATGGCATCCGCCGAGGCCTCGCGGTAAATTAGAGGGGTTTGGCGCGTACGGGTAAGGACTAATCGAGCAGACCAGCGAAAGCGAAGGTGAATCGTGGCATCAGGCGTTGTCGAGCAGCCGTCACAGGACGCGGAATCGGAACAAAAGAAAATTCCCGGCGCCGGAGCGCGTCGATCGCAACATGTGCAGCGCCTCCTGGATGCGGAGAACCTGCCTACCTTTCTGAACCATCTGCTGACGCAGCAGGCGATCATGGTCGCCGGCGCCGAAGCGGCTGCCTTCCTCATTGAAGGCGGTGCTGAAACCTTTTCGCTGCGTCCCATCGCGCACATCCGCGAGGACAACAGCGACTCCGAGACGCGCGCTGCCGCCCTCAATGCCTTCCAGGAGCTCATCCGTCCCTGTGTCGAGCAGGGTAAGGATGGCGTGCTGGAAGTCGGTCCGGCCAATGGGTCGGCTGAGGCGCAGTTTCTGCTCATCACATTACTTCGCTCCGATGCCAACATCGTTGCGGTGTCGGGTGTCATCACGCGATGCCTGAACCTCGAGCGCGCCCGCCAGCGGCTGCAATCGATGCAGCTCGTCGCCGGCTATTTCGAGCTTTTCACGCTCCGTCGCACGGCTGAGCAATCGCGCATGATTGCCGAGAGCCATCAGCACGCGATGCAGCTTTCCAGCGCCGTCGCCGTTGCCGAAGGCTTCGAGTCGGCTGCAATGGGCCTGTGCAATGAGCTTGCTACGCGCTCGGGCGCAACGCGTGTTTCGCTTGGCTGGGTCAAAGCCAACAAGACCATCAAGATTCGCGCCTTATCTCACACCGAAGAATTCGACAAGAAGCAGGAGCTGATCGTCATGCTCCAGAAGGTCATGGAAGAATGCTATGACCAGGAGCAGGTGGTCCAATATATCCCCGGCGGGCAAAGCAGCGACAATGTGACTCGCGCGGCTCAAGCGCTATCGCGCAGCCAGGGTGGCCATTCAGTCATTTCGATTCCGTTGCATCAGCGATCGGAAATTGTCGGGATCGTCACGCTTGAATTCCTGCCCGGACAACAGCTCAACCCCAATATTTCCCGTGGTCTGACCGTGGCCGTCGATCTGCTGGCTCCCCAGCTTTATGACCGGCACGAAAATGACCGCTGGCTCATTACCAAGGCGGCGTTGAGCACTCGCCACGGTGCCGAGTTTGTCTTCGGCAAACAACACACGCTTGCCAAATTGATCACCGTCGCGGTCATCGGACTGCTCGCGTTTGTCTGGTTCTTCAAGCCGATGTATCACGTCAGTGCCCCCTTCGAATTTGCTTCGATCCAGCCCGATTCTGTCGTCTCCCCCTTTGAAGGACGAATTGAGAGCGTCAAGACAATTGTTGACCCGATCAGTGGAATCACCCGCAAGATCAAACCGGGCGACAAGGTGACTAAGGGTGACGTGCTAGTGCGCCTGGACACCAAAGAGCTGCGGATTAAGCGAAACGAAAGTGTCGGCCAGGCCAGCGCCAAGGATCGCGAATCCAAGATGTATGCTGCTCAGGTGGCAGACCCTCATGCTGATGAGCAGCTTCTGGCCAAGTCGCAGGTTGCCGCCGATGAGCGCGACCACTACCTGGCTGAAGTCGCCTTCTACGATTACGAAATTGCCCAGGCCGACATTAAGGCCCCGAGGACGGGAATCATTCTCAAAGGCGATCTGGAAGACAAACTCAATGCCCCGGTGAAGCAGGGCGATGAGATGTTCCAGATCGGCGATCCCAATAACCTCCGCATTGAGCTGAGCGTTGAAGATCGTGATATCCAGGACATCCACGAAAGGCAGCACGGGAAAATCGCCACCAACGCGCTGCCCAACGAGAAATTCGATTTCGTTGTGGATCGCATCGTTCCGGTTGGCGCTCCCAAAGAAGGCAGCAACGTCTTCACCGTGTATGGAACCGTCACCGGTGAGAGGTCCGATGCCTGGCTTCCGGGTATGGCCGGCGAGGCTCGCGTGGATGTGGCGCCCAAGCGCCTTGCCTGGATCTGGACTCACCGTCTGATCGACTTCGTCCGCCTCAAGCTGTGGATGTAAGCCGGTATCCGCGGTGTCATTCAAACCCTGCTTGTGGTGCGTTGTCACCAATGATTCATCGCCAACTGCGGCGAGCAGCATCGACCATTGAAACTTTTACCGAAATCCAGCCATGACTCTTCAAATCCGACCGACGTTCTCCGAGTCCTGGTATCGCGTGAAGAGTCTTCGCGCCAAGCTGCGGGCGGGGGCCCAGATCTCCCGCCAGTTCTATCGCGGCGAGCGCTGGTATGTCGTCCGCGATCCGGCAGGTAACCAGTACCATCGCCTCAGCGATGCGGCTTATCGCTTCGTTGGCCTTCTTGATGGCTCGCGAACGGTGGAAGAGGCCTGGGATCTGGTCGGCGGTCAGCTTGAAGACGATGCCCCCACGCAGCCCGAAGTCATTCAGATCATGTCGCATCTGTACTCGGCGAATCTGATTGATGCCGACGTGACGCCCGATGCAACAGTCCTGCTGAAACGCCACAAGCAGCTCAGCAAGCGGAAGATGCAAAACCGCCTGATGAACGTGCTGTTTCCACGAATTCCAATCTGGGATCCCGATGCGTTCATCCAGCGATGGATGCCGCTGGCCAAGGTGCTGTTCAGCAAATTCGGCGCGCTGGTCTGGCTTGCCGTTGTGGGAACTGCCATCACGATGCTGCTTCCCTACTGGGATAAGTCGGGCCATAGCCTCAAATCGGCAGCGATGCATGCGGTCGACCTTCGCTATAACACGATCAACATTCTGCTGCTGTACGGCGTCTTCGTGTTCATCAAGTTCATTCACGAATTGGGCCACGCATTTTCCTGCCGAAGATTTGGGGGAGAGTGTCACGAGATGGGCGTGATGTTCCTGGTCTTCGTGCCGACGCCTTATGTAGATGCGTCCAGCGCGTGGTCGTTCCCCAACAAGTGGCACCGATTTTTCGTCGGCGCTGCGGGCATGATCGTTGAGCTGTTCTTCGCGTCACTGATGGCATTCGTCTGGATGCGCGCCGGCGATCCAAAATCGCTGATCGCTCAGCTTGCCTTCAACTCGATGTTGATCGCCAGCGTTACGACGATCCTGTTCAATGCTAACCCGCTGCTGCGATATGACGGCTACTACATGCTCAGCGACTTTCTGGAGATTCCGAATCTCAGCCAGAAGAGCAATGAATACGCGCTGGGCCTGATCAAGCGCCACATCTTCCGTGTGAAACTCCAGCAACCTTTGCCGCCGGCATTGCAGCGCGTGTGGCTTCTGTTCTACGCGATTACTTCTGCGATCTACCGCGTATTTGTCGGTGTGCTGATCATCCTGATCGTGGCCTTTCAGGTGCCGGTGCTCGGCGTGCTCATGGCGCTGGGCGGTGTTGTCACCTGGATCGCGGTGCCAGTTTTCAAGCTCTTCAAATACCTCGCGGTCGAGCCGGAACTGCACCGCAAGCGAGGACGAGCGGTCGCCTTTTCTGTGGTCGTCGCGGCGATCATTATCGGATTTATCGGTCTTATTCCATTCAGTTTCTCGGTCGACCAGGTTGCCATCGCTGACGCAGCCGAGCATGAAGCGGTGATGCCGCAATGGCCTGGATTCGTGCGGGAAATTCGCGCTCACGATGGTGATATGGTCAAAGCCGGTGACGTAATTCTCGTCACCGATGACCCTGATCTCGAAAAGCAGATTCGACAGGAACGGTCGGATGTCAAACTTTATGCCGATCAGGAAGCTGCTGACCGGGCCATCAATGATCCTGCGGCTGCCGAGATCGATCATGAGCAGTGGGCGAGCGCTAATGGGATTCTCAACGAACTTCTGCAGCAGCGCGATGCGCTGACGTTGCGGGCGCCGATCAGCGGCCAGCTCGTGGCGCCAAAGCTTAATCAATTGATGGGCGTCCGCCTCGATCATGGCAAGGAAGTGGGGACGGTGATCGATTCCGATCGTCTGAACATCCGCGTTCTGCTGGAACAAAATGAATCGCAGCTCATCACCAGCGTCATGGACAATGATGCCAAGGCGAAAAAGCTTCGGACTGAAATTCGCCTGACTTCGGATGTCGATACGGTCTTGGTGGGCGAGCGGCCACATAAAGTCGGCGCGGCTACAACCAAGCCGCCGCATCCAGGCGTAACGACTGCCGGCGGCGAAGAGTATGCCGTTGATCCAAAAGATCCGAACAAACTCCAGTCCGATCAATTTGAAATTGATGTTCCGCTGGCCAATCCAGACAAGAAGTACGTGGTTGGGCAGAAGGCTTACGTCCGCTTCAAGCTCGACAAGCGGCCTCTGGGATGGCAGTGGTATCGGCGAATTCTCCAGATCATTCAGACCAAGCCGACCAATCCGCTCGTATAAGATTGGCAAGGATAATGGGTCGATAAAAGAGTCTTTGAAGTATCGCGGAGCATGGAAAAGCCATGACACAGGTTGCCAACAACGAGCTCTGGTCCATCTTTGACGCCCGGCGCGTAAAACTGGCCGAGCTCAAGAACCTCGATGCAATGGCCAATGGTGTTGTTGGCTGGTTCAAGAACCGCCGGCGAGTTCTTCCGAGGCTTCGCGCCCAAGTCGATCGCATCGAAAAACTCGAACCAGAAATTCACAACCTCGGCGCCGCTCGTTTTCAGGAAGCGGTCCACGAGGTGCGCGATCTGGCGCGGCTGGGGCGTCTGACTGGCGCCATGGAAGACAGAGCCGTTGCTCTGGTTCGTGAAGCGGCCCTGCGAGCCTTGGGAATGCGGCCGTTTCCTGTGCAGCTCATGGGCGCACTGGCCATGACTGAAGGCGCCGTGGCCGAAATGGCAACGGGTGAAGGCAAGACGCTCACCGCCTCACTCGCGGCAAGCCTGTGGGCGTGGGCGGGCAGGCCCGTGCATGTCATTACGGTTAACGACTATCTCGTGCAGCGCGACGCCGAGGAAATGGGCCCGGTGTACAAGATGCTGGGGCTGAAGGTCGGCTATACGATCCACGAATCGACCTCCCAGGACCGCTTCGAGCACTATCGCCGGGACGTGGTTTACACAACCAGCAAGGAACTCGTCGCCGATTTTCTGCGCGATCAGATTAAGCTCGGAACGCTGCGAAATTCAACGCAAACTGGCATCGGCATGATGCTCAATGGGCCTTCTGCCCAGGGATTGCTGGTGCCGGGATTGTATCGCGTGATCGTCGACGAGGCGGACAGCTTGATGGTCGATGAAGGCGTGACGCCGCTGATCATCTCAAATTCTCCCGATGAAGACGCGAATGCCGGCTACTTCAAGGCGGCATATGCCCTGGCTTTGAAGCTTGAGAAGGATAAAGATTTCACCGTCGATAAAACCGTGCGCCAGTGCGAACTGACCGCTCGAGGTCAGCGGCGGCTTGAAGAGATCAGTGAAGACTCCAACTTCTGGAAAGGTCGCCGCCGGCGCGAAGAGCTCACGCAGCAGGCGCTGACCGCCCATTATTGTTTTCACAAGGATGAGCAATATCTCGTCCATGACAATAAGGTCATGATCATCGACGAGTTCACGGGCCGTATCATGAAAGACCGATCCTGGCGGCATGGCCTGCACCAGGCTATCGAAGTCAAAGAGAATGCTCGAATCACTGCCGACAAGGAAAACCTGGCGCGCCTGAGCTTCCAGCGGTTTTTCCGCCAGTATTATCACATTTGCGGGATGACCGGCACCGCGTGGGAATCGGCATCAGAACTGTGGCAGATTTATCAGCGGCCGATCGTGCGGATCCCGACCAATCGTCCATGTATCCGCGTCCATCTTCCGGTGAAAATGTATGACACGGCCGACCAGAAGTGGACGGCGGTGGTAGAGCGCGTCGCCGAGCTTCATGAAAAGGGTGTTCCGGTGCTGATCGGCACGCGAAGCGTCTGGGCGTCGGAAGAGGTCAGCAAACGACTCACTGAAAAAGGCTTGGTCCATCGCGTGCTCAACGCGACGCAGACGAAAGTCGAAGCAGAAATCGTCGCACAGGCGGGCCAACGCGGTCAAATCACCGTCGCCACCAACATGGCCGGTCGCGGAACCGACATCAAGCTCGCCAAGGGTGTCGCGGATCTAGGCGGATTGCATGTCATAGCGACTGAGCCGCATGGCTCAGGTCGCGTCGATCGCCAGCTATTTGGCCGTGCCGCTCGTCAGGGTGATCCGGGCTGTGCCCAGCTCTTTTGCTGTGCAGACGATGACGTGTTTATTCGACACGTTAACCATCTGCGGAAGGCATGGCGCGCCATTGGCGCTGCCCGGCTCATTAAGATCGCTCAAAATCGCGCGGAAAGGCTCGCCCGATTCAACCGCAAGGAAGTGCTCAAGAACGACGACTGGATGGACGAAATGCTGCCGTTCTAAGCCAGCGGCATTTCCACTAGACGTTTTCCGCCGCCACCAGGTCTTCATAAGTTTCCCGCCGTCGGATCAGACGATAGTTGTCCCCATCCACCAACACTTCAGCAGCGCGCGGGCGATTGTTGTAGTTACTGCTCATCGCAAAGCCATAAGCACCGGCAGTGAAAACCGCTATGAGGTCGCCGCGCTCCGTCTTGGGAAGTGGCCTGTCCTTGGCCAGGTAATCCCCGCTCTCACAGATCGGCCCGACTACATCGACCGTTTCGCCATCGCGCGGAACCAAGTCTGAATCGCGCGAGGTCGGAACATTCCCCGCCGATGGCTTAGCCGGCCAGATGAAGTGATAGGAATCGTAAAGTGTGGGCCGAATCAGATCATTCATCGCGGCATCAATAATCACAAACCGCTTGTTGCCTCCTGTCTTCCGATAGAGAACGCGCGACAGCAGGATGCCCGCGTTTCCAACGATATATCGCCCCGGCTCCAGTGCGATCCGATAAGGCTTGTCCTTCAGCAGCGGCAGCAGTGCCTTGGCATGCTCGGTAACGGGCAGGGCCTGATCTGGGTGCTTGTAATTGACGGCAAAGCCGCCGCCCAGATCAAGCCATTCGATCTTATGGCCGCGGCGCGTCAACTCGTCGATCAATTTTGTCGCTTTGCTGACGGCGTCCACATAAGGCTGGATCTCATAGACCGGCGAGCCAATGTGCAGATGAAGCCCGCCAATGCGAAGGTTCTTCAGATTCCGGTATTGCTCGAAAACGCGCTCCGCGCGATCGATATCGACGCCGAACTTGGTTTCCTTTTTGCCGGTCGTTGTTTTTGCGTGAGTCTTCGGATCGACATCCGGATTGATGCGGATTGCACCGACGGCCTTCTTGCCCATCTGTCCCGCAATCCGATCGATATTCTCGATTTCGGCTTCTGACTCGATGTTAAAGGCCGCGATGCCAGTCTCGAGCGCATCGGCAATTTCCTGATCGGTTTTGCCGACGCCCGCGTAAATGATCTGGTCCGACTTTCCACCTGCCCGCAGGGCGCGAAACAGCTCACCGCCGCTGGTCACATCAAACCCGCAGCCCGCCTCCGCGAGCAGCCGGCAAATGTGCAGATTTCCGCAGCTTTTGATCGAGTAACAGATCGTCGCTTTGACCGGCGCAAAAGCGTCGGCAACCTGCCGGTAGTGATGCAACAGAGTTGCTTTGGAATAGACATAGGTTGGTGTTCCCACCTCGCGTGCGATGCGCTCGGCCGGAACACCTTCGCAATACAGTTCGCCGTTCTTGTAGCTAAAATGATCCATGCTGTCCGTTGCTTCAATTTACTTTGAATAAAAGCCCGTTTACTGGCTGTTTCCTTTTGGCGATTGTGGCGATCGAACGCCACGCGTCAAAATCGATGCGAACAATGATAGGCTTGGATTTTTCGGCCGAGGCGATGTTTGAAGAGCTTCTAATGACGCGGTCGAGGCACCGACGTAACATGCCCTCACATTGCTGGAGATGTCATGAAGGGATCGAAACTCGCAACCGAAACCGTCCATACCTCGAAGCGCAGTGAAATGATCGATGTGACTGACCGCGTTGCGGCCATCGTTTCGAAGCTTGGCGTGAAGGAAGGCATGGCCATCGTCTCGGTGCCGCACACGACGGCCGCCTGCACGATCAATGAAAACGCCGATCCTGATGTTCGCCACGACGTGCTGCGGAAGCTTGAGGAGTTAATCCCTAAGCGGGAGGCTTATTACCGTCACAATGAAGGCAACAGCGACAGCCATGTAAAAAGCTCGCTCGTCGGCACGACCGTGACGGTTCTGATTGAATCCGGAGAACTGGTTCTGGGCACGTGGCAGGGGATCTATTTCTGTGAATTTGATGGGCCGCGCGACCGGACAATGCACGTGAAAGTTGTCGCCTTTTGAACGCACACGATGAAAGGGCCAATCGCATGGCAGAAACCATTTTTTCAAAGATCATCGCCAAGCAGATTCCGGCGAAGATCGCGTATGAAGACGACAAATACGTGGTGATTCACGACATCCAGCCACAGGCTCCGGTTCATCTGCTGGTGATTCCCCGCAAGCAAATCGCCACGCTCAATGATCTACAACCGGGTGATGCCGAACTGGTGGGGGGCATGTTCCTGGTCGCAGCGAAGATCATGGCGCAGTTGGGACATACCGACTATCGGACCGTATTCAATTGCGGCCCGGGCGCGCAGCAATCGGTCTTCCACATCCATCTTCATGTGCTGGCGGGGCGCCCGTTCACCTGGCCGCCGGGCTGATCAAAGGCTGAAAACGGTGGAATAAAAAGAAGACACCGGCTGTTAAGGCACGGTGTCTTCCGGAGGGGAGAAAATGCGCCGTAAGCGCTTTGCTTTTGAAATTACCTATCTTAATCCTATCGCCACACCTGCACCTGTCAACTATCTTTTTCTTGCGTCACAGGTGCCCTGACGAATGTGCTGATACAGACCATCGGCGAGGCAGCTCACGAAACTCAAATAAAAGTGAGAATCCAACCACCATGCTTCGGAATCCGACCTTTGTCGAACATCGCTCATGGCATACCCCGCTAAGTGCTGGGCACATTATACCGTTCGGCCTGTTGTTTTCGCAAGCCTTCAATTGCGTCGCGCATTTTGCCTGTCGCCTCCTCCAAGGCCTGTTTTCCTGTTGAGCTGCGGTCAAATTCGACCTTGGGCCCGAAGGTCAGGCGGGCTTTGTTGGGTGAAGCTACGGCGGCGACCATTTCTTTGCCGCGCTGGGTGCCGTCAAGATACGCAGGATAGACATCCACACCGGCCTTGATAGCCATCAAAGCGACGCCGGTCTGAAAGGGAAGCAACTCCTGCGAAGTTTCGATCTTTCCTTCCGGAAAAATGCCGAGGATCCGACCATTTTCCAGTGCCCGTAAGGCGGCCCTCGTCGCAGTTAAATCTCGCCCACTTCGCTGGACGGGAATGGCATGGACAGCGCGAAAGACCGATCCCAGCACCGGAATGTCATAGTATTCCCCGGCCATCATCCAGATGACCAAGCGCTTGCGGATGGCCGATTGGATCAGAAGCGGATCCAGCGCGCTGACATGGTTGCAGACAAGAATGGCCGGGCCTTCCGACGGAAGGGGACATTCATTTTGAACTTTGAGGCGATGATAGAATCGCGTGAAGAACCGATTGCCCGCTTTCAAAATGCGGACGCTGATCGTGGTTTCGGGATTCTTCCCGGATTTTTTCTGCTCTTTGTCACTGCTCACGGGCTGAGGGAAATACCGGAATTGGCGGCTGTACGCCAGCGATTGTTGTAAAAGCGTCAATGAAAGTTATGCGGCACGCGTCTTCTGGCGGAGGTCGGTGACGCGTTGGGCGAGTGATTCCATGCGCTGTCGCGCATTGCGGATCGGAGCCGAAAGCTCATCGAGCCAGTGCAGGCTCTGGCTGCTTAAGTTGATCGATTCATCCGGCAAGTCGCTGGATTTCCAACCCGCTACCAGTTTTGTCACGCGTCGCTGCGTGTTCCATCGCAAGGCCAGCCAAAGGGCGGCATAGAAGAGAATCAAGAATGCAGCGCTCCGAAGCAGATAATTGACGCCTAAAACTTCGACAACCAGCGCGGCCATTCTTCGCCAGGCCCAGACATGGCGATCGGGGTCGCCCAGAGCGGCAGCCAGGATCGGCTGGATGAAAGGAAACCAAAGAAGCGCACCAATCGTCAGCAGCCAGCGGATGGGAGAAAGTAAAAAGCCACGCGAGCTGGCCCCGAGCTCACGCGCGGACTGCCTTTGGCGCTGCACGGTGTCTGCCAGGCCGCGATGAAGTGTGCCAGCAGACAGTTCCGCCGGCATCGACTCCCACAGCTTATTTTGCCCATACAGCGAAGCCACGATCGGCTGCTGCTGGCGAAGCTGCGCAAAAGTCGTCTGGATCAAAATCTCAAACGATTCTCCCGATTCCTTTACGCAGGCATCCACCAGGCTATCTGCGCTTTGCATCATTACAGCATTGCGCGACACCGCACTTCGGATCAGCAGAAACACCGGCTGCAAAAGGGTGTGAACCAGATTCACTACGGGCCAGCGAGCAACTCGCTCCTGCAGGATCTCGTCGGCAATTGCCATCCGCGTGCCGGGGTCGTCGAGAATGCCGGGAACGATGCGATCGAGGAGCGGGCGACCAATCCGCGTGGCAATCAGTTCCTCGGCATCGCGCTGAAGATTTTCCAGCCGCTGCGCCCGGATCGGAAGCTGCTGAGAATCGAGCCACTTCAGCAGCGCACCATCCTGACGCGCCGTAGCAAGCTGCTTCGATTCCCGCACTACCTGATCCGATCGTTGCTGGCAGACCAACTGGTGCAGAGCCGTCATGTCGAATTGATCGGGATGGCGCGAACTCAAGAGAAAAACGCGAGGCGGCTGACTCAAGGAAAGTGTCTTCTGCACGCGGCGCGCATAATCATCACGCAATTCATCGAGCGCTGCAGACGCGGACTCTGAATCACCATCAGAACCATTTGATCGCGAGTCAACTTGCGCGTTTTCGCCATTAACCACCGCGGTCGATCGGCTAAACGACGCACCGGCGGCGACCATGCCCGAAAGCTGATCCGCCTTGGTCAGACAGAAAACAAAATTCTGAGGCGTATTTCCTTCTGCAACCCGCGCGAGCATCTGCTGCGGCTGCTGGTCCGCATATTTTTCGACGCTGCTGACCCACACCGGATAGAGCATGTACCGCAGCATCGCCCGCGTGACCTGAAGATGGGCCGCATATTTGCTGTCAATGTCCGGCAGGTCCAAAAGCACCTGGCGGCGCAAGCTGGGCAGATCGTGAGCGATCACGCGATATTGCCCGACCACTTCGCGATCCAGAAGCTGCCGCAGCGCCGCCTCTTGGGAACGATGTGCATATGCGATGGCGATCTCCGTGCCAGCGCCGTGCGAAGTCACCTGCGTGATTGTTTTTCCCACCAGCGCATTGACCAGCGCACTTTTGCCGACGTCTTTACCGCCGATCAGGCCAACCATGTAGAACGATTGATTGTCATCGGGCGCCAGCGCATCATCGGAAAGAACCGGCGCGTCCTCATCCAGCAGCGCCGGGCGCTCCGCGCCGGTCAATTCCATCGTTTCATGCACGAGCTGTTCAATCGCCGGCGTCATGAATTTACGCTCCTACTGCTCGCCCAATCCTTCTTCAATTCCCGCCGCCTGCGCCAATTCCAGCGCAGCTCGATCGAGATGCTCCAATGATTTCGGTGATGGAGCTTGCCGATCGATCCATTCGCAGAGCTTTTCAATCTGTTCGTGGGCCAACCGGGTGAATCGATCGGAGATGCGAGCATTGGTCGAGCGGGTATGGGCCGCCACTTCATTGCTCACCCGCTCGGAAAGCCAGGTCGCAATGCTGTAACCACCAAGGACAAGCAAATCAGTGCCGAACAGGGCATGATGCGCGACCAGCGCTATCAGCAGAAGATACGGCGCCGATTCGGTCATCTTGGTGAGCTTGCTCCCGCCCGGGAGATATTTGAGCAATGCCTGAATGGCCCGCGTATCGCGGGGCGTGGCGTTCCATCGCTTCTGCAACCAGTCCTTCAGCGCCTCCAGCTCTTCGTCGGCAATTCGCCCGGCCTGATCGGGTGTGAGGCGAGCCGATTCATAAGATTTGCCGTCGGCGCCGATCCATCGTTGCGCTGCAGGACTCGCGCGAAGGACATCATCAAGCCGGCTTTGAAGGACCGCGAACTGATCGATCAGCATTTCGCGAAAATCCGGTGCGCCGCCCTGTGGCTTCGCAGGTGCATCGGGATTCAGCGCGGCCGGAGAAACTTCGCCGCGCATCACATAATCCCATGCCACGCGAGGTAGCCGAACCAGCAGCCCCGGTGCCTGCCGAACCCGATCGAGAATTCTCTGCGGCCCCATCAGATACAGCACACTGCGCTGCTGCAAACGCCGCTGAAGCTCGGATGTGACCGGGTTGACGTCCACGCCGGGGGCGGGCGTTTCCATCTGACGCAATGCCGAAGTCAATCGATCCGCCTCGCGCCGATCTTCGCGCATCGGCCCGATCACCTTGTCTTCCAGACGAATCGCAAGATCGCCCGCGCGATTGGCAAGACCCGCCGCGCGCCGGTCATCGTCGAGCCTCGCCATTTCGCGCAGGCTCTCATCCGACAGCATCGATCGCAACGCCGCCAATCCCTCGGTCGCGGGCGGCTCGTACGTCGCATCATCGCGCGCGACGATAAAGACCGATTGTGAAGAATCGGCGCTTCCATTAGAGCTGCCGTCAACGGCTGCGAATTCATATCCGCGAAGCTGCTGTCGGTAATCGTCGATCACCACCTGCTCCTCGGCCTTGTTCATCACAAACAGCACCGGGATCATGTAACGAGCCGCCAGGCGGTAATACGGCAGCAACTCTGTCATCTGATATTTTTCAGGCGTCACCAGAAAAATGATGGCTTCTGCCCAGCGAAACACACGATCCGCTTCCGCGTGATGTGCCGGCTGATCGCCGTCCAAGTCAGGCGTGTCCAGCAACACAATGCGCGACAAAAGCTCCTGTGCCTGCGGTGCGCCACTCGGCAGGAGATCCCGCGGCACGATGACAAGCATTCCAGTCTGTCCGCGCGCTGGTAAGCCATCCGGCGGAACAACGACGTGCTGAACATTAAGCCAGTCGCTTGGCAGATCGTTGCTGTTGCCCGCAATAGCTACCGCGCCGCTCGTAAAGGTCCTGCGAAATGATGTGGCCGATGCGCCGACTCCAAGCAAGCGGTTCACGACCGTGCTTTTGCCCGTTCCTGTTCCACCAATGACGGCTGTAAGCAGTGGGCCATGCTTGGGAGGATTCAGATGAAAGCGCAGCGCCGCCGCATCAGAGCGCCACCGCTCAAGAGCAGGGCGCGCCGATGTAATATGAGCGCTGACATCGGCCAGCAACTGTTCCAGCCGCGCCAAAAGCGGCTCAATTTTTTGCATCCGAACTGCCATGCGCTCCCAAGGGTCACCCAGCCAACTGCATTTACTTCGCCGCGATTGTTGGCGGTAGAGAGTGGATTTGCAATCCCGCAAGGATAGTCGTCCTTCCACCTCAAATATTGAGCCAGCAGGTACTTTTGATTTGTTATGCGTTCTTAGTTCACCCAACATTGACGCCGAGCGCGGCAATCCAAGACCGGTCGCGCTTCTTATGCTAAACTTCCTCCATGGACCAGTACTTGACGCTGCTCCGGCATGTGCTGGAGACAGGCCATCGCAAATCGGATCGCACCGGCACCGGCACGCTCAGCTTGTTCGGCTACCAAATGCGAATCGACTTGTCCGAGGGGTTTCCGCTCCTGACCACCAAAAAGCTGCACACACGCTCGATCGTTCACGAACTGCTCTGGTTCCTCAAAGGCGAAACAAACGTTCGTTATCTCCGCGAAAATAAAGTGACCATCTGGGACGAGTGGGCCGACGAAAACGGCGAACTCGGACCGGTCTACGGCAAGCAATGGCGAAGCTGGCAGGGGGCCGACGGCAAAACTTACGATCAAATCCGCTCTGTCGTCGAACAGATTCGCAAAAACCCCGACTCGCGCAGGCTCATTGTCAGCGCGTGGAATGTCGCGGATGTAAGCAAGATGGCGCTGCCGCCTTGTCATTGCCTGTTTCAGTTTTACGTAGCTGATGGCAAGCTTTCGTGCCAGCTTTATCAACGCAGTGCGGATGTGTTTCTCGGCGTGCCATTCAACATCGCTTCGTATGCGCTCTTGACGCACATGATGGCGCAGGTTTGCGATCTTGAAGTTGGCGATTTTGTGCACACGTTTGGCGACGTGCACCTTTACTCAAATCACATCGAGCAGGCTCACGAGCAACTGAGCCGAACGCCTCGGCCACTTCCTCGCTTGCAACTGAACCCGGAAGCGAAAGACCTGTTCTCATTCCGATATGAGGACATCGAGATCGTCGGATACGATCCGCATCCGCCAATCAAAGCGCCGGTGGCCGTATGAAAATCGCCATGGTGATGGCAGCCGCCGAAAACGGGGTGATTGGCCTCAACAATCAGCTTCCGTGGCATCTGCCGGCCGATTTGCGACATTTTCGCAAGGTCACGGGCTCCAATCCGGTCATCATGGGGCGAAGAACTTATGATTCGGTCGGCAAGCCGCTGCCGGGCCGGCGCAATATCATCATCACGCGACAACGCGGAATGACCATCGAAGGTTGCGATGTCGTGCATTCCCTGGCCGAGGCAATCGAGCTGGCCAAATCAACGAATCCACCTGAAGCCAGCATCGTTGGCGGCGCCGAGATTTACCGCCAGGCGATGGGCCTGGCCGACTTGATTTATCTCACGCGGGTCCATGCCAAGGCGGAGGGCGATGCTTTCTTCGATGGACCTGACCTGTCGCAATGGAAAGAGATTTCGCGCGAAGATTTCCCCGCCGATGCAAAGAATTCAATTCCCTATAGCTTTATTACCTACGAGCGCGTGAAGTGAGAATCAGTTGGCGACCTTGAGCGATATCCCGCGCTCTTTGCCATTCCCGAGCAGCTCGATCGATTTTTCATACACCAGCGCCGGTGACAGGCGTGTCATGCACCGATGGTCCAGCGGGCAGACTTTGCGCTGGCAGGGGCCGCAGAAGACTTTCACCGCGACCTGGCGTTCGAGCGGATAATAAATCTCCGTCCACTCGGGAAACGTCGGTCCAAAGATCGTAACCACCGGCACATTCATGGCCGCGGCGATGTGGCGCGGGCCGGTGTCGTTGGTGACCATCAGATCGCAGCGTCGCACAATTTCCTTGAGCGACCCAAGGGTCATACCTTTGTTGGACAAATCGATCGGCGCATGGCTCATGCTGCGCTTGATCGCTTCGACGATCGGCCGCTCTTTTGGAGCCGCGCTGATCATCACTGTCGCGCCCAGTTCATCTATGAAACGGTCAGCGAGATTCGCAAAATATTCTGGCTTCCAGCACTTGGCCGCGCCATATTGCGCGCCTGGGTTTAGCAAGATCAGTGGTGGCTGAGCACCGCGCCCTGGCCGCATCGTGTCGGCATCAAGACCGCAGCGGGCCAATACCTGCTCGGCTTCTCGCCGCTCGGACGGCGTGACAAACAGCTCCATCTTCAAATCGCACTGGTTGGCGCCCATATACCGCGCCAGGCCTAAATAGGATTTGATGATGGGGGTCGGGACAAACTTGCCGCGTTCCTTCACCGGCAGCAGCTTGTCCGTCAGCAAAAATCCCCGTCCATCCCTCTCGTAGCCCACCACGCGCGAGATGCCCGCCATCTTGCAAATTAATGCGGTCTTGAAACTGTTGGGCAGCAGAATGGCCAAGTCGAATTTCGCGGAGCGCAGTCGCGTGGCAAGATCGAACAGCCCTTTGCCGGTCTTGCTGTGCGTTTTTCCGGTGCGATACGTAATGAACTGATCGGCCCACGGCATGCCCGCATAAAGATCTTTGACATACCGGCGGATCAGGTAGCTGATGTGAGCGGACGGATACAATTCGCGGATCGCGCGAAGCGTAGGCGTCGCCATCACCGCATCGCCCACCCAACTGGGCTGCACGACCAGGATTTTCGAAGGATCGGACATTGGCCAACAAGTATAGCGATTTATTTCCTGGACGCGCGGTTTTCCGCAACCAGAATCTCGACGGTTCGTCCGCCATCAGAATAGGCCCAGCCGCGATAGGGGAGGATCGGATCGTGCAGCAATTGCAGCCGCTGGCGCGATTCTTCGGGGGCCTTTTCCCAGGCCTGCCGGGTCAGCACCAGCCAATGGGGCCAAAGCTCCCAATGCTTTTCGTTGAGAAAGCTGGTCTTTTCTTCCCGGATCGTCCCGCCCTGATAGAAGCCGAGGCTCGGCTCCTTGTAATCGATCATCACGGCCGAATCGGGCGCCGTCGCCCCGACTTTCTTCAGCACGCCCGCTACGTTGATCGACGTACGCAGGAATTTCGCCTGTCCTAGATACAGCGTAAAACCGATAACAACGACCACGAACATCCCAATGCCGGTCGCCGCCATCGCGGCGGAATATCTCCGAAGACGGACGAGGGCAAAAACAACAGCCGCATAAATGATTCCCGCTGACGTGTAGGCAATCAATCCCGGATACGGCTGGTTCGCAAACTTCGGCGGATGAATTCCCGGCAATTTGAAGCCCGGCACCAGCAACCACGGCACGACGCTCATTAAAATTGCACCGACCGCCCAACACCCCGCACCAATTTGAAACGATCGGTGCTGCATGTCCGGCTCTTCGCGATCGATGCAGCGAATGACTGCCGATGCCGTCAGGAACGACAAGGCCGGAAACACCGATAGAATGTAATGCGGCAGCTTCGTGCCCATGAATTCGATCATGAGCCAGGGGCCGATCACTGCCGCCAGAGCAAATCGAATCTTCGGATCATGGCGATGACGAATTGCCAAGCCAATTGCAATCGGCAGCAAAAAGCTCCAAGGAAAGAAGGTCACCCAGATCAGAACAAAGTGATAGCCGGGCGGAAGATTATGTCCCTCTTTGCCCTGCTCGAGATGCGCCTTGGCCTCAGCAGTGGCCTTCACCAAAAATTCCGGAGCGCGGTGGTAAACCAGATACAACCAAGGAATGACAATCGCGGCGATTACGAGGATCCCGACAATCGTCTGTAATGAGCGATAGGAGAAACGCTTAAGAGTGAGCTCTGTTTCCGGTGGCGCGATGGTCCCGCGCATTAGCCCGACCAGATAGAAGATCGTCAGGACAACCGCCGTGCAGCCCACGGTGCCGAGGATGAATGGCCCCTTGGTCAATCCGCCTAGTCCCAGCATCACCGCCATAAGCAGGACCGGCTTCCACTTTCGGCTTCCGTCATAGATCGAATACAGACATAGCTGCGCGATTGTAGTAAATAGCAGCAAAACGCTGTCGGTCAGGCAGACCTTGGCCGATACGATCGTCATCAGGCTCGTGGCCAAAATAAAGATTGTCCAGACCGCGTGGCGCGGGCTTACACCGCGCCACAGCGCGACAGCCAGCACAATCAGCGTCAGCAGCATTGCCAACGACGAAGGAAACCGCGCGGCAAACGTCCCGCCGACCGATCCGTCGCCAAAGATCCGCATCGCCGTCGCCTGGCACCAGTAAATCAGCGGCGGTTTTTGAGCGCGGATCTCATCGTAAAGGCGGGGCACCACCCAGTCGCCGCTCTGAAGCATCTGCCGCGAGCATTGCGCGTATCGAGGCTCATCCCGATCAAACAGGCTGACGTGTGCATTACCGGCCAAATAGACCGCGGTCGCGCCAAGCAGAATCAGAATGATGCGTCGAGTGCAGGAAACCATTGCGTCATATGCCCGCGCGAATTATCACCGCGCGATCCGACGGGCGAAGGTACGGGGATTGGCTGAAAAGTAAATGGCCGGCAGGTTCGCCGGGGCGGGCATTCCTAATGGCAATTAACTTATGGAGTTTCTTCAAGCTTCCGGCGAATTCTTGCCTTGGCCGATTCCGACATGGCCGCCGGCTCATCGACGATCTTCTTTACAACATCGCGCAAGTAGGCAAGCTGTCGGCGATACCTTCTGCAATAGCGGCACAACCCAAGATGAATCGTCAGCCCCGCGCGCTCCCAGCGTGTCAGACGGCGCTCGCGCGCTTCGGACATGAGGCGCGTGGCCTCGCGGCACGTTAGATTCAGATGACGGATGTCGCGCAGCCTAGCCATTTCAGCGACCATCCTTTCCGAACCAGTGGACCGACAGGCATTGCCTCAGGGCCGACCGGGCACGGTGAAGCATTGTCCATAAGTTGGTCGGCGAAATTTCCAATTCCTGACACAGTGCTTCGGTCTCCATCTCTTCCGCCTCGCGAAGCCAGAAAAGTTGAGCCGTGCGAGGGGGAAGCTGTTCGAGGCACCTATGTAAAACATCACGAAATTCGGCATTCTCAAGCTGCGCTCCCGGAGTCTTATCCCAAAACGGCGGCATTGCTTTCCAATGACCGCCGCGGTCGAACATATCCTCGGCGCCTTCTTCTTCGATTTCACTCATCGGCCGCTGCCGCCACGCGCGGCGCAGGTGATCCATCAATTTGTGCCGCAGAATTCCCGTCAGCCAGGTGCGCTCCGATGAGCGACCATCGAAGTTCTCGCGATTGGCAAGACCCGCCAGCAATGTTTCCTGCACCAGATCTTCGGCCACATCCGTTCGCCGGGTTCGGCGATAGGCGTAGGCATACAGCACATCGCCATGCTCATCGAGCCAGCGGGTCGCTGAAATAGCCGGCGCCGAATTGGGCGTTGGAACGACACTCATACGCAGAGGGCGAACGTGCAAAATGATAGCGTCAGGAAATTTTTCTGGCGACCTGTCAGGTTTCAAAGGCAGCCGCGACTCACGTGCATCACAAGCGACCCTTATCCCAGCGGTGTTCGCGGGAAAGTCGCAAAAAATGCTTGAAGGAGTCGTCATGCGTAGCACGTGCGCGGCGGAAATGCTGGAAAATCGGCGGCTTTTGTCCGCTTCGGGGTTCATTGGGCATCGGTTCGATCTGGCGTCACATTCGTCGGGCGATTTTGTCTATATCGAAACCAATAACCCCAATAGCGGACAAAATGCAGTGCTGGCCTTCCGACAATCGGATGGCGGCCTTCAGCAGATTGGCGGCCCGTTCCTGACCGGTGGCACAGGGCAGATCAACCCGACCAATGCGCTGGGGCCGGACGATTCGGACAAGGAAGTGATTACCAGTAATGACGGACGGCTGCTGTTTGCCGTCAATCAGGGAAGCGACTCCATCGCGGTGTTCCGCATTCATCATGATGGAAGTCTCCGGCTGGTGCCGGGCGGCCCGTTTTCATCGGGCGGAGTACAACCCGTCAGTCTCACGATTACCGGCGATCGCCTGTTCGTCGCGAATCGCGGAGACGAGATCGCGGGGCAGCCCGGCACCGTCGCTCCCAATTACACCGGGTTTCACATCGGAGAGAATGGCAGACTGACGCCGATCGCTGGCTCGACCGTCACGCTTCCAGTCGGCCTGTCCCCGTCGCAAATCCTGGCTTCGCAGCATGGCGATCTGCTGTTCGGCGACAATTTCACGCCGCCGCCCCTATTAAATGTAGCGCTCTCCAACACGATCGAGCCATTTAATGTTGATTCGGACGGGCACTTGAAGGTTGCGCCAGGTGGAGCGGTTGCTTCACAGGCGACGCCGCCGCTGATCCTTGGCTTGGCGGAAAATCCAACGCAGAGAATTCTCTATGCTGGTCTACCGGGCGCGGGCGGATTGGATGTGTTCACCTTCGACTCCAATGGCACTTTGCGACTGACCGGTTCCGTCGGTTCAACGGGCAAGGGAACCTGCTGGGTGACCGTCAGTGCCGACGGAACAACGCTGTACACCAGTGACTCCGGCACCGACAGCGTCGGCGTTTATTCGCTGGCCAATCCGCTTAAGCCAGTGGAAATCCAGGAATTTTCACTGAACGGCCCAAATGCAGCGGTAGGGGCCTCAGGGAATGAAACGGTCAATTTCCAACTCGCGCTCGATCCGAGCGGGAAATCACTTTACGTCGTGAATCACGATGTCGCGCCGAATAACGATTTTGCATCGGGAAATCAGCTACATATGCTCTCGGTGGCGCCCGATGGCACGCTCAGCGAGCCGAGTAATTCACCGACACTCTTTGCCGATTCGGAAATACCGGCCAACGCGCACATTCAAGGCGTGGCGGTGATCGACAATCCTGGCGGCGCCCATCATCGATTTGCGCATCTGTTCAGCCGCGGATGAATCTCCCGTTGATGGGATTGATATCTGGGAATTTTTCTGCTCGGGGCGCGGCACGTATGTTCGCCGCGCCCCGAGCTCGTTTGGCTCAAAAACTCAGCCCACCAGGTATTCCGCTTCCTGCCCACCCTCCGCCAGCCAACAGAGAACCAGCAGGGGCGCGATGCGGCCAATCAGCATCAGCGCCGACAGGAAATAAAGTCCGCCGCCCACGATTGAAACTTGATCGTGCGAAAGGCCGACGTTGCTGAGCGCGCTGATGGTAATGAATAGGCACCGGTCGGCAGGCAACTGTGGTTCGATGTTCAGCAGAATGATGAATCCAGCCGTCGCAATCGCGACGTATGCACCAAACCAGGTCGCTGCGATGCCAAATGTTCGACGAGCGACTCGGCCCTTTAGGACATCACGCATCCCCGAAAACAAAGCATGAAACGTAGTCGTTTTTAATCCGCCTGCAGTACCGGCGGAGGATGCGCCCACAATCATCAGTAGGGCGACAATCCATTGCGCCGCTCGCGGCGTGCCGTTGAGGAGGTCATAGGCAAAGCCTCCGGTGCGGGAGATCACTGATAGAATCGAACTCGACGCAACCGCATGCTGATAATCCGGCCAACCGATTTGAATATGCGGCGGCGGCACGTCGCCTGTCTGCACCGGCTGATGAGGCCAGAGGAGCCACAGCAAGACCGCCATCGAGCAAATGTAAACTCCACCTGTCCAAGCGAGCGAAATCTTCGAATGCTTTGACAGCCGGCGCATGCCAAACGCGGCGTCGTAAAGCTCCATAATGACTGGCAATCCAAGCCCGCCGAGGATCGAGATGGGCAGGATCAGCAGGTGCGTTCGCCATTCCAGCGTGCCCGGCAGCTTACCGAGCATGATGCCGCAATTTCCGAAAGCCGCGGCACCCATTTGCAGCGATTCGAGCGCGGATCGGCTTGGGCCGATCAATCCCGCTGCGCCTCCAAGAACGGCAATCGTCTCGATCAAAACAGCCGCCAGCACGATCTGCCCATCGCGGTAGGGCAGTCCCAGAGCGCGCGCACCCGCCATGCCACCTAAAATCAGAGCCAGAAGACTTCCGCAGACGATCAGCCCGAAAACGATTAATGGCCCCCGCCTGCTTTGCGAATCAAATTCGTTGGTGCCCACCGCCTGCTGAAACCCGGTCAACGTCGCGCAATTGGCGGCAAGAAATGTTGCGCGATCTGGATTGAGCTGATCCCCATTAGCCATTACACCCTGCTGTCGCAGGGCGGTGCCACCAAACCAGACCAGAATGAAATATCCGACGACGAGCCAGATGAAATACTTCATCGAGCGCCGCGGCGGCGCTACGCTTGCGCTCACGTCAGTCTGAGGAGTCGGAGAGCTTGCCATGGGGCGCAGCGACGATCACCTGCGGCTCGCAAATCGGCCGCCCTTACGAGCCATAGACCTTTTTCGGATCAAATACCTTATGTCCCACGATCTTCCAATCGGGGCCGTCCGCATGCTCGCGATAAAAGCAACTGTAATAGCCATCGTGACACGCGGCTCCGACTTGCTCGACCCGCACCAGGAGCGTGTCCTTGTCGCAATCGGTCCGCAGCGATTTCACATGCTGCACGTGGCCACTGCTTTCACCTTTGAGCCAGAGCTTATCGCGGCTTCGGCTGTAAAAATGCGTCTTGCCGGTGGCGACGGTCTTTTCCAAAGCCTCTTTATTCATCCAGGCCATCATGAGGACTTCATTGGTGTTCGCGTCCTGCACGATCGCCGGGATCAGGCCGTTGGCGTCAAACTTTAAACCTTCCAGTTGCACATCCATCATGAGTGTTCTCGACAGAAACAGCGGGTTTGTCAACGCGGATGATAGGCGCGGTGGGGCGACGATCGCGTCTTGACAGCGCTCGCTCGACTCCTAGGCTCTGTCTGACAACTGGCGTCGTTCGCTTTTGCGCCAAGAGCGCCAAGAAGCCAAGGACGCCAAGACAAAGGAATTTAAGAAGAATCTTCTTGGCGATCTTGGCCACTCGGCGCTCTTGGCGCACAGCCGATCGCGAAGTTCAACGAAGGAGCAGCCAACGATGCCGCGAAAGACTGTTGCTGATATCGATGTGAAGGGGAAGCGCGTTTTGATGCGCGTGGATTTCAATGTGCCGATTGAAAGCGGAAAAATCACCGACGATCGGCGGATCAGCCAGGCGTTGCCGACCATCAAGAATGTGATCGATCGCGGCGGGCGATTGATCCTGATGTCGCATCTAGGCCGTCCCAAGGGCGGACCTGAGCCAAAATATTCACTCAAACCCGCGGCTGATCATCTTTCCAAACTGCTCGGCAAACCCGTGAAATTCGCGACCGATTCGATCGGCCCAGAAGTCGAAAAGCAGGCGGCCGATTTGAAGGACGGCGAAGTGCTGGTTCTCGAAAATCTCCGCTTCCGTAAGGAAGAGGAGAAAAGCGATGCCAACTTCTCCGGTCAACTGGCCAAGCTCGGCGACATTTACATCAATGACGCCTTCGGCACCGCCCATCGCGAGCACGCCAGCACGTTTGGCGCTGCCCAGGCGATGCAGGGCAAGCCGCGCGCGATCGGCTTCCTGATTCAAAAGGAGCTGAAATATCTTGGGGAAGCCGTCACAAAGCCGGCGCGGCCTTTCGTCGCGATCCTCGGAGGCGCAAAAGTCTCCGACAAGATCAATGTCATCGAGCAACTGCTCACGAAGGCTGATGTGCTGCTGATCGGCGGCGCGATGGCCTACACGTTTTTCCTTGCTCAGGGCAAAGAAGTCGGCAAAAGTCTGGTCGAGCGCGACAAGGTGGAGCTGGCCAAGAGTCTTCTTGCAAAAGCCGGCGGAAAGATTCGCCTGCCGGTGGATACGGTGATCGCGTCCGCGCCCAGCGACGATGCGCAGACAAAAATCGTTGAAGGCAACATCCCGGCTGACATGGAAGGTTTCGATATCGGCCCCAAGACTCGTGAAGCTTACAAGGCTGAAATTGCCAAGGCTAAGACGGTCATCTGGAATGGCCCGATGGGCATGTTCGAGAAAAAGCCCTTTGCCGAGGGCACGCGCGTCGTCGCGCAGGCGGTTGCCGATGCGACAAAGAAAAATGGCGCTGTCACCGTCATCGGCGGCGGTGATTCCGCGGCCGCCATCGAGCAAATGGGCCTGGCCGACAAAGTCAGCCACGTTTCCACGGGGGGCGGCGCGTCGCTGGAATTCCTCGAGAACGGACACTTTTCAACGTTGGATATTCTGGATTAATGACATCTGACCCTTTCACGTCCGAAGCGCCCATGATCGCCGCGTCGATCCTCGCGGCCGATTTTTCGAAACTCGGCAGCGAGATCGACGATGCGTTGTCAGGTGGTGCTGATTTTCTGCACTTGGATGTGATGGACGGCCATTTCGTCCCAAACATCAGCTTTGGGCCGCCGATCATCAAAGCAGCCCGGCCCGTGACCAAAGCCTTCTTCGATGTTCATCTCATGATCGACGAAGCTGTTCGCTATGCGCCCGAGCACATTAAGGCAGGGGGGCAGAACCTGAGCTTCCAGGTCGAAACGGTAAAAGACCCCGCCACCACCGCGAAGCAAATCAAATCCTTTGGCTGCCGGGTCGGCATCGTCTTGAATCCCGCGACGCCGGCCGAGCACATTTATCCCGCCCTGGAATTCGTGGATGTCGTTCTGGTGATGAGCGTCGTCCCCGGCTTCGGCGGACAATCTTTCATGCCCGAAGTCCTGCCTAAAGCACGTGAAATAAAACGCCGACTCGCTCGTCACCAGCGCCTCGAAATGGACGGCGGCCTTCATGCCCAGACCATTGCCCAGGCAGCCGACGCTGGCGTAGACTGGTTCGTTGTCGGTAGCGGAATCTTCGGAGAGCCGGATCGCAAAGCCGCCATCGCTGAATTGAAGGGCAAGATCAAAAAGTAGCTTCCGCCTCTCTTGACGGAAGCATTCTGCCTTCCTCTGAGGACATTTTTTAAGATTTTTGTGGCACCGCAACAATTTGCTTGATGTTCGAACGTTATCGGTATAGAACGCCTGCCTCGATGGCTGGGGTCTGTGGTGATCTCCGAAAAGGGGAGCATTACTCGACTTAACAATTTTGTTGAAAGGGCTTTGCGATCGGATATCGCAAAAGCTTAGGGGATATTGTGTCTCGCCGAAAATTACTTCGGCATCGATAAGGAGTATGGGATGAAGCGCGGCTTATGGGCACTTGCGGTTGGAACGGCAATGGCGGCTTTTGGCTCGGGAGCGATGGCAGGCGTCAGTTATGACGCGAGCCTCGCGAGTCCCGGCTGGTATAACGGCACTGGAAACCCCCAGGGCGGATTCACTGTTGACAACGATAACGGGGTGGAAATCGGCCTCCGCGCCAAACTCCGGCAAAGCAACAGCGTAATCGATTCGCCAAGCAATGTTTACGTCGTCCCTGGCGGCCCCCAGACCGGTTCGCCGTCGCACGCCGCCTGGAATTATGAGTTCTCAATCAACCTCTCCGGCGCGGGGCTTACGCTCAATGACATCGCTACCCACACAACGCTGACCATCACCGATCTGACCAACAGCGCCAGCGCCACCGTAAATCCCCTTACCTATTGGGGCGACAATTCCGGTTACGGAACGGGCGGCAAGGACCAGCCGGCCGTGCCGAGCGACTTTGGCGTGCAGAATTCTGAGAACCCTGCGTTCGGCGATTTCCCGTTACATGCTACGTATAACGATTTTGCTCCCGATACGTACCGGTTCACCTTGAACGTCGTCAACAACTCCGGCGTGCAACTGGCTTCCGACTCGATCGACGTGATCGTTGCACCGCTGCCTTCGTCACTTTTGGGCGCACTGGCATTGCTGGGCGGGTTGGGAATCGTCGTGACAGCCAAGCGCCTTCGCCGGACCGCGGCGATCTAAGCTTCGGCTTCTTAATTCAATCAGCCTAGAGAATCTTGCGCGCCGGGAAGGCGCGCAGGATTCTCGGTTTTCATTTGAGAGTGCGCGCATCTTTTCGGCGCCACGCGAAGTACACGTCGAATGCCTGGAGCTTTTGGAGATTTGGCAGCGGTCGGGCGCTGGGGGCGTCGTCGAAAAACATGGTGCTCATTTTCCCAGTGTCAAAGGCTGGCCATTCGGGTAGGCCAGCGCTATTGGGGTCGCCGGTCCTGGCGAAGTTCACCCAGTAGGAATCCATCAAATCCGACAACTTCATATCTTCCGTAGTGGGGTTGCCAAAAAGACGCAGGAAATTGCCGAAGACCAGTTGAAGCTCGGCGGCATGGTTTGCGCCGTCGGAATTGGCAGGATGATGATCGTAATAATAGACGTAAGCTTTATTCCGGCCCGTTCGGGATTCTAATGATGCCCATGCAAGTGTTGGCCAGGCAAGCGTGCCTTCGCGAAAGAGATCCTTTGAAGATTTGAATGCGTCAGCATTGGTTGCGTGAGGATAGGCCTTGAGTATCGCATCGGCCGCCGGGCCAAATTCGTTGCGGACGAGTTTTTCAAACGACGCCGGCGTTCGTTCGCCATGGACGAACATCGCTCCCTCGTCCGAATTGGTTCCAACGAGTATTGGTGTGTCGTTGAACTGGCCCGACTCGTGAAGCGCATAAGCGTCGGCCGGCAAAGTTTGTCCGTCCGCGACGGGCCAAAACGTTCCCATCGGGCCGGACGCACTTTGAATCGCATAGGCGTTTAACTTTCGCGCCGCTTTAATGTCTGCAACGCCGAGCTTCTTGAGAAATCGCGCGCCGTTCTGCTCAGCCAGCTTCAGCGTCGGAACCATCATGGCGGCTTCGGCGTCATGTTTGGCCGGCGCCATCGAGCCGCCACTTTCGGAGATGGCACGCTGGAAAAGCCCGCGCGCGGAGGGAACGACCGTCAGCATACAGACGGAAATCCCGCCGGCTGATTCGCCGAAGATCGTCACGCGGGATGGATCCCCGCCAAACTGGGCGATGTTGTCGTGCACCCATTTCAGGCCGGCCACCTGGTCTTCGATGCCATAGCATCCAGATCCGCCTTCTTCGGCGGTAAGCTCAGGATGCGCCAGGAAACCAAAGGGCCCGACGCGATATCCGATGCTCACCAGCACGACGCCTTTGTTCGCCAAATGTGTTCCGTCATAAATCGGCGTGCTGGTCGCACCCATCGCAAACCCACCGCCATAAATCCAAACCATGACTGGAAGTTTTTCGCCGCGATCCTTCGCCGGTGTCCAGACATTGAGGTAGAGACAATCTTCACTGATTCCGACGCCGCCGGTTGAGAGCAGCGCGATGCGCGGGTCCTGCATGGGCGCGAAACCATACTTCGTGGACTTTCGCACGCCAGTCCAAGGTTTGATGGGCTGCGGCGCCTTCCATCGCAAATCGCCAATGGGCGGAGCCGCGAAAGGAATTCCTTTGAACGACGCGATTCCATCTTTGACAACGCCTTCGATCTGTCCGCCGGCGACGGTCGCGGTTTCGATCTGAGCATGGGCTGGATATGCGAGGAAGAGGCCGATCGAAACGGACAGCGCAGCTTTCCAAAGACTTGCGCGGACCACGGCAAGAGTTGCCAGGAGCTTCATGAAATGATCCGATCTATTTGAGCCGGCTGATGATCGCGTCAGCGAACTCGGTAGTGCTGGCACTTCCGCCAAGATCCGCGGTGCGAATCTTTCCTTCGGCAAGGACTGCTTCATACGCATTCTGGATGCGCAGCGCGATTGCATCTTCATGAAGGTACTGGAGCATCATGATTCCGCTCATGATCAGGGCAAGGGGATTGGCCTTATTCTGGCCGGCGATGGTGGGGGCGGTGCCGTGGACGGCTTCGAAGACGGCTATGTCGTCGCCGATGTTGGAGCCGGGCACCACACCAAGGCCGCCGACGAGTCCAGCGCATAGATCGCTCATTACGTCGCCGTAGAGATTCTCCATCAGCAGAACATCGAACTGCGTGGGGTCCTGCACGAGCTTCATGCTGCCGGCATCGACGATCACTTCCTCGTATTCGATGTTGGGATATTCTTCTTCATGAATTCGCCGGGCGGCATTGAGAAAAACGCCGTCGCTGAGCTTCATGATGTTGGCCTTGTGGAAGACGCTGATCTTTTTGCGATGGCGGCGGGTCGCATAGCGAAATGCGTAGCGCGCGATACGCGTGCAGGCCATGTCTGTCGCGACTTTCAGGCTCGTCACTACGCCGGGGATGACTTCATTTTCGATGCCGCTGTAAAGGCCTTCAGTGTTCTCGCGAACGATGACCAGATCAACATTTTCAAAACGAGTTTTCACGCCCGGCACACTCCGCACCGGTCGAACCGCTGCATAGAGATTGAGTTTTTTGCGAAGCTGAACGTTGACGGATTGGAAGCCGGTGCCGATCGGCGTGGCGATAGGGCCCTTGAGCGCGACCTTATGTGCCTGGATCGCAGCAAGTGTGCGCTGCGGCAGGAGGTTGTCGTACCCCTGTTGCAAGGCCGACGCGCCGCCGGGCAGTTCCACCCACTCGGCTGTCAGCCCGCCGGCTTCGAGAACCCGCTTCGTCGCCGCCGTTACTTCCGGGCCGATGCCGTCGCCGGGGATCAACACGATCGTGTGTTTGGCCATGCCGCTCCTTCGCTTTGGGGTTACTATATGCGGACCACGTGAAGTGAAAAGGGCATGACATGGATGAGCCTCAGAGATCACGGCCGGCGACACGCCGAATGATCATTTCATCGCTTAAGGTTGGCACCTTACTGGCAACTCTGTTGGTTCCGCTTTTGGTGGTGCTTTACGCGTTTGATGACGACAACATGGTTTTCTACGCGATCTACAATGGGACTCCGGCACAAATTGAAGCCCAGGGGACCGTCGGGAATTGGGTCGTCGATTCTGCCCCGGACAGTTCTTTACATCGCTCCATCATCATCGATCGAGATATCGATCAGGTTCATGTCGTTGAATCCAAAGACCCCAAATCCGGAACGGTTGAAATTCGTCATGATGACTTCTGGATTTCTTATAAGCATGGTCCCACAGGTTTGGCGATTGCAATCGTATTCGTTATTGCCACTTTGATTTTGACAACAATCATTTCAGTGATGTGGTTCGTCGTAGGGATTGTCCGACCGTTTTTGAAAAGGAGACCGCCTCCGCGTGGCTTCGAAGTTATGCCGCAGGAAGTTGCTGCGGGGATCCACGAAGTGGGTCATAAGGGGCGTCAGGTGGAGTGATTTTGCGCTCCGCTATCGCGTCCCGGTTCACCTCGGCATCTCATATCGCTTATGAATCAATGCGATGGAAGTGTCGGAGGCGGCGGCGGCGCAGTGATGAGCACTCGAAGCTGTTCGAGCGCCTTATCCGGCTGATTGGTCGTGCGATACAGCTCGGCCAATCGCAGGCGCACGGCACGCTGCACGACCGGGTCTTTAATCTCGGGAAGAACCTGATTGAACCAGTCGATCGCATCCTGCGGCCTTTTAGCCTTGAGGACATCCTCGGCATAAACGACCGCCGCCACGCCCGATGATGATTGATCCTTCGAGACGCTCGCAAACTCATCAATCAGGTCGAGATAATCTCGAAACAAGGAAACCCACTGATCCCAGCTCATGGTCTGCGTCGTTGGGCCGCGCTGTGGCTGTCGCAAAGGCAACGGCCTTTGAAAGGGCTGGCCCTGCACAGGCGGTGCGGCGCGAACCGATTGCACTGAGTTGATGACGATCCCCGCGGCAGCCACGATAGCCAGGAGCGTTTTCATGTTGTGAAAACTGTGACCCACGAGCGGGGAATGTCAAGCTCGCAAGAGTGTGTTGGCAGATGCGAGAGCTCGCAGCTATAAACGATCACTTCCGATCGCGATGATCTCTCGGGCGCTTGGAGCTTTCTAAATGGTTGAGGATGAGAAGAGCGAAGCCGCAGAAATCGACGATTCTCAGTCAATCATCAGCAATCTGCCGGCTTCAGGCAAATGGTTCGTCCTCCACACCAAGAGCCGGCAGGAAAAGGCGCTGGCCGAGGACCTCACGCGGGCAAAGGTAGGCCATTTCCTGCCTGTGGGCGTCTTCGCGCGTCGTTACGGCAATCGCAAGGCAAAGGTCGAGCTTCCGTTGTTTTCCGGCTATCTGTTTCTTCGCGGGACCGTTGAAGACACTTATCTCGCAAACCGCACCAAACGCGTGGCGCGCATTATCGAAGTAAAAGATCAATCCAAGCTCGAATGGGAATTGAATAATCTTCACCTGGCGCTGCAACACAAGGTGCCAATCGATCCCTTTCCTTATCTGGCAAAGGGCATGCGGGTAGAAGTGCGGACTGGGCCATTGCGCGGCTTGCAGGGATTCATCGAAGATCGACTCAGCATCGATCGGCTGATTTTGAAAATCGATATGCTGGGACAGGCCATCAGCCTGGAAGTGAGCGGCGCTCAACTGGATCCGATTTGATGAAGTGCACGCAGATCCAAAGCTAGTTCACGGAAGGCTTCGAGCTTGCCAGCAGATGATCGGCGCGCTTGGCATTGAGCTGCGACGCGCTTATGGCGGCTGATTCCCAAGCCAAACCGTCAGCATCCGCGTCGGCCTCCAGATCAGGCATCCAGAGGCAAACCCAGATCAGGTGAAGCAGCATCGCCACCAGATAGAAGGGCGTGACAGCAAGCGACAGCAGCCGATGCCCACGCAGCGCCACGCGGGAACCCGACTGGAAAGCGTTCAAAAATCGTGACAGAGATGGATGATCCGGACCCCCATCCGTTTGCCGATCAACTGGTCGGTGACCCGCTGGCAGCCGGTGAAGCATGTAACCGATCATCGGCGATCGTGAGGCAATCGCTGTACCGCAATCACACCAAGGCAAGTAGGTCTTCTCGGAGTGATTTGCTACTGTTTTAAATACCGGATTTTAGCGCCGACAAAATCTTTGACCAGCGTACAGAGGATCGCGCGCAGCACGGCCGGGCGCGTGGGAAATCGAGACGTTCCGTCATATCTTTCCGGTGTCGATTAGTTGCCGAATTGCCTTGGCGCACAGCCGCAATCGCTCCAAATCCCGCATATACCAGCGTTCAATACGAGAATCGCATAATCGGTCTAGCTCACTCCGGCCCACCGGAGATTTGAATAACTCCATAGAGGCAAGTTCGGGCGGCACAGCCGGTTGCGCACCAGAGGCCTCCTTGATCGAACGGAGTTCTTCCTGAAACGCCAGCTCGTTGGGATCACTGTCGGATGGTTGGTCCATAATACAAATAACCCATGTTCCCACCTCCTTTTACTATTGCATATAACTCCTATTGAATCAAATTCTTGCGGTTCAGAGCGTATCAAATTTGGTCGATATGATTGAGCGGTTGTGAGTGAAGCTGCCATCACAGATTTCCGATAAATCTAAAGGCAGATTTGATTTGGAGGGCTCAATGCTCTGGCTGATCCTTGGATTCTCCTGGCTCGCGAGCGTGGTGCTGATTCTGTCACTGCTTGGAGCTGTTCGCGAAACTGAAAACGAATCTCTGGCCCTCATTTCACTCCGATCGCCGGTGCCTTCACCACTTCATATTTCCAATGGCAGAATGTCAGTCAGGCCGCCCGTTAAGCCCACTCGCCGCGTCGCATAAGCAGCGGGGCACAAAATTGTACAAGAATTTTGCTTGACTGGATCACGCCGCCATGTCCTGGCTGGCGCACATCTGTTTTTCATCGGCGCGATGCTTGGCCTGAAGTTGCGCTCAGCGGTGGTAATTCGCTCCGCCGATATCCGTTCTATTCGTCAACATATTTTTCGAAATTCCTGATTGCCTCGAACTGCAGCCAGTCCTACTGTGCATCGCAAGCCAGGCGACGCGTAGTTGGGTGGCATGAAGTTCGCGTAGGGGCAGCTTTGGCTGGAGGAGGCCCTTACGGAGAAGTCATGCGTTGTGCTGCGTTGTTATTGTTTGCTTTGTTGATGTTCTTTGATGTTGCCCGGGGGTCGGCACTGCTTCAAGTGAACATGGACACGTCGGGTTTCACTGGGCCGCTCCAGCTCAGCCTGTTCGTCACTTCCACGCCCGCCAACAATTTCAGCCAGGCAACACTTCCCGACTCTGTAGTGCTCAGCAATTTCGTGGGAAACAATATATCGCTCGATCCGTCCCGCCATTCAGTGGATGGAACCCTCGCCAGCGGCATCACCATCAATACGCAGTATTACGATGCCCAGCCGCTCGTCGATTTCAGCCCCGGTCCACTGCAGTTCACCGTGCAGTTGAACGGAGCCGCGAATTCGGCCGACCAGTTCGGCGCCGCTTTGATTCTTCCCGGTGGCGGCGTCGCGCACACTGATCTGGCATATTCGGCGTTTCTAGTGGGTGATTTAGGTCCGATGAACGTCGCTTTTGAGGACCCCTCGGTTCCCTCGGGCGCAACGGTGAACCTGGCCGTTCATAATGTGCAATCGCCCGAGCCCGCATCCGCTGGAATCCTGATTCTGGCACTCAGCGGAATCATGCTCCGTCGGAGCCCGCGAAGAAGAAAAGAAGCAGGAGGAGTTTGACAATGTTGTGGTTTACAAAATTTCAACGCGCCCATTCCGCGCGCGGGGCAAAGGCCGGCCGTCTGATGGCTCACCCATGCATTGAGTCCCTTGAATCGCGCCGGCTCTTCAGCCATGTCGGATTCCAAATCGTTCAAAGCGGCGGGAATGAAACCGCTTGGCTCTCCAAGTCGGCTAGGCACGCTCCCTTGACTCTAAGTACCCAGACGACTGTGCCAGCGGCAACGTCCACAGCCGTCAATGTACTGACCGTTTACGGAACCACCGGCAATGACACCGTCACGATCACCAATTCATATGTCATTGTGAATTCGCAGGTTCTCAATTTCGGCAGCGCCACCGAAATCGTCTACGTCGACAATGGCGGCAACGATTCCATCACCGCCAACGCATCGCAAACACCGGTGTTCATCTACGTTGGCAGCGCCAGCAACGACGCAATTAGCACTCAATCGGGAAGCGTTTACCTTCTGTTTTCATAACGAATGCGACGCCTGGCCAACCGCAAATCTGCTGGCGGCTAGCTCAGCGGGGCGCGCCCCTCGACCTCGGTCGGGGACGGCGGGGCGCGCGATTCGCAAAATGTCCCGCTGCGCCCCAATTGGTCCTGCGTCGCAAATCACGCATCATCAAGCGGATACAATAGTTCGTTCCCGTACATGGAACAAAACGAGACAAAACGGGGCGCTTTTTGCGGATTTTTGACCCTAAAAACGCCTCATTTTTTGCGATAAGTATTGTCCAATAAATAACCTATGATTTTTAGCAATCTTTTGTTAAACCGATTTGCGCGCCCCATTTCTTGCCTAACTTGCCGGAGGTCTGCCCCTTCTCCCCGCGAGCCAGCACTAGGGATTGCCACGCGGGCGCTTCCGGAGGGCCGCGCCTGGTTTCTAGCCCTTGCCAACCTACAACATGCCGCTGCACGCGAGCCATACGAAGATCGCCCCGTAGGCGGCGCCGTTCTCTAGCGTGACGATTTTGGCCCGCCGGGGCCTGCGCGTGAACGCGAAGCCGCCGACCGTCGGGTCGGCGTTCATGACTCACTTAGCTCGTTTTAGGGCGCGTGCTGATGACGAATTTCTAAGATTTCGGGTCGTGAACGGTTTGGCTGGAAACGGGAAACACCTGGATTTGGTGAATAACTAAAATGTCCGGGCCCAGGGCCATAAACACCATCGGCGAACCCTGCCTTTGTGGCCGAGACGATATTTAGCGCAATGCCCCGGCCTCCGTGAAGGACAAAATCGCCATTTTTGTCAGTGATGGATTTTACCAACCATCCCGTCTGATTCGGGGCGAACGCGACAGGGATAGAGAGCCTCTTCATTGCGATAACGTTCATCGTGACCTCGACGTCGGGGACGCCTTTTCCAGTTTCATCTACTACTCGGCCGTAGAACACAATGGGGACGTTTCCCCAGACTGCATCCAAGAAGTAAGGGGATAGGCAAAGCAGTATTAAAGCGCCGATCGACGCTATCGCCCATGGACGAGAGAGAACGACAGTTATCCGCCGGAACATTCGATCGTCTTTCATTTGAGGACCTGGTAATTGGTTTGCGTGGGATCCCACGGCGTGAGCCCGAACGCTTTCATCAGCATATTCCAATAGTATTTTCGAAGCATATTAGTCCCGTTGAACTCCGCCGAATGGTCCCATTGATTAGAATTGAAATCCGCGTCTTTAGGAGCAGTACTCGCGAGAGCCCTAATATTACTTAGATCAATCTGGGCCAAGGTGTCGAAGGGTCCCCCGACGCTTGCTGACGCGCCCAGTGCTTTGGATTGGGGAGATATTCCGAAGGCGAAAGCCTCATAACGTTGTATAGGAATACTGAAGTCCAAATCGCGATTCGTAATGGAGGAATGGACGGTAAGCACCGGCCCACCGTCGCCTGGAATCAAATTATACCCCTTATCCGGTTTATTGCTCTCATTCAATGGCCAAGTCAACATGGAGTTAGTCGCATAGTCGACAGGGTTAAAGAAATTCACGACGTAGTTAGCAGCATTGTTGATGGTCGCGAAATACTGAGGTTGCGCCGCGCCAGGAGTAAAGTTCGAGAACTTATCGTGGGAAAATGGAATTGCCTTGCTTGGGTCGTACGCGTCAGCCGGTGCAGCGGCTTGACTCGCAACATACGTATGGACCAGCTTCTCAGGATTAGGTGAGGTGGCCTCAAGACGCAGTGCTTCGCTGGCGACGATATTCCCCATACTGTGGGCGAACATGTTCACGTTTTGAGCGCCGTATTGTGAATCCAGCCTTTTAAGCAAATCCCGCAGGGCGGTAGCAGAATTCCAAGCCTTCTGTTCACTGCGATCAAAATTCTCGGAATCGGCCAGAACGGCAGCCTTGCTAGATGTGTCGACCCATTCCGTAGGCCAATTGAACATGCCGAATCGCCCACGGTACCCTTGCCAATACAGGCGCTTGAAAGCGGTGTCTGCAAAGTTTCGGCGCGCCTCTGTCGTCATTCGCCAGCCGTGGACAAAGAGTATATATTGTTTCTTTTGAACGCTCGAGGACGTGTACTGCCCCGAATCCGAAGTTAGCGCTGCGGTCGATGCTATCGGCGGGATTGCCCGTTTGCGAAGGTCGCCGTAGGTGGTTGTGTCGCCAACCGTCCAGTCTTCGAACATTTTCTCCACAGGCTGCAGATTAAGGTCGACCGGTGCTTGGCAAACCACTGCACCATTGTGCGAGAATTGGAAAAGCAACGTCCCTTTGCCTTGGGCCACACCATCAAAAATATATCGCAGAGTACCGTTGGCGGCTTGAAAATCAGCAGGATCGACAGGCAGCGGTGTGAAGCCGGTTGTGTTGGCCTCGGCAAGCGTATGCTCTCCCACTAGAGCGTTAGCCGCAGCTGGATCTGTCACGTAATTGGTACCCGCCGAATTGACGGCAAAAAGCTTAACCGCTGGAAAGTCTGTGAACGGTGGCGCAATCTGCATTATTACCGAGACGCTCCAACCGGAGCCTGCTGCAGGACTGAAGCCTGTCGGCGGCTGGACCTCTACCCGTGCGTAGTCCTCCAGGTCTCGTGCATTGGGAATTGTCGTGTTATTAGAGTCGGGACTCCAGTTCGCGGAATTGTCGGGGAAAACGTCCAACTCGTCTTGATTTCCATCGGGCGATGTGACGACTTTGTCGCTGTCGTTGTTGATCCAGAACTGATAAGGATTGCTTGCACTGGTGGCGTCAGAGAGATTCGGCGAAGAGCTAAAGCTGATCGCTCCATCACCATTTGCATCAACGCGAGCCAAAGCGGGCACATAGACGTGCACGTTGATCGTGCGTTGAATCTCTGCCGCGTCGAGAACGCCGTTGCCGTTGCGATCAATGCCAACTGTCGCCTTAAAGTCGTAATTGGTTAGCCATGGGTTGACGGCGACGGTCGGATTTCCGAGCCCAAAATTCGGGATCATGCCGTTAGAGGAATTGTTGCTTCCGGCGATGGACCAGAGGATGTGCGAGTTGGCAGGTGGGCCGCTGATCGTGATCTTCTCGGAGCCATTGGGCGGCTGGGCCAGATACAGGTCTACCGGATTTGCGTCGGCAGCGGTCGCACTGCCGGTGGTTGAGCCGGTGACGGTGACATTGCCGAGCGTCGGAAGTTCGTTGATGCTCAAAGTCGCGGGGCCCCCAGCGATGGTGATGCCCGCCTGAGCCTCGACAGCTGCGGTGACGGTCGTCGATGGAGGATCATTTAGGCCGTCCAACAAGGGATCGACTTCAAGCAAAGCCGCAGTGACGCCGGCAGGGAACGAAATCTGCACCGGCGAAGCGCTACCGGCACCGGTGGAGTACTGGGTGCCCAGTCCGGCGGTGCCGCTAAGGTCCACCGAGACGGTGACGCTATCGGTGGGCAAACCGGTTCGAGTTAGCTCGAACCACCCATCCTGCGGATGGTTGTCCGGTCCCAGTTCCGACGCACCTTGGAGAGCCGAAATGCTGACGGATTCAATCGCGGGCGTGGAGACGCCACCAGTGGCCAAGAAGGAATCCGGCGCGCCGCTCTTTTGCTCGGCAAGACGAACCGAATAGTTCGTATTGGGCGTCAGGCTGGTCATTACATATCGAGTCGTATCCGGGGCGACCGTAGCTGATCCCGCGATGGTCGTGAAGTTATTGGTTGACCATTGGATAAGCTCATCCGTCTCGCCCTCACTGGCTTCGGGCCAGAGCAACTGCGCAGAAGTTGGAGAGATGGGGGTGCTGATCAAAGTGCTTTGCGATGGTGCGAAAGGCGCCACGCCCATGGGAACCTCCGCTGACCAGTCGCTATAGCCAGGGATGGGGATGGTCGCTCCCTTATCTATCTGGCGCATGCGGTAGGTATAGCTGCCGCCCTCTTCAGCGTCGGGGCCGCTGAGGGTTGCACTGCCCTGTAGCCAATTCCCGCCATTCGCCAATGTTTGCGTCCAACCGCCGATGCCGTTGAGCTTGTACTCCAGTTGGACTGACGCGCCACTGACAACGCCGCCCCATGTGAGGCTTCCGCCGTATGCAGCGGTGCCTGGATCGGCAGTCGGCGTGACCACCGACAGTGCCGGCCCGGTAACTGCCGTCAAATCGCTTCGGTCGCCGAGGGCATTGCAGATCCAAATCGTGGCACCAGGGTTAATCGAAAGATTTGTGGCACCCTGAATGCCAAGGAAATCCGTGCCGTCGTCGTCAGAGTAGGCCACGTTGTTGATGGTATCGCTCCCCGAAGTCGTGATATTGATGTGGTCATTGTTATTCACGTCCACCGAAGCACCGGTGATTTTGCTGGAACTGATGGTTCCATTGGTCGTCAATATGCCGTTTTCGTAATCGGGAGGGAGAGATGGACTGCTTTCCCCCGCGGCGTTGCTGTATGCCGTGACATAGAACCAGAACTGTGGATTGGCTGCTGACGCATAAATGGTCGCCTCGTGAGCGTCGGCTCCCTGGACCTCCAAGGGGGTGGCGGAATAACCCTGTCCCCAATTCAGGTAGATGTTGTACCGATCAACCGGGTGATTCACATCCGGCGGTAGCGGTGTCCAGAAAATCGTCGCGGCGTAACCATTCTTCCATGTGTAGACTCCGACGCCGTTTGGTCCCGACGGCGGGCTAAGCAGCCGATGGGCGTTCACGGACGCGCAGGCGTCGGAGGCCAACAGCGCATTGACGGCGACGATCCGATAACCGTAATCGATCCCGATGAGGCCTGGCGTGTCGGTGTATGACGTCCCGCCCGTCCTGGCTATGACGCCCCAGTTGCCGCCGGACACTTGACGCTCTACCCAATAGGTCACCGACGGCGAAGGGCTGGCAGTCCAGGTTAAGCTGATGCTGCCTGTCGCTTGGGTGGCTTGCAGGCCTGAAGGTGCGGTGGGTTTGGTCAGCAGCGCATTAGGCAGTGATGGTGTGGTGGCCCAAGTTTCGTCGGCCGTATTGTGGTCCCACAAGGAGCCGTTTTGGGCGAATACTTGGTAATATCGGCGATGATTGGGCGAGAGGCCGCTGTCAAGATAATAGGTAGTGCCTGCGGGGACGGTCGTCAGCGTCGACCAACTGTTGCCGAACGTATCGTCGGAATAGTCGATGCGAAAGTTCTGCTCGTTATTCGCATTGTTGGTCCAGATCAGTTCCACCGAGGTGGGCGAGAGAGCGACGGCCTGCACCCCCGATGGAGCTGCGGGCACGGCGACAGTTGTGGCTGCCGCAACTGGTGTCGGTGAAGATTGGCCGGCATTATTCTCAGCGATGATCTGATAAGACAAGCTGGTGTTGTCCTGGAGGCCGCTGTCGGTGAAGGTCGTGGTAGAGCCGGCGGTGATGTCTGCTACGTCCACCCAATTGCCATTTACGCTACGATCCACTTCGTAACCGGTAGCGCCTTGAGCGACGGACCATGTGAGGGTTGCCGATGAAGAGGTTGCCGTGGCTGCGGCGTTACCCGGCGATGGAGGCGTGGTCGTGTCGTCGGCTCGAATTGACGGATCGGAAGATTGTGTCCCCGACAGCGAAATCACGCGGTAATAAAAGTGCGAGCCTGCGCTCAAACCGTTATCAGAATAGCTGGTAAGGTCGCCTGGCAAATCGCTGTCAAGGATCGAGAAGTTGACGCCATCGGTCGAGCGTTCAATCTTAATTCCCGTAGCGGTGACCGAATCGTCGTTCCAAGTCAGATTAATTTCGGAGGCAGACACGGCTGTCGCGGTCAGACCTGAGGGCGGGGCCAGGGCCGTACTCCCCGACGCCGTATTGGAGGGCGCCGACGGGTCTTCCGCGCCATTCAGCGCGTCAATGCAATAGGTGTACGTCGATCCATCGCCCGCAGATGTGTCCGCGTACGAGGTGCCGTCGGATGTACCAAGGGGATAAAAGTTCGTGCCGTCGTCAGACCTCTCGATCTGGAATACAGTTACCGCTGAATTGTTGACCCAGCTCAGATCGATCTCGTTGGTGTTGACCACCTGTTTGGTCAAATCCGACGGCGCGTTGGCCAGCGTCCAGGCGTCAGCGGTATTAGCGAAGGCCGAAGGTCCGGCCGGCCAGATGGCACTGACGCGATAGAAGTATTGCGTCGCTTCGCTCAAGCCGGAAGTATCGGCGTAGCTGGTCGTGCTGCCGGGAAGGCTGTCGGTCAGCGTCTGCCAATCGGTGCCGTTTGCCGATTGGTCAACTTCGATTGCAGCCGCGTTAGGGGCGTTAAGACTCCAGGTCAGGTCGATCTCGCTGGTAGATGCTGCCGTCGCCGACAGATTCGTAACAGCCGGCGTCATCGTGATCGGCTCGCTCACCGCCGCTGGGCGGCCTTGGTAGGTGGGCGACGGATTGTTCATATCCGCATACTGGAGTGTTACCGTCATCACCGCATTCGGATCGGTCAGCGCGGGGGAGAGAGCGTTGATGCGGAAGGAGCCGGGCGTGGAGGTGGCGGTCACCTGTGCTGTCACAGGAGTTCCGTCGCCCCAATCGACCGCGGCTTGATAAATCGACGGGTCGGTGTTGGAAGGATTGAGCAGGTCGGTGAAGGTTGCCAGGTCACCGGAGAAGGGGACGCCTTCGATGGGGTTAATGAGGATGCCGGTAGGTTGGAACGCGCGGGGAAAGTTGGCCATGTTGGCTGAAAGGCCATAATTGGCGCTCCAGATGTTCAAGTCGGTGGTGTTGATGTAGCTGTCGTAATTGAAGTCGCCATAGACCCAGCCTTTATATCCGCTGCCTTGCGAGCCGGCGTGCCATAGGCCTACGTCGGTACTATCCACCTGGCCGTTCAGATTCGCATCGCCGTTGTAGGTAAACTGAACGAGGAGCTGATCTTTGGTGGGAAGATTGACGCCATCGAAGCTGGAGTAGCTGGGATCAGTGCCGACGGAGGCGTAATCAAAACCGTTATCCATCCAGCCGAGGCCTGTGGCATGGGTGTTATCGAAGGCGGCGACAGAGCTGTCGATGCCGGGGCCGGTCCAGGCACCGCCGTTGTAGCCGCTTCGTAGCCAGTCGCTCATCTGCGCCGCAGCTTCCGATTCGACGGTCGCTCCACTGGAACTGGACGCATCGACTCCAAATGCGTACCAATCGATCAAGGCATTATCCGACAGGTCAAGCGTCGCGCCGGGGTCAATCGAGAGTTGCTGCACGTTTAATAGGTTGCCGTTGGTTCCACCGCTGCCTCTGGAGACGCTGACGGTGGCATTATCGACCATCTGCAAATTAGAAAAATCTTCCGGCGCATTGAAGTAGGCATGAGCGGAGCCGGCGACATAGAACGACAAGTTCTTCCAATAATTGCCGTCGCTTTGGCTTACGTTGGTATCAAAGGTGAGTGAGCCAGCCGTCAGGCTTAGTCCAACCCGCCCGGGCAAACCACCGACGCTGAACATCGCATCGGCGCTGGCATTGACGCCAGGTGGAAGCTGAAGCACGTAAATCGGCGCGGTCGCGATGGCGGGCTCGCCTTGGTGGCCACTTCCTTCCGCATATTGAACCGTGACCATCATGATTGAATTAGCGCCTGTCAATACTGGAGAGTAAGTGTTGATGCGGAATTGGCCGGGCGTACTGGTGGAGTAGACCTGCGCGACGGTCAGATCGCCCGTGCCCCAGTAGATGTCGGCGGTGTAGTCGCCAACTGGTAGGTTGTGATTGAGCGTATCGGTAAACGTGGCAACGTCGCCGATGTACGGCGAGTTCCAGTAAGGCTGCACCGTCAAGAGCGAGAGTTGGAAAGCGGGAGCATATTGAGAACCGGCAATCGCTTGTCCGGAGTTTTGTGACACGAGCGAAAAGTCGGCCTGATCACCCGCGGTGGCGTTGTAATTGAAATCACCGTATTGCCAGCCGGTGCCCAGCGACGATTGGCCGCGCGAGGTTTGCTGCAGGTCGGTGCCGTCGACGACGCCGTCCAAATTCGCATCGCCGGCAAGGGTGTAGCGGACGAGAATCTGGTTGAAGTCGGACAGACTGACGTTGGCAAAGCTGGAGTCATGTTGAACGGTGTTATTGCTATCGATCCAGCCTACGTTGTTATCCATCCAGCCCACCGACACGGATTGCGAGGCGTCATTGGCCGCGGCACTGCTGTCGATGCCCGGTCCATTCCAAGCTGTGTTGTTGTAGCCGCTGGTTAGCAGGGATTGGATCATCGAAGCGTCAGACGATTCGTTCCCCGTCGCGTAGGAGAGGATCATTGAATTGTCGCCGAGGTCGAGGGTAGCGGTTGTACCCACCGACAGCGAATCAAGTTGCAGTACGTTGCCAGCCGTTCCGCTGCTGCCCTGCGAGACGGTGACGAGGGCGCTGTCTGAAAGGTTCAAGGCATCCAGCGTCTGCGCAGAATTAAAAATCAGATGAGCGGTGCCCGATGCGTTAATCGTGAGGCTCTGCCAGTAGTTTCCGGCATTGGTGACGTTCGTGTTGAAGGCAATCGTCCCGGCGGTGACATTCAGGCTGACCGCGCCCGGGGAGCCGCTAAGGGTGTAGTCTGCGTCTGAGGTCGGAATGGCGCCGCTGGGCAACTGTAGCGCGGTGATCATTCCGACAGCACTTGTGGGCGCGCCGGTATACGGGCCGCCGGCAGCGTAGGAAATCTGAATTGTGAATGGGCCGTTGGATAGACCGGTGGTTTGAGCGTTCACGCGAAAGTAATCTGCGCCGGCCGAGGGCTGGGTGATTTGCGCGTCCTCGATAAACCCGCCCCAGTTAATTGTAGCGGTGTAGTTGCTGACAGAGTAAGAGGAACGAGAGGCGGAGTCGCTGAATGTGGCTACGTCGCCCGACCAGGGCGTGTACTGGTAAGCCGTGAACGACAGCGGCTGAACCTGAAGGCTGGGCTTGTATTGAGGCTGTGAAATCGACTGGTTTGCGTTTGCAGCGAAGAGCGAAGCATCTGCCGAGCCGGCGGTAATGCCGTCATAGTTGTAGTCCCCAAAGCTCCAGCCGGTTCCCAATCCGTTAACACCGTTCTGAAACTGCGGATCGTCTGCAGGTGAATCGGCGACCGCGCCGTCCAGATTCGAATCGCCATAAAACGTGTCGCGAATCAGGATCTCGTTGTCGTCGGTCAGGCTAACGCCGGCGAAGCTGGAATCATGGAGGACGTTGTTGTCGGCAAATCCCAGGGCTGTCTTCTGAGACGGGTCATTGGCCGCTGCCGAACTGTAGATTCCAGAGCCCGTCCAAGGCCCTTCGCCCCAGCCACCACTGGCGGAGCCGCTTGCCAGTAAACCGAAGATCATGGAGTTGTCGGCAGCTTCCTGCGACGGGGTATAATACAGAATCATTGAATTGTCGCCCAGATCGAGCTTGGAAAAGCGATCAATCGACAATCCGCTTAATTGCAGGAGGTTGCCCGAAGTGGCTGTGCTTCCAATCGCGACTGCAGCCCTCGAAAAGTTGTGCAATTCAAGATCGCCCAGAGTCTGAGCAGCATTGAAGTAGATGTGCGCGCTGTTATGCACCCGCACGGTCGCATTGCTCCAGCCGGTGGCGGTTGATAAATCAGCATTGACCACCAGTGATCCGCTGTTGAGATCCATCACCATCGAGCCAGAGGAATTGTCGAGCGTGTAGTTGGCGTCTGTGCTGGCCTGCACGAAACTCGGCAAGGAGCCCGAAAGCATCAGCCTTCGTTCCAGTGCATCCACCAGCGGACGTATGGCAGCCCGAATTTTCGGAGAAGAACCTTTGCGCGCAGACGTGGAACCACGCCGGGAGTTGATTCGCATAATACCTCGAAGAGTCGTGGACAGCTCAGTGGTGGGATCTGTTGAGCTGACAGGCCCCGCAGCCCGCCCCCGCGCCGGCCGCCCAGCCGACGCGTTTATCGGACGTTAAGATAAGCGGACTCTGCCGATTGTGTCAAGCAAAAACTTGTCTTCGCCGATGGCCGCGAGGGGTATTGACACCGGTGCCGGTCCCTCTACAATTTTGACCATAATTGAATAGGGTTCTTATCGAGAGTGGCTGAGGGTTGGGCCCTGCGAAGCCACAGCAACCGGCGAGGTCTTTGCCGTTTTTCAAAGATCGCGTTTGGTGCTAATTCCCTCCTGCTGCTGGCGACGTTTGCCGGTGGTGGGGAAGATAAGAAGATGCTCGCCACGCCAGCAACAGCCTCTTCTTATCGCAGAAGAGGTTTTTTCGTTTCTTGAATCCAATAGTTTGATGACCCAGATTTGGCGCGCCTCGGCCATCGCTTGAAGTGCGCTGTTGGGTCGCGGAGCAGGTTATGAGTTACGTTCTTGGGCTGAAGTGTAAGGAATGCGGCCATCAAGTCCCCGTCTCGGCCGTGCATGTCTGCGAGGCATGCTTTGGGCCTTACGAAGTTGAATATGACTACCCTCGCATGAAGGGTAAAGTCACCCGGCAAAGCATTGAAGCGGGCCCCAAGAGCCTTTGGCGCTATAAGGATTTGCTACCGGTGGAAGGGCAGCCGAAAGTTGGTTTGCATTCCGGCTTCACGCCGCTCAAGCGCGCGACTCGGCTGGCCAATGAGCTGGGATGCCGGGAGCTGTGGATCAAGGACGATTCGTGCAATTACCCGACCTATTCCTACAAGGAACGCGTCGTTTCGGTCGCGATTACCAAGGCCGTCGAATTCGGCTTCGATACGGTGGGTTGCGCCAGCACCGGAAACCTTGCCAACTCGACGGCAGCTCATGCCGCACAGGCAGGCATTCGCTGCTTTGTGATGATTCCGCATGATCTGGAGCAGGGGAAGGTGCTGGGCTCATTGATCTTTGGGCCGACGATGGTGCGCATTCGCGGTACGTATGACGATGTGAATCGGCTTTGCACTGAGATTGCCGACAAGTACGGATGGGCCATCGTGAACGTGAACCTTCGGCCTTATTACACCGAAGGCGCCAAGACCTACGGCTTCGAGATTGCCGAGCAGCTTGGCTGGCGTTTGCCGAAGCACACGATCATTCCCACCGCCGGCGGTACGATCCTGCCGAAGGTTTACAAGGCTTATCAGGAATTGATCACGCTTGGTCTGGTCGAGAATAGTGGCGCCAAGATTTATTCGGCGCAGGCGGCAGGTTGCAATCCGGTCGTGACTGCAATCCATCGCGGCACCGACATCATCGAGCCGCAGAAGCCCAACACGATCGCGAAGAGCATCGCGATCGGCAACCCTGCGGACGGCTACTATGCCTGCAAAGTCGTACAGGAATCGGGCGGATGGGGGGAGAGCGCAAGCGATCGTGAGATCGTCGATGCAATTAAACTGCTGGCGCGGACTGAAGGCATTTGGACTGAGCCGGCGGGTGGGACGACGCTTGCCGCGGCGATCAAGCTGATCGAACAGGGGCGGATCCCGCGCGATGAGTCGATCGTCGTCAGCATCACCGGCAATGGCCTCAAGACGCAGGAAACGGTGGCCGGCGATCTGCCTTATCCGGTGGTGATTGAGCCCAAGCTTTCAGAGTTCGATAAGCTTCTGGACCAGCAGAAACAGTCGCCAGCTCCGGCTCGACCCGCAGTGCGGGAGCCGAGGCAGGTGGCAGTCACTGCTTGACCGGCTATCATTGATTTCCATGATATGAGCCGCCGATCGGCTGTTGCCGGCCCGGCTAACGCATAGGCACGACAGGAAAACCCATGGCTGTGAAAGTTCGCATTCCCTCTCCGCTCCGCAATTACACCAACGGCGCCGACATCGTCGAAGCCAACGGATCGAGCGTCGGCGAAGTGCTCGGCGACCTTAAGACCCGCGCCGCCGGCATCGAAACGCGCCTCTTTAAGGCGCCGGCCCAGCTCAATCGCTTCGTCAACGTCTATCTTAATGACGAAGACATCCGCTTCCTGAAGAATCTCGAAACGCCGGTCAAAGAGGGCGACGAGATCAGCATCGTCCCGGCCATCGCGGGCGGCGTGCGCTAATCTGCGGAATACAGATGCCCGATTACAGCCGAAAATACTGGTTCACTTTCCCGACGCGCACGCAGGTCGAGAAGCCGATCATCTGGCAGATGAGCCGGAAGTTCCCGGAAGTCGTTTTCGATATCCGGCAGGCGAGCGTGCAGCATGAAATTGGAATCATGGCGGTACTGCTCAGCGGGCCGGAAGCGGATGTGAAGAGCGCCGTGGATTTTCTCCGCGGTCAGGGGCTGACGATTGAGCCGATCGAGAAGAGTGTGGTCGAGGGGTAGCGCGGCTTGTATCGCGCCGCTTTCCAAACCTGATTGGAATCCGCCGATTCATTTCCACTGCTTGCGCAGATTTGCGATCTGCGTGCATTGCGCAAGGAGCAGCTCGACATCTCGCATATCCAGAACAGTCGCGGCATCGCTTTTCGCATTTTTCGGATCGGGATGGCATTCGAGAAACAGGCCATCTACTCCAGCTGCCACAGCAGCGCGGGCAAGCAGAGGAGAATATCGCGGATTTCCACCCGACTGATTGCCCATTCCAGCCGGTTGCTGAGTTGAATGCGTGATGTCGAATATGACCGGGCAGCCGAGTTCCTTCATCACGGCCAGGCCGGCGAAGTCGTTTACCAGTCGGTTGTATCCAAAGAATGTTCCGCGCTCGGTGAGCAGGATCCGGCAGTTGCCCGTCGAGCGAACCTTCTCAACCGCATTGCCCATTTCCTGCGGCGACATGAATTGCCCCTTTTTAATATTCACGGTCCGACCAGTCTTTCCGCACGCGATGAGGAGATCCGTCTGTCTCGCGAGGAATGCCGGGACCTGAAGAATATCGACCACCTTCGCCGCGACCGGCACCTGCTCGCATTCATGTACGTCGGTGAGCACCGGCACGCCTATCTCATTTTTCACTTGATTGAGGATCGTCAAACCGTCATTGATTCCTGGCCCGCGAAAGCTGCTGTTGCTGGAGCGATTGGCCTTATCGAAGCTGGCCTTGAAAACATATGTGAGCCCAAGCTTCTCGCAAACCTGCTTCATATGCCGGCCGATCGTCAGGCAAAGCTCGGCCGACTCAATCACGCAAGGCCCGGCTATGACAAACAGCGGCGATTTTGTGAGATTTAGATCATTCATCGGTGCTCATCGCACGATAAAGGGCACGCGAAAGGGAAGCAAGTTGATCTCAACCGGCGTATGGCCGCCGGGATCTCCGTCGATTTGCACGGGAATCGATCGGCTGCCGCTGATTTGCACGTGCTTCCCGCGCAGGTAAACGCTTCCGTGTCCGATCAGATGTTCACCGGCAATCGCGTGCAGAAAAAGCCGAATCAATTGCGCTCTCGATTCACATGGCAATACGCAGATGTCGAATAGCCCGTCATCGGGCGTGGCAAACGGAAGCACGGGAAAGCCGACGCCATATTCGCGCACGTTGCCGACAAAGGCCAGACCCGGCGCCATCGACCAGACTTCCTCACCGTCCACGATCACCTGCATAGGCTGCGGCGAGAACTCATGCAATGCCAGAGCGGCGGGGGGGACATAACTGAGCCAGCCGATGGGGCCGCTGCGCATCCGATCAAGTTCGTGAACAACCTGTGCATCGAAGCCGATGCCGACCATCAGCAGGAAAAGCCGGCCATTTGTCCGGCCCGCATCCAATTCGCGCACGCGCAGGTTGCTAATGGCGCTGGTCACTTCTGATTCGAGATTCGTCCGATCCCAGTTCAATCCCAAGTGCCGGACCATGAGATTCGCGGTGCCCAGGCCGATGGGAAGGATTGGCGGAGGCACAATGTCGTGCGCGATGAATCGATCGGCAACCGTGCGAAGCGTGCCGTCGCCCCCGATGACAATTGCCGCCCGGGCCGGTTGCGACAGGATTCGGTCATCTATCACGCTTGCCTTATCCAGAAAAAGTTTGGGCTGGAGGCCGTCCTTTGCGAGGCTCCGCTCCAAGCGATGCGCGATGACTCGCCCCTGTCCTTTGCCCGAAATGGGATTGGCAAAGATCCAGACATCGCTGGATTTGGAATGCAAGGAACCAGCCGGCTGCGTCATTGACAGCCTCCCCAGCCACCTCGCAGGCCGAGGCACAGTTGACAGTTTCCCTGATCAAACATATGAATGACTGTTTGTCACAGCGGAGCCTGGCCGCGCTTTGGTTAAGCTGCGCGCCGGGGCCTTCCGAGCAAGCATACCGGATCAATTGCTTATGAGCGAAATGACTGCGTCGATTAATGAGCGTGCCGCCGAAGAATATTTCCGTCGAGCCTCGGAGGCCGAATCACAGGGAATCCACGAAAAGGCGATCGAATTCTATGAGCGGGCGCTCAATGAGAACCCCGATCATGAAAAAGCCTGCTTCAACCTGGCGGTTCTGTACGACCGTCGCGGCGAAGACGCCAAGGCGATCGAGCTATATGAGCGCGTCTGCACCAGCCCGCCGGTGCATCTCAATGCACTGATGAATCTCGCGATTCTCTATGAGGACAATAACCACTACGAGGAAGCCTACCGCTGCCTCGATGGCGTCCTGCGCACGAATCCCAATCATGAGCGCGGCCGGCTCTACATGAAAGATGTCGAATCGGCCCGGCAGATGTATTACGACGAAGATTCCGACCGTCGCGGCGACCGCCGCAATGCCGTGCTCGATATCCCGCTGTCCGATTTCGAGCTGTCAGTTCGCAGCCGAAATTGCCTTAAGAAGATGAATATGCGCAGCCTCGGCGACCTGCTTCGCACCACCGAAGCGGAGCTGCTGGGCTACAAGAACTTCGGCGAAACCAGCCTCAATGAGATCAAGGCCTTGCTCGCATCCAAGGGACTTCGTCTGGGGCAAAATGCCGAGCCGGGAGCAGCATTAACGCGCCGTCCCGCTGCGACAACCGGCAATGTCGCCGCCGAGGTGCTTGGAAAGACGGTGGCCGACATGGAGCTGTCCGTCCGCAGCCGCAAGGCCCTCCAGCGGTTGAATATCAATACGCTCGGCGAGCTTGCCTCCCGTACTGAAGATGAGCTCCTGGGCTGCAAGAACTTCGGCCAAACCAGCCTGAATGAGATCAAGCAGCAGCTCACGACCTTTGGGCTTTCCCTGCGAAAGCTCGAAGAGTAATCGCTCGCCGTTCCAATCCGTCGATCATAAAGCCCGGAGATTCAAACTCCGGGCTTTCTTGTTGTTTGGGCAGACGTTCTGCAGGTACCACGCCGGCAATGAAGCATCCGGTTCCCCGGGGAACAAAATGTCCCGAAATGTCACAAATTTCGCGAAAACGAGTGACTTTTGGCTGCAATCCTTGGTCTAAACCGTTCGATCATATCAGCTTATGAATACGTCGCGCGATGCCACACCTGTGACATGCCGTGACATGTCGTGACATCTACCGCTCTGGAGCGCCCGCTCCTGCGATCGAGCGTCCTCTTGGTCTCAAGTCGCTAGACCTTAGAATGGGACGAAATGATACAATTGGACACTCTTTTCGCGTCCCAAATGTCTCATTTTCGAGCTGATTTTTCCTTAACCAATTCACCACTCACTATTTACGATTCGTGACTTATGGATGAGCTCGGTGGGACGACTGTCCCATTTTTCTCATATGTACAAATATATATATGTTTACTGCATAGTCGCAGCGCAAAAAAAGAAGGTGCCGGCCAAAAGCCAGCACCTTCTTTTTTATCTATTCTCTTTTGATCGAGAATTAGGCCATCTGCATGCGACGACGCATCGCGAAGATGCCCATCAGGCCCAGAAGGCCAGCGCCACCCCAGAGGGAAGCGGGAGCGGGTCCAGCAACGGGGGCGAAGCCCACAACGTTGGCCGTACCGCTGTCAATGATGCTGATGCTGCCTGGCTGCCAGCCATTAGCATTGGTCTGAATCACCAGATACTCGGTGCCACCAGTGGTGATCGACGGGACAAAGTTGAAACCAATGACATTGGACGTAACACGGTCCTGAGTCGCTGGAACAACTGTGCCCGCGCTCACGCCATTCAACTTGGTGGTAACACCTGCATCAACCAGGAAACTATCGAACGGCGAAGTGGTCACGCGGCCAATATCGCCGGTCAACTGGTTGACTTGGATGATGAAATCCAAGCCGCCCCATGCATTCTGCGAGTCACCGCTCACAACCCAGGCGCTGTAAGTGCCGGTGCCTACGGTAACGCTTTGAGCGTTCACCTCAGCGTAGGCAACGTTACTTATGCTGGCCACAACCGTGCCAGTAATTGGAGCAAACGTATCAGGCGTAATGCCTGATTGCCCAGCGGTCAGGGTGTTTGCGGAGGCGCTCCCCGCAAACCATGCCATCGCGCATAGCGCCCCCGATAGCAAAAAAGCCTTCATTTTCATAACCATTTCCCCTTTCACGGGAAAAACGAGCAAGGCGAGGTCATTTTCTCCGATGTTCGGAACCCCAACCAAAGCTCAAAAGCCCTCACGGCACCGGATTAGTGCCGGACAATAGTCTTTAAAGAAAAGCAACGTTTCGCTGAACCAGCTTTTCGCCAGCAGCTCGCGGAACAAGCAAACTCGGCCGTACTGCCAAGCCTCGACCGCTATGATTTCAACGACTCACCTCCCGTCCACACCACAGCCACTTTTCGTCTTCAAACCGAAATGACACCAATGGACCGCCCTCGGTCCGCACAGTGGAAGACAACTTTTATCAGACTCGGCTACGGGTGTAAAGAAAAAAATGAACCGGAAAATCTGCCCATTGACCGTAGCTTGTTGGCGGAGCTTACCACGAAAAACCGCGGAATGCCAAACGTAATGCAAAAGTTCAATCCGGGCGAAATGGAGCGCTTTTGTCGGCCAAAAGAGAAACGTCTTCCCCTTAAGGAAGACGTTTTCATCGGCGGGGCAATCACAACGTACCTCATATATTGGTCTAGAAAGTGATATTTCTTTAGGGTCCGATCTAATTAACGCTCTTACTTGCCCTCCAACATCTGCCCGCTATGCGCTTCCAGATCATCGAGGCGCTGTTCGCGCGTGGCCTGCAGATGTGCGACGAGCCGTTCGATCGCGATGAGCGATTTCTGCGCATCCAAAAGGTCCAGCAGGGACGAGCGCCCGGCTTCGTATGCGGCCCGGCTCACGGTCACCGCTTGTCGCGCGCGGGGCAGTATCGTGTGCTGGAATAAATCGAGTTGACGATCGGCATCGCGGATGATGCTGAGATCCAGGATAACTTGTGCGCCAAAATCGTTACTCACTTGTCGTCGCAGGGCTTGCGTCGATCGCAGGTTCGCCTCGGCTTGTGCCACCGCTGCATCGATCGCCTGATGCCGCAGTAGTGGGACGGTCACCATGCCCGCCAGAGATTGGGCGATGCCGGCCAAGTCGGTGCCGACCGAGATGGAAAAGTCGGGCAGATATTGGAGCCGAGCCAGGGCAAGACTTTGTTTGCGCGCGGCGACATCCTGCGCTAGCGCAGCGAGTTCCGGGTTTCGCTCCGCGACGAGCTTCAGCACTTGTCCATCATCCTGCAACGCGGCGCGGGCTTCAGGCATCTGTCCCGGAATTGGAATCGGCGCATCAGGCGGCCGGTCGAGCAACGCGTTCAGTGCCGCGCGCTGTGCAGGAAGTTGTGCCTGCATGCTCGAGAGGTCATTGCGCGACAGATCCAATTCATTGCGGCTCTTGAGCAGTTCCTGTTGGCCCGCCGCTCCGGCCTCATTTCGCGCCCCGACCACCATTACGGTGCTCTGGAGCAATTGGGCATTCGACTGCTCCAGGCGAATCAACTCCGCCGTGAGCGCATAATCGGCATACGCACTGAGCACCTTGCCGCGCAGCTCGAACTGTGCCTTGCGGAAGCGCAGTCCCGCGGCTCGGGCATTCTCCAACGCGCGTTGTGCCGCGGCAGAGAGCTTTGTCGGAAGAAGGATGTCGGCCATCGGGTCGTTGCCGAGGCTGAGCGTTGTTGTGTCGAAGCTCATTCGGCCGCGCGTGATGCTCGTCGCGCCAGATAAGGACAGATTCGCAGCTTGAGTGCCGTCCTGCGGGATTTGCTCGATCGCCGAGCGCCACTCCCAGTACCGCTGCTCCAGCTCTGGACTGGCCAGCAAAGCGCGACGAACTAGATCATCGGGCGCAGGATTCGCCGGCAGTGGTGGGACCTGCCGTTGTTCGATCGGCTTGGTGAAGGGCGCGCCGGCGCGCAAGGCCGACTGCCGTTCCTGTTGCTCTCCCGGCGGATGGACCGTGCATCCCGCCAGCATCAGAGCCGAGATGATCGCGAAGTGATATCTCCGTCTACGCATCGCTCACCTCCCCATTTCCTTTGCCCACAATCCCCACGACCGGTGTGATGCGCTCGGTCGCGCTTGTCTGCCCGTCGCGTCTCATCACGAAGCCCTTGGCAATGTAAAAGATCACCGGATAGATCAGCAGCTCCATCAAGAAGCTGGTGAACAGGCCCCCGAGCATCGGGGCAGCGATGCGGC